>Ga0123354_10019196_pt1 | contig 10732 bp, 9 predicted proteins | sample TergutLab28metaG_2_FD_97872 | JGI IMG/M metagenome (GOLD analysis project Ga0123354, IMG submission 97872) | Labiotermes labralis P4 segment gut microbial communities from Petit-Saut dam, French Guiana - Lab288 P4 | ecosystem: Host-associated > Arthropoda: Insects > Digestive system > Gut ...
AAAGCACTTGGCTCAGGTACCAGTGGTTCTGCTGTGTGTATTTCTGCCTGCCCAACATCCTTAACCCCATGCACATTGAATAACTGGGAGAAATAGTTCCTCCACCTAACCACAATACTGTGGTAGTCTGCAACCAGGTCATCTTTCTCATCCTTAACTATATTTTATCTGGGCTGGTACCCCTTCTTAAAGTCATTGATGCCCCTATACAAATCTCTAATGTTGTGAATCTTGCTGTTAGCTTCAAGTTCCTCAATTTTAGCTCTCAAATAGTCCTTCTTTTTATTCCTGAAATGTCTGCTAACTTCTCATCTTACACTGTTCAAATTATCTACATTACTTTGGCATGGATCCTGTACCCACTGCATTTTTTCCCGCTTCCTCTGATCCAAAAAACCTAAACATTCTTCATCAAACCAGGGTTTTTGCTGCTTCCATGCATAATGCTGGTACAGCTACTTCCCTCCCGATCAGGCCACGTTGAAGGGAAGTAGCTGTACCAGTATTATGACCTGTATTCTAGGCTGCGGTTACAGTTTTTAGTACTCCTGATGATGGGTGCTGTGACACCAGAAACATGTACAGTGACTTTGCAGTAAATAAATATCTGCATACTGTTGCATGTGGTTGGATTTTTATTAACACTGAATTACGATGCACGGAACCATGAGCTTGAAAAAAAAAGATCCTTACTTATAGAGATTGATGGTTTTAGCTTGACTAGCTACAAATTAATGTTTGCCATCCCGAAGTGTTTAACACATGTATAAATATACAATAATGTGTCAGTCAAACACAACAAAACTTTATTATGTTTATTGTTGTATTAGGGCAACATGTTTCGATTCTTATAGAATCATCCTCAGGCCCTTATAAGGATGTAAGCATCTGTTTCTTAGAAGGGCCTGAAGATGATTCTATAAGAATCGAAACATGTTGCCCTAATACAACAATAAACGTAATAAAGTTTTGTTATGTTTGACTGACACATCATTGTATATTTAGACATGTGTTAAACACTTCGGGATGGCAAACATTAAATAAAGGAGTGCTGGCAGCTGCTGCTGGCTGAGGAAAATAGGTAGGAAAACATAGGTTGTAGTTCAGAAATTTGATGATAAAGTCCTTGAAACATTCTAATTAAAAAGTCGAGAGAAAGATAGGTTGTCTGTATCGGAATGAAATTTGTATCGGATTTGGATGGAAATGGTTCAGGATCCTTTACAAAAACAGGCTTTGATTAGCGGTAACGGATCTTCGGTTTCATCTAACGGAATAGTACTTGGGTGATTTGACGACTGTTACAGACCCTATGCATACTGAAATACGGAAAATAAATATTGAAATACGTCACTAACACATTTTAATAAGACAGGTAATGTACGTACAGTACATACGTAACATTAAAGTGCGTTCGCGTGATTGTCGTCGTCGTCAAAAGCAATAAGTATTATATATTCTGAGTTTGGGGTTTTCGCTTTACTTATCCAGCATGTAAAGAGCATGCACCATATTGTCATCTGTGGTCTTTCCAGCTCTACTGTACTTTTCCACATTATCTCATAAACAGTACGACTTTCGGGGGGAGGAGGGAAGTTATTGAACATGAAACTGTGTTTTGACTTTGTCTACAGGTTTTATCTGAAACATTTCTCATTCTAAGAAGAAATGAGCGAGATATTACCATAAATGTATATACGTCTTCATATAAAGTACCCCTGTTCTTGTCAGATTTTAATGGAACTTGAGTTTCCTTGATAGATTTTGGAAAAATTACTCTAATATCAAAGTTAGCGAAAATGAGTCCACTGGAAGCCGAGTTGTTCCATACGGACGGATGGACGTATAGACAGACATGACGAAGCTAGTAGCCGCTTTTCGCGATTTTCCGAACGCGCCTAACAAGTATTACGCACAGAAAACACGTGTAAGTCAATTCACAAAGTTAAGAAGAAAGACTGAGGTTATCATTTATTATAAATATACAAGAAATAAGAGAGAGTAAGAAGAGCAAAGTTAATTTTGATGCTTATACAGGGATTAAATGGTCTGAACCAGTGCAGAGTGACATTTTATTGCACAAGAGCCATTCGAGAGATCCTAAACTCTAAGGGTGTTACTTTCTTGTAACGATGGCTTACATTTAGGCAGGTTTGTATTTAATATTTGCCTTGCCCAACAACGTTCATTATATTGGTGTTCCTTAACACACTGTGTTTACGTGTTAACAGTAAAAATTTTATATTTTCAAGGAAATTTTATTTCTTATTAAGCTACTGAAGAATAAAATTATTATTACAAAATTTTCAGTATAATTTCAGTAAATTTTATGTAATAATTATGATTTACTTTTTAGGACTATTAACGAGTATTTTGACGTTTTCTTGTTATTTATAGGGATAGTTTTTTAAGAGGGACATAGGCTTCTACTTAGTACAGTTATGAGCGTTATACACTTTATCATCATCATCATCTCCTTTATGCAGGATATTTATACTTATATTACTGAGACAAATTATGTCCCTAGGGAATACAGTGTTGCAGCTATTCTATTGTTACTATTCATGGTGCTTATACCGTTAGTTTCAGTGCTGAATCTATTGTACTTTTACATAAGTACTTTCCGAAGTATGTGTGCAGTACCCAATATGGCTGTTTTCTGGAGTTCCTTGACTTCATGTTTTCCCGGTATGTTGCTCCCGTATATTCTGAACGACTTTGAAATAGTCCCAGTCGCCCCTATTATTACTGGTATCACCTTTGTTTTTACATTCCACATGCGCTGTATTTCTATTGTAAGGTCTTTATATTTTAGAATATTGTTGGCTTCTTTTTTAATCACATTTCTGTCTCCTGAGATTGCAACATCTATTAACATACATGTTGCCTTTTCATTATCAGGGATTATAATGTCTGGTTTGTTGTTGGGGATAGTTCTGTCAGTTGCTGTTGTCGTCGTCGTCATTATTATTATTATTATTATTATTATTAGCTGCAGTTGAGTTGTCACTCGGTGGCAGTAGTCCATACACTAGTACAGACAAAACAAATAAGAATAAATATACATAAACAAAACAATACACAACACAGTAAATACAAGTACACATATTACCAAAACACCCACGCATTACAAAACCCACACATACACACACCCACACATTACAAAACAAGCTAAAACAACCACAGTACAAGATAGTCCGAAATTAAATAGTCACAATATAATCAAGTACCCTCAGTATAAGGTCACCTTAATGTACATGGCACTTTTATCCCTAAGAAATTCACTTCACTTCAAAATAAAAATCCCTTTACATAAATCACGTCACTTGTGCTAATTATTGTTACAGAATACTTAAAAGTGAAATAAGGAAGGGGGTTTTGCAGCTAAACACCCCCCCCCCCAACACATTTTGCAGCTAAACACCCCTCCAACACATCTTACTCCTTCCACTGTCAAAATTTACGAAGATTCCAGAGTAGGGTTTACCGTGCAATATGCAAAAGCCCTTTGAACTTTAACACGGTACAATGACTTTAATGGCGCTTTCGATGTTCACCATATGACTCGAAATGTTTACTCCGTTCTGATAAGGGATAAACATTTAAACGTGACCCCTGAACATAAGTAGAATTAGAAGACAAAGAATAACGCGCATATCTTGGATCACACGAACACTGGGTTAACGGAGTTTCTTCCGAAGCAGTTTATGTTTGAGAACTGCGTTCTTATGGGCTATTACGCCGCGAGTAGTGTTAATTCCTTACCGACGTTTCGGAACAACCTATTCTTGACCCTTGAAGACGAGACCGATAAGTTCTACCGAAAGGTAGGTAAGGAATTACCACCACTCGTTGCGCAGTAGCCAGGGATAGCACAATTCTCGTCTACAGTGAAGTCATGAAGCTCGAAATAACGCAGTGTAAATATGGACACAAAGCTGTGAAAAAAATTGGATGAGAATCGAGATAACCTCTGAATTGAGTGCAAATTCCAGTCTTGAATATATTCGTAGCGAGGAATGAAATTAAATTTCTTTAAAAAAAAAAAACCCCTACATGTTAAACACAAAACTGCGAGTGTCTGGGGAGGTATTTTGAAAATCTACCAACAAAATTTTCACTCTATTACAAAATGCTCTCAATTAAAGTAGCCTATCCTGCCGACGTGGGCCTCACATTACGGTTTACTCCATACAACATTCGGTCAGTCATTGCTAATTTAATTTTTTCTTTACGCCCTAGCAGACGGGAGCAAGAGGCGCGTTAATCCCAGCCAGAATCATGCCTTTACAGTATTCTAACGCGTACGTCTGCCACAATAATATCGAAAATCCATTTCTATATTTTCTGCTATAATACACTTTCCAGCTATGTTTTCACTTGTCTGTTTCTAAGCAATCGAGCTTCACAGCTTGTTGTCTTTATTTAGATTTTTTAACGATGATGAATCAAAAGGATTTGAGGGACGGGGTATTTAAGCTTAACAGTCATAGGGGAGAGGAGCGCAACTATTTACTGATACATCCCCAATGGTATAGCAAGCCAATCAATGGTCATTAACCTAGGAACCAACTTTTTAAGCCTCCAAAATACTACATTCTCACAACTTGCATTCATGGTTTTTGAGCATAAACGTCGCCGATATTCAGTCATTAGAATCCACCATTTAAATTCCAGTAGCAACTTCAACGTACCATCTGCTGTAGCATTTAAAAATTGAAATTTTAGATGCCTTTGTAAAATTGCAAAGAGTGACTTTTAGCTTTGTCACATCTGTCGGTCCGTCTGTCTGTTTGTGTGTCTGCATGGAAAATTCGGCTCCAACTGCACCGATTGTTATAAGGATTTTTCGAAAATCTGTCGAGAATATTCAAGTTTTATTAAAATCTGACAAGAATACTGGGCATTTTAGACCTCCATGAACACCTTTGCATATTTATGACAATATCTCTCTGACGTCTTCTTAGAATGAAAAACGTCTAAGACAGAAATTGCAGAGAAAATCAAAACACATTTTTTTATGGTCAGTAAATTTTTATCAGAGAAGCGTACAGTTTATGAGATAAGGTGGTAAAATATTTTAGAGCCAGACAGGCCACAGATAACGATACAATATGGCTTATGCACTTTGCATGCTGGGTAAGTAAGGCTACAGACACACACTCAGAATATGTAATACGCATTGCTTTTCCAATGCAACTATGGTTACACGAAAGCACCTTAATGTTACGTCCAATGCACAATTGTCTGCCTTGTTCTACATATTGTATTTATTGTATTTATTGTATTTATTGTATTTATGCCCCCACACAGCATTAAATAACTTGGCATTGCATTGGAGAGAGGTTTTTGTTTTCTATGGGGAGGAAGCTTAGTTTTTGGGTCCAATTTAGGTGAATTTGAGTCGTTAAAGTAATCATTTTGCTTTTCTCTGTTTTGGACGGTTCAAGCATATTCATAAGTAGAAAAACTCTGTTTTGGTATCTCATACTTTCGAACCTGTGAATATCAAAAAAAAAATGTGTAAAATAGTTCAATATGATGAAGTCTGGGTACTATGGGCACACGAGTTTCCTTCCTTGTTTATTCAGGAAATAAATGAGATCTTCTTACCAAAGCATGTACAAGATTATCCCACTTCAAAACAAAAATCTTATTAAAAAGGATGGGTAATGTTTCATCCATTTGGATAAGTTAGTTTTTATGTATGCACAGTGCTTCTATGTGTTCAGGGAAAGTACAAGTTATTGGCAGTAGGTATATAAGACGTTTTAGTATAAGATCCCAGATTTCTGACGAGGCATGTGTATGCTAATGCTTTTAGCTTTAGAAGTCGAACGTTTTGGCGATGTCTGTACAAGCCAGCAGCCAGCCGGTCATTGGCTCGTTCTAGTCAGTAGGGGAGTTGGTCTGTTGGTCGGTCATAGCAAAGACAGCTGGCAAATTATTGTGCGGAGAGACAAACAGAGACGGAGCGAGGCCTTCCCTAATGTTCAACAGCCAGCCAAAACCACCTACAACAGATCGTCTGACTACTTGCAATTTTTGTGCTAGTACCAGACTACTATTTGAGACCCAGCCACTGTTTACATTTTGCGTATCTTACAGCAGCAGTCTTTAACTACTGCAGGTGTTCGACCATATCTGTAAGTACCACATGAAAGTTTTGTTAGACTTCAACGCGAAAGTAGGGGAGCAAACAATTTCGATCGAAAACTGGAAACAAGAGTGAACATGAAGCAGATAAACTTAAGAGGAATAAAGTGGCTGGGTCATGTTACAAGGAGAGGTGAGAAGTAAATGCGTGTGGGGTTTTGGGTGGAAACCCTAAAGCAAATAGGCCACTTGGAGGATTATAAGTGGATGGGAGGGTAACAGGGATTTTAAGCTCATGGTTCCGTGCATCGTAATTCAATGTTAATAAAAATCCACCCAGATGCAACAGTATGCAGATATTTATATACTGTATCTGGTTGGATTTTTATTAACATTGGTAACAGGGATATTGGTCGTAAAAATTTAGGATAGAAGGCTGTGGTCTGGATTCGACTCTCCCGGAATGCATACGAGTATTGTTCTCTTGTGAAAGCGACAATGAAACTTGCGGGTTCCATAATACTTTGGGAATTTCTTGACTGCGAGCGTACAGTACCTGTTACTTTCACAAGAAGGACTGTGCCTCACGAAGTTAGACAGTTAGGGAGTATAAATTAATAACGAAGACTGCTAGATGCCGCACTTCGCGCGGACAGAAAGGCAGAATTACAAGATGAACTTTCCCTCCCAGCACGAGGTAGACTCCAAATATTAATTTGAGGTTCAGGTGACCGCGCATTGTGATAAATTCTTATAATAAAACCAACTAGATGCACTAATTCCTCTAATTTATTTTTGGAATAAATCTCTACATGTTTCGGACAGTTCCTCTCTCCATCATCTGGAGTTTCCACTGTAGACACAGCAATGGTACGTGTCATACAGGTTTGCTGACAGCTTACTCGCAAGCTGTCAGCTGTATGACATATACCATTGCTGTGTTTACATTGAAAACTCCTGATGATGGACAGAGAAACTGTCCGAAACATGTAGAGATTTATTCCAAAAATCAATTTGAGAAATTAGTGAATCTAGTTTTTTTTATTATAAGAATAAGATAACATTCCCTGGGTGCACCCACCTAATTAAGTGTGCTACACACGCTTATGCTACGTAGCCTAATACAGAGCTCCATTCTACCGAAAGTACATTAATTCTTTAAAGCTCAGCTGTAATTACAGGCACCACATGCGCTGCAGCATTAAGAAATCCTTCATTTTTTCGTACATCGTACTTATGCGAGTATTATTCCGCTCACGATCAATATCGATTATTTGCCTGTCACATTTAACCGACTTGTATTAGAATATGTTCTTTTTGAGGTAGGAACCAAAGTGTTTTAAGCAACTGCAAGAATTTCGGTTTTCAAAGAGTTAAACTGCAGTGCACACTGAATCGACACCCCGTCCTTCATCACATTTTTAAAAATTTCAAAGCATTCCTTGATTTTTAAATTTTAATTTCTATTTTTTTTATCAGTTTTGAAGGACGCAAGAACATTATGTAGTGACAAATATCTTAATTTTATTCTTCACCTAGTAATGTAGTTGTTAATTTGGGTGTCGGTAGCTCTCAGTAACTTGTGCTTTCTTTGCCTCGCTGTGTGCCTTCCTGTCTTTCGAAAGACAGGAAGGCACACAGCGAGTAGTGAATTAAGAAGGCTGTGTGTGTGTGTGTGTGTGTGTATATATATATATATATTTATTTATTTATTTATTTACAAAATACAGAACTCTTCCACCGATTCTATATATATATATATATATACACACTTATATACACACACATACACATACATACACACACACACACACACATATATAGAATCGGTGGAAAAGTTCTGTATTTTGTAAATTTATCAGTTCTACAAAAGAAAGCGTTATGTTTTGCTTTACATAAATAAAATTTCTTCATATCTGTTCAAAAATAGCAGTACAGAGTACTGAATTCTTTACGGAAACCTTGTGGACTTGCTCATGTAGTGCACAGGACACTTTCTGCGTTAGTGTTGCACACTCCTCACCTTTCACCGGACTCAAGGTATCAGTGCCAAACTGTCGTCTTATGCTCGTTTTGACTCTCAGTGGAAATACACCGCCACACATAATTTATCTTCAAATAACGACTCGTTACGGCCTGGACAGTCCGGATTTAGAGTTCCGGAGGAAGCAAGGAATTTTATCTTCGCCATACCCGTCCAGACCGGCCCTTTGGCTCACCCAGCCCCCTGTGCAGTGGGTACCGGGCTAAAGCAGTTGGGGCGTGGTGCTGACCACTCATCTCAATATGGTGCAGAATTTAAGCGTGAGCAGATCTGTATCTCCATGTCTTCTTTCTGCCAGTCACGGCATGTTATGGGGTGACCTTTACCTTTAGAAATCAAAGAGTTTCCATTAGCTTTAAGAACTTTGCTACGCTTCAGATATTCACGCAAGAACGAAGACTGAAACCTGTCAACTCTTACACTTTTCTTAGTACCCCCGTATGTTGGTCACAGAGTCAGGAATGGATTACAACGTGTTTAGGTAGCGAAAGGTCGCCAGCACGCCTGCGTGGATGCCGGGCATGCCCCGTTCTTGCTCAGGCGGGCTGATAGGCAAACGTTTCTTTTGGCAGTGCCCGGATACTGCCACACGTCTGACCAGCATTAGATATTCCCTGCCAATACACGATTTCGTTTCAAGCCCAGGTTACTCACCGAGACCATGCGTTCAATTAAACACAATATACGAAACAAATTCTGCTACCTTAGAAACATCTTGGCGATGGCTCCAGTACTTGAGTTTAGGTTTAGAAAGGTCTACCGGAAGACGTGTGTGTTATGTCGAAACTATCCTATTGCTGTTTAGTCCTCTGTTACTTCACAGTGGATTCCAAGTGCGTGATAAAGAGACATAACTAAATGTTTTATTTGGAAAGTGATTCACCGCCTTGTGACCCATAGCCGGTAGAACATTACAGCGATGATAGGTGCAGCATGGCCTTCCGGTGAGTCAGAGTTCGTCGTACCGTCGCCCCTGTCTTGGTCCAATGGAGCAGACAGCTGTCGTGGGTTCGATAGTCATGCTGACAGGAGACTCCAACAAAGCAATTGGAAAGAAGATAAAATTAGACGCCTTCATTTTTTAATGGTGTTGACTGATCAGCTGTTGTCCTTGAAAACGTTTCATTACGTTGGCTACTTTTTGGGAAAGTTTCTTGTTGTTACAGCAGTCATTCACATTGACTTCATTTTTCTTGGCCAGCGTTAGCAAGGGTACAAAATTAGTCACTCTTTGGCGTAAGCTAAATATTATTAGGCAAAGCGATATGTCTGCTCCTTTCCCTGTGTTTTGCAGATGTAGGTATGGTTTGAGTTTTCAGTTTGTTTATTTGTGGTTTGTTTGTATTAATGCTGGGTTTTGTGGGAAAAACTGCAGGAATTAGACTACTTGGAAGGCTTTGGGTTAGATGGAGGTTTATACTAACCTTTTAAAGCCTACTTCTTACGTGATGCAACAACAGTTTAACATTCACATTTCCCTGTGTCTCTTGGTTTCCCTGTGTCTATAAGCAAATGCTGAGATTGTTCCCAAGATTCCAAGTTGCCACTACATGCTTATGTAGACCTCCCGACTTAAATTTAGTAGTAACCAATTTCATGTTTTGATAACATGTAAAATAACCACTGCCACCGGGTAACAACCCAATTGCAGTAAATAAATATATAATATTATATTATAACTTTACGTTCTGCCCACTCTGTATTTATGTGTTTTGTATTTATCTGAGAACAGAGACTTGTGCCACTTACATTATAAAATGATTGGTTTTTATAACCGAGATGAAAAGTGTTTACTGCGCGGTACGAATTGGGTCTTGACATAAAGCAGTCTGGGCTTCGTCTTTAAATGGTCAAAGTAGATCTTGGACAGGTGATATGAGAGGCGGTGTCCTGATATATTCTGACTCGGGGCCGCGACAAGAGAAGGGCAGCTGTGGACATGGTAGTGAAATTCAGGGGCCGTAAAATGAGGGAAATTTCTCGACTCTCTTAGGAATTACTGCCTTCTTCAGATGGGCTGTGTTCCGTGGGGTTAGTTGGTTGGTTATATTGGTACACAAAATGTCGGAACTTCACAGACGGTCGTTATTGGGCTGTTACGGCTTGATGTGTTCATTAATCATCTTGCTTGTATCTTTCTAGGTAGAATTTTTAAAGTGTGTTTATTAGGGTAGTCAGTTTGTGTTTTGCTGCCTTTGTCACGTCCAGTGTTTTTGAATTTAGGTTTGAACTGCAATAAGAAGTACTACTTAAGGCAGTAATTTATACGAATATTAAAAATAGGATACATTTTTTCTCTGCAAATCTATTTTATGCCAAGAAACAGGAAACGGAACACGAAAGGAAGTAGTATACATATAACGCACATTACACGTACACACATCTCACATAATTTAGTCCACAAAATATTATATTTATTTTGGGCTTAAACATTTCAAAAACGTGTAGTCCACAAAGAGTGGACTGGATTGGGTTGGCCCAGGATAGGGACAGGTGGCGGACGCTTGTGAGTGCGGTAATGAACCTTCGGGTTCCGTGAAATGCGGGGAATTTCTTGACTAACTGCAAACCAGTTAGCTTCTCAAGAAGGAC
>Ga0123354_10019197_pt1 | contig 10731 bp, 5 predicted proteins | sample TergutLab28metaG_2_FD_97872 | JGI IMG/M metagenome (GOLD analysis project Ga0123354, IMG submission 97872) | Labiotermes labralis P4 segment gut microbial communities from Petit-Saut dam, French Guiana - Lab288 P4 | ecosystem: Host-associated > Arthropoda: Insects > Digestive system > Gut ...
CCTGCTTCTTTTCGGCGGTCAAATACATCTTTATTTTTACAATATTTTTATTTTTACTACTTCTTTTTTCGACCCGCAAAGGTAATGCACTTTTTTGGATTGACAATAATTATTTTACAAAATACTGTTCAATTCGTTAACCAAATTCTGGTTGGCGCCCATCATATTTCGCAGTTCATTACGCAGGGAATACTTTTGTATCCATGCTTTCAGGAATAAATAAATCCACACGGGAAACATGACTGCAGCCGCCACTACCTGCCAGTTGGCATCTTTTTTGATTTTGTAGTACTGCAACGTCACGAACGGGTATTCCTCCACAGTTTCTCTGATCATGTCCACATCCGACTGTTTCAGTATAGTTAAGATACTATCGTAGCGTTTACCGATTTCTGTCAGTCCGATGTCCTCCTGCTGATACCATATATTACGAAACCCCATGTATTTTTTGAGATCGACTTCGAGGTACCGTTTGCAGTATAACGACAGTTCTTCGAGCTTGGCAATCATGTTTTCGGGAGCCAGGTCGGCGGGAGATGCCATGTACGTCATTTCGGGACGGGGTATCCGGTTTGTGGTAAAAATGAAATTCAACCACTTACGGAACCAGATGGCATACCACTCTTGGTTGAAAATGGCTGAATCGCGCGTTGCCATCCATGTGAGAAAAATACCGATAGCAAAAATAATGAATGTCGACATCCATATTCCTTCCAAAGGAGTCATAGCTCCCTCGTGTGCCGACTTTTTCCCAATCTCAGATATGACATAAAATAACACGAAGAAAATGACCGCAATGATGATGGGCGTACCTATTCCTCCTTTCCGTATTATCGCTCCCAATGGCGCGCCAATAAAGAAAAAGATAATGCAGGCGATTGGCATGGTGAGCTTTTGATGCCACGCGACTTCGTACCTCCATGTTTTTCGGTTCAGGTTATTTATTTCATAAATCAATCCCGCCACCTGATCCTTTTGAGTTCGCGCATTGTTCACCGCGTCCTGAATGGCTGTCTGCCTTTTCGTCTTTGACTGTTGATTAAATTCTACCCTGAAATCATCGGGAATTTTTCTTCTGAGCGATGTGTCTACAGGCAATTTCTTCAATTCAGGGTTGTGGTATATGGGTTGTACCAAGTTACGGAGCTGGTCTTCCTGACTGTTGACAACAGTGGAGAGCGAATCGGTCATAAGGGTCAACTGCGATAAATTCATCATCTGATAACCCGATTTGAAAATTTGTTCGTCTGAAGAACGTTCAAGCCCATATCCCGGGAGGGGCATTCTGAATACCTGCCTGTCGAAGAAATAGCGGTAGAAAGGATAGTTTTTGTTTTGCTGTGATGATCTTCTGTTTTCTGTCCAATCTTCATAAGTGTACCCGTTAAAAAGTTCTATTTCGAGGAAATGTTTGTCGGCTGTTACAGCCATACTCCCCGAATCGGCAAGGGTTACCTTCAGATTGCCTGCACGTTTTGTGTGGTCGTATATCATCAGGTCGTACAGCATGTTGGTTTTGTAGTTACGATGGCCGATGCGGATACTGTATCCTTCAATGCCATTATAGAATATTCCTTCCTGTAACTGCAATTCGGGACGTGTCTGCCGGATATCATATATCAGTGCCGTCATTTTCATATTCGCAAGAGGCGTCACATTATTGGCAAAATGAAATGCGCAGACAGCAATGAAAACCGACAGAATGATCAGGGGGAATACGATTCGCTGCAACGAAATACCGGCAGCTTTGAGCGCTATAAGCTCGCAGTTTTCACCCAGGTTGCCCATGGTAAAGATAGACGCCAGCAACACCGCCAACGGAAACGCCATGAAAGTTAACTGAGCGGAAGCGTAAAGCAGCAACTCGGCAATTACCGACAATTCAAGGCCTTTTCCAACGAGTTCATCGATATATTTCCATAAAAACTGCATCAATAGCGTAAATATCACAATAATAAAAGCTATGATGAATGGCCCAAAAAACTGTTTAAGCATGAAACGGTGTAATATCTTCATTTTTAAAACATCTTCCACCTGAAAAACCGTAATTTGGTTTTCACATAATTATTGTTTACCGGGATGTTGTATACAATGGTAATTTCGTGCGAACCCTCGTTGTACGCGCTCAAATTGTCTATACCATAATCATAGGAGTATGCCACGCGAAAACCTCTGAAAAGATTGGCTCCAAATGCAATACCGCAATTCATCGGGTTACGGTATATCAGATTTACACAGATATTATTGTTGTACCGGAATGCGGCATTTATCTCATAAGTGTTTAACTTACGGGAATTATTATGCCATGTGATACCCGGTATCAGGTCCCAATATTTATTCATCGGCAATTTGACACGCGAATAGACATAGAAGTTCCTCATCGGGCGGACAAGGTTTTGGTCGTTACCCCCGTATGTGATATGGGTTACCGAAGCGCCCAACTCCACGTAGCGGGTATTAAATTCAAACCCGAAATCGAAATCGGGAATAGTTTTCGTCCGTTTTTCGAGTATTAAATCGCTGTCGGGATCGCGTGCAATTAAATTTAATTCGTTGTAGGTATTATTCATCACCCCCATCCCAAGTCCCATCGATAGGAAAGCAACTTCTTCAAATGGAATAAAATAGGCGTAATTCAATTTAAGATTGTTGGATTGTTGCGGCCCGAACATATCATTGATCCACGACAAACCGAAACCTGAACGTATGGGTTGCATAAATGAGTTGAGATACATAGCCTTCGTTATAGGTCCCGGAAAGCCGATCCATTGCTGGCGAATAGCCAACGCGGCATTAATATCCCCCCCCTTCCCTGCGCTTGCAGGATTAACCAGCACACGATTGCCGGTTTGCTGAAAGAACATCGGATCGGTTTGTGCATGAGATATACAGACCACTCCAAAAACCAGTATACATGTATAAAAAATTCTTTTCATGGTAATTGTATCATAGTTTTAGAGTTACCACACCTTTAAAAATCCGGTAATCGCCATTATTCATCTTACGCCGTACTACATACAGATATGTGCCTTGCGGCATCAGTTTGCCTTTATAATAACCATCCCATCCATTATTTCCTTTATAGAGCAATTCGCCCGCCCGACTTAATATCTGAAGCTCAAAATCTTCTGGAGACTGTACATCTTTTGCGAGAAATTCGAGAAATAACTGATTATTCAGGCTTTTACGGTTAGGTGTGAAAACATTGGGTAACTTCCTGCTATCTACAACAACTTCTAATTGATCCTGCGAAACGCAGCCACTTTCATTAGTGGCGAATACCTTTACAAAGTATGTTCCCAATTCAGCTTGGAAACCAACCTTATTATTCAATCCTGATACCTGCATTTCCTGGTTGTTAAGCAATAATTTGTAGCTTGAAAATCCGGATGTTGCCGTTACCAGTACTTCGTCGCCTTCGAATATTTCATCCATGGGTCGGTCTTCTAGCGTTAGCGTCACCGGCTGGCTTTGCAGTACCGCAATTTGAACAGTTTTTGTTTGGGGAGGAGAAATGCCATCGTTGACGGTTAGTTCGTAAGTGGTATTTGTCAGTGGATAGTCTCTCATGACAGCGTCAGTCCATCTGCGCGGATTCCACGAATAGCTGAATCGTCCGCTTCCCCCGCTGATGACCGGAGTGATCACAACTTCCTGCCCCGGACATATCTCGGATGCCGGTAATACCCTCAGGTTAATATTCATATCACGATAGGGATGCTTTACAATAACTTTAAATTCGCAAGTATCAACATTCCCGGCTTTGTCGGAAACTAAATGTCGTACCAGAGTTGTACCTAAAGGAAATACCGACCCTGATGGAAGCCCTTTGTCGAGCTTCATCTCCACTTCACTGCAATTATCGGTATAACTCAAATTGTAATCGATCACGGCGGAGTTTTCATTTTCATTGATATCCCATGGGATATCTGCCGGACATGTTCCTCTGGGCTTTTCCCTGTCTCTCACCGAAATGGTTTGCAAGGCATAATCCTTGTTGCCTGCTTCGTCCTGTACCCACCACACAAGCGTGGTATCGCCCAATAAGTATTCGACAGGCGCTACGGGATTGGTAAATACTAAAAGGTTTTTTTCAAGGGTACAATTGTCCGACACAAAAGGAACGCCGGTCCGAACATTGGTGGCATAACATACCCCGTCGTCCGTACCGATAACGAGATGTGGCGGTGCAGTGATTTTTGGCAATGTAATATCTCTTACATTGACAACGGCAGCTTTGGGATATTGACTTTCACACTCTCCGGCACTCGTAAACTGCACTGTGACATAAAAAACCGTATCGTGCATCAACACTGGAGTGGTTAATGTTGGACCTACAGCGGCAGGTGGTCCGATTAATCCTGTTTTATCCTGATTTTTATACCATCTGAATGTTGGATTAGGTCTCTGGGAGGTTACATTGAGTACGGTAGAGTTGTTGGGACACAATTCGGGATTATAAGCTAATACTATAGCGTCCACAACGGATCTATTCCTTATCTGAACGGTTATCTTTCCCCCTTCTTTAGAACTTTCGCATGTTCCATCGAATTGTGTCACATAATATATTTGTGTTCCCGCTTCACTGTTATTGATGTGCGGTGCAGTTGCAGGAGGCAATGGCCCTTTGCTGTCATACCATTGAATGTCTGTGCCTTGTGCATTCAAGGTTATTTCAGGAAGGTCATTGAGACACATTTCGATATTATTATTTACATAATCTGTGGAAGGAACATCCGGCAAACGAAATACTTCCACAGTTACTGCTGTACGCTCACTTTCGCAAGTAGGACCGTTGTTCGGATAAGTTATTTTTTGCGACACCCACCATGTTTTTACTCCCGGTGTAGAAGTAATCGGGGTAGGGGCAGGTATTTTCTGTCCTCCGGTGGCTGCATTATACCATACCGCCTCGTTATCTTCCCTGATCGACAGTGTCGCAGCCTTTTCTCCCTGACAATAATCAGTGCTGATTGGATTAGGCTTGGGAGTAGGTTCCCACACGGTTATCGGTTTGGGTGGCTCGGAAATACCAGTACCGCAACCGTTGGTAAGTGATAATGTAAGAACTGAACCACTTTGCCCGGCAACCGCAGTAGAAAGGACAAAGTCAGAAATTGTACTGCCGGTTCCGGGTTGTATGGTTGTACCATAGGCCCCATTCAATTTCCATTCATAACTCGTAATAACGCTGCCATTACTGATGATATTGGCTGGATCGGCATGTACCCTGAGTTCGCTATTGTCGCATACCGTAGGTATGTCAAAACCCATGATACGGGGAGCGTCGTTAATGGTTAATGTAACAGTATTAGATCTCTGCATTTCGGTCGGAGATTTTATAACCATACAAAAATATTCTCCGGCTATATCGGCTGTATAAGTATGATGAAGGGCGGCCGGTATAGATTCCTCGTTTGTGCCTGTCAGTCTGTACCAATGGTAGGTAAGGATATAAGCCGGATTACCAACCACGGTAAATTGGGCGGATATATCTTTTTTGCAAATCGTCCGGCTTACCGGTTGTGTAACAATAAGGTCTGTTGGTTGTGCAGACAACATTGAAATACTTGTAAACAAGCAGAACAACAGTATAAAACACTGTTTCGATGTGATGTGATATCTATGTTGAATTATCATACATCATTATAAACGAAAAATTTCTTTTTTTGTTACACATTTTCGCCTCAAGCTCGTTATTTTATGACAACGGAACACCAATAAGCGTCGCCGGCGTGCAACCGGTAATCTGTACCTGCACATAATCACCAGGTGTATGATTTCCTTTGGGGAAAACCACCACCATGTTCTGCGAATTGCGTCCAGAAAGTTCGGTCATTGATTTTTTCGAAACGCTTTCAGCCAATACTTCGTATATCTGACCTATGCTTCGCTGTTTGTTCGCGGCGGAAAGCAGCCCCTGCAAGGCGATGATTTCCTGTAATCTCCGTGTTTTTACCTTTTCGGGAACATCGTCGGTCATTTTCCGCGCTGCCAGTGTGTTGGGACGGACGGAATATTTGAACATGAACGCATAATCGAACTGTACCTGCTCCATCAGCGAGAGCGTGTCGCGGTGATCTTCTTCCGTTTCAGCACAAAAACCGGCAATGAGGTCGGTGGAGATGCTGCATTCGGGCATAATGCGGTTGATGGCTTCGATGCGGTTCAGATACCACTCGCGGGTATAACCGCGTCGCATCAGTTCTAATATGCGCGTGCTGCCCGATTGCGCCGGCAGATGAATGTTCTTGCAGATGTTGTGATGCGCTGCCATCACGTGCAGCGCTTCGTCGCTCATATCTTTGGGGTGCGACGTAGAGAAGCGCACGCGCATGTCGGGCGATACGCCGGCAACTGCTTCGAGTAAACCAGCAAAACCAATGATGCTGCTATCTCCCTCTTCACATCTGTACGAATTGACATTTTGTCCCAGCAGCGTCACTTCCTTGTAACCCCTGGCAGCAAGTTCATCAACTTCGCGCACAATGGTAGCAATGCTGCGGCTGCGTTCTGCTCCGCGCGTGTAGGGTACGATGCAGAATGCACAGCAGTTGTTGCATCCGCGCATGATGGAAACAAATGACGATACGCGGTTTTTATCCATCCGCACCGGGCTGATGTCCGAATACGTCTCTTCGCGCGAAAGCAGCACGTTGACGGCTTTCAATCCCGTACCTGCACTACGCACCAAACCGGGCAGATCACGGTAAGCGTCGGGGCCAACTACCAAATCCACCGTTTTTTCTTCTTCCAGAAGCTGATGTTTCAAGCGTTCGGCCATGCAACCGATGACGCCGATAAGAAGTTCCGGCCGTTTCTTTTTTTCGATGCGGAATACATCCAAACGTCCTCGCACCCGTTGTTCGGCGTTTTCGCGTACCGAACAGGTATTTACCAGTATAAGGTCGGCGTCGTTCAGATTTTGGGTTACAGCGAAGCCTTCGCCGGCAAGGATGGAAACCACAACTTCGCTATCGACCACATTCATCTGGCAACCATACGTTTCAATATATACTTTGGGCATCAATCAAAAATCGTCAATTAAAAATTAAAAAAATGCTAAACGAGCGATTCCCGTCCGTTTTTATCCGGGTTGTTTTTGAGTTCGCAATGATCATTGAGAATCATCGTTTCGCAACTGGTTTCTGTATATTTGGGCCATTGCGGTAAGATTGCCGTATTCGGATCGCCGGTCCGCATGAATGTCAGCAAGGCGTCCGCCATTTTTTTGGACAGTTTGCGCGGACGCGCTCCGCCCCCTGTGTGCGTTAACATACGGTCGGTGTTGGCAAACCAAAAACAGATGTCGTTGCAATGGAACGCCCTCATACGGTTGTCAAATAAAGGTGGCTGCCAACCAAACCACGCCAGATATACCGGCGCGTTTTGTTTCAGTTTGGCATTTATCGCGGCAATGACCCGTTGACGGTTCGACAGAATCAATGACCAAAGCTCAACCGGGCGGGCGTTAGGAAAATCTTTAGCGTAAGCGGCTACGATATCAGCTGTTTTCTCGCCGAAGCGGGGTATTAATTTTTCCACAACATCATCGATGGTGATTTGTTCTGTTGACGGATCGTCGCGATTGGGACTTGTTTCATTGAAGGTGGTACAAAACAGCATCGGTATGTCGGACGAAACATCGCGCTCTGAATAAAAAATACCGGTTGGGATATGGATATCGTCGGCTACCGGAGCAAATCCTCTTCTTACCGTGCCGGCGTCTGCGTTGTCGGCATTATATTTTGCCTGCGCACGGCTGGCAACGGCGAGGTATTCCCTCCATGGAATATCCTGAAGTTTATCTATTTGCGACTCTTTCAATCCTGCCTCTTTAAGTATATAACTTCCCAATTTACGGGATATTTCCTGTGTTTGAGCCTCTATCATAGACCCGCTCAGCGGAACAGCCTTATGAACCAAATCTTTTGCAGCCGGCATTGCAGCAATAGTACATACTTTGGCGCCTCCGCCCGATTGTCCCATGACGGTAACATTTTCGGGGTCGCCGCCAAAGTTGGCGATATTGTTGTTCACCCATTTGAGGGCTGCAACAATATCCAACATTCCAACATTGCCCGAATCCCTGTATTTTTCGCCGCCAACACCCGATAAGTCGGAAAAGCCAATAGCCCCCAACCGATGGTTTACGGAACAAAAAACAATATCCCCATAACGACTTAAATTTTCGCCATGATAGCCATCCTGTTCAATGGCATTGCCGTTGGTAAAGCCGCCTCCGTGCAGCCACACCAATACCGGACGTTTTTTTCCATCAGCGATATTCGGCGTCCAAAGGTTCAGCATCAGGCAATTTTCGCTTACGTCGTAATAATTCCAGTGATCCACAAAAGTACTGTAACGATTGGGGAAGCGGTTGTCCATATTTTGCGGCGCCGAATCGCCGTAAAATACAGCCGGACGGACATCAGACCAGGATTCAGGCTCCTGTGGAGGCATAAAACGATTTTTACCGGAGGTGTCGGCTCCGTAAGGAATTCCCAAAAAGGTATAAATACCGTTGAGGATATACCCCCGTATTTTCCCGTATTGGGTGTTGGCCACTGCGATCCTGTCGCCGATAAAAAGCACCTGTTCATCCTTGCTTCCGGAAGTTTTGCCGCCATCCGTAGTACTGCATGAAACAACTAACCCGATACTTAACGAAGCAGCTGTTCCAACTCCTGCTTTCTTTATAAAATTTCTTCTGTTCATCATGATTTGGTTTGGTTGGTTAAAAAATATATGGCAAATATACACGTTTTTTTCCCCGATATATGATTTACCAATTAATTTGTGCCAAGTTAGGAGTTTTGAATTTAAAACCGAACAGCGATGTCCTAGTCAAGCCTAAAATCATCAGAAAGAAACCGTCAAATCCACCCCTATTTGGAATGGAGCGCCTTTCTGGGCTAATGGTTGGCCGTCTGTTTTAAAATAAAACGCGACATAATTTGTATTCAAACTGTTTCGTGCCCAAACGTTCAATCCGACAATACCTTTGGCAATCCCTGCTTTCAGGTTCAGCAATCCGTAAAAGTCCTGATACACATCATTGAGTTCCGTCCAATAGATTTTTCCTGCGCCATTGTATTGCGCCTGAATGCTGAAACGATCTATGATGCGGTTATTACGCAATCCGCGACTGTATACCGTACTCAGAGAGAAAGTGTTTTGCGGGGCAAACGGAATGTAATTTCCCGAATAATCCACCTCTTCCGTTTTGTAATCCTTGAGAACAGCTCGTGCATATCCATAATTGAGGGATAACGACAGGTTTTCCATCGGAGCGGCAGTCAATCCCAAATCAAATCCGACAGATTCTGCGCGACCGGCATTTTTCAACAACCGCCCCTGACCGCTTTCCACAAACTGGGTGATTTGAATATCCTTGACGTCCACAAAGAAAACGGCTGCTTCTGCCTGAAGCGCTCCCCTGATGAGTTCGCCCCTGAATCCCAGTTCGTAATTCCAACTGTACTCCGGCCGGTACATTACCGATTCGAGGATTAGTTCGGGCGATTCCTGAGTTACTGGTTCTCCTGGTCGTCCGCTTTTCCCCTTTTCCTCAATAATGTCCCGCACAATGTCGGCGAACATCTGAATATTGTACCCGCCGACTTTGTGTCCTTTTGCGGTCGAAGCATAAACATAACGGTTATCGTCGAACGTATATTTCAAGGCGATTTTGGGCAACCATTCGGTAAACGACACTGTCCCTGAACCAATGGGCGTTGTTTTCACCGAACTCGGTATCGGTCTCGGCATGTTGGGCGGAGTGACCTCCATATTCATCGACATGGAAGTGTTGTAATCCAATCCGGTTTTTTCGTAATCGAAGCGGATCCCCGCCGTAAATGATAAACCTTCAATAAACAGTTCATTATAAGTGGATTGATGGAAAATAGCGCCACCGCAGGCCGGTGTTTTGAACGTTCCCGGTATGGGTATTTCGTTGTCGGTAATCTTAAATTTCGGGGCATTGGGATTAGCATTCGAAATATTGTCGAAAACCTGTTGCAGTATGCCGCTGACAGCTCCATCTTTCATGGTGGTCACTACCTCGGTACGCATATTACGATTAAATCCGAAAGCGCCAAACGACCACCGATAATTGTTTTGCGTGTTCGATTTGACGGCAAATTCCTGTGTCCAGTTCCTTTCCGTTTGTAGTTGATTGATGGTGAAAACCGATTCACGTGTGTAATCCAGATCCATGTGCATATTGTCGTCGAAATGCTGAAATCCGGTGGACGAAGTGAAAATCATCCTGTTGTTCCTGTATTCCAGATTAACGTTGCTGCCCGCTATCTTACGGGTATAGCGTCCTGCGTGATCGTAGTCGGGTTCCTCAACTTTCCCGCCGGTATATTTCCCGTAAGGAAAAGCGCCCTGATCGGTATCATCGTAATTGGCCATCAGTTGCAGCGTCCAGTTTTCGGCAGGTCGCCAGTCAAGACGGAACCGGCTTCCGGCAGAACGCAACCGGTCGGCGCGTTTCCCGTCGTACTGGTTTTCGAAAAAACCGTTATATCCGTCGTAATACCCGCTCAGCGAAACTCCTGCCTTATTGCCGGTTTTTCTCGAAACGGAAGCATTTGCGCGAATAAGTCCGTAATTGCCCGCCGTGAGCGTCGCTTTGGTGCGTCCATGTTCCAACGGCGACCATGTGAACACATTGATGATTCCGCTCATGGCGTTTCGTCCGTAAAGGGTTCCCTGCGGCCC
>Ga0123354_10019198_pt1 | contig 10731 bp, 2 predicted proteins | sample TergutLab28metaG_2_FD_97872 | JGI IMG/M metagenome (GOLD analysis project Ga0123354, IMG submission 97872) | Labiotermes labralis P4 segment gut microbial communities from Petit-Saut dam, French Guiana - Lab288 P4 | ecosystem: Host-associated > Arthropoda: Insects > Digestive system > Gut ...
CCATTATCTCCGTAACCGTTCAACTTTGGATATAGGTGTTTTGGGTTATATCGGTATACTTTAACATAAGGAACACCCTCCCGAAGTCTGGCACATTCCTCCTGGGACACCCTGTATGTATATGTATATATATATATATATATATATATATATATGTGTGTGTGTGTGTGTGTGTGTGTGTGTGTGTGTGTGAAGTACAATTGATCATTACATATTGACAAAAAGGAATACTGGTTTTATAATTCATTTCCACACATTCAGAGCTACATGCGAAGGAAAAACCATAAGGCCAATGACACGTGCAGAATCATATAATGCACAGTCAGATAGAAGCTGAATGTACTCAGCGTGCAGTACATCTGCGCACTCGAGTTGCGGCGTCACGTTTCATGAAAATTCGTTGTTAAATTTTTCACACGATGTTAGAAATTTGAGTGTCTTGGTAGATGGAGAATGGTTAGAAACCAGTGCTTCATTGTTCACTATTGGCGGTGCGATATTCGTTACCACACGTTACGTAAAAGCTTGAGCTTACAGAGATGAGATAGCTGTGTGGGGTTCATAAAGAGACGCTGCACAGGAAGATGAAAGAGGGCGGGAGAGAGAGCTGCCATCAAGTGTAGGCGGCGCCATTTTGCTAAGATGAAGGGTACTTCAGATAAGATAGGGGAAGCCTATTTGGGTTACCCCAAGTTGAACGTTCACTTTTGAGGAGCGCGTCTGGGTGTGAAGAAAGATACACTTGTTCGTATGTTCGCGTACCCAGTCCTTCCACTTGAACTAGTGGTCGTTTCACGTGTATTTTCTTCCAACGCTCCAACCACTTGGTGTGTTCCGCAGTGCTGATGCTATGGTGCGAGAAATTTATCATCCGAAGATGAATGTTGGGGAAAAATGAAAATTTCATGATAGTTATGATTTGGAAACGATGTATAAGAAAATGGCCATGAACTGATTAAGGAATTATGTGGAAAGGGCTGAGGAAAACCACGACTGTCTTCCAGTCACGATAACCAAATTCAGGGCTTTTATTTTAATAAATGTACAATGATGTATCAGTCGAACGCAACAAAAATTTATTATTATGTTTATTATTGTATTAGGGCAGCATGTCTCGATTCTTATATAATTCTTATAGAATCATCTTTCACACAGTACTGTCTCGCTTGGGTGTTTTACCTTTTGTAATTGTTGTATTCTAATTTGTCTCGTGTGTTTTGTTGCTACTTTTAAGTTGTCTTGTGTGTAACTGTTGCTGGCTGACCGTGTGTATTGTTGTAGTTATCTTATGTGTATTTGTTGTACTGTGTGTGCATTTTTTTTTTTTACTTTAGATGCCGGACTGCTGGCTAGAAGTCAGTATTCGGAAGGTCCTGCGACCGGCCATCTCGACTCAGGTTTTTTTGGTTTCCCTGTACCTAAAAGCAAATGCTGAGATGGTTCCCAAAATTCCAAGTTGCCACTACATGCTTCTCATGTAGCCTTCCCGACTTCAATTTAGTAGTAACCAATTTCATATTTTGTATACATGTAAAATAACCACTGCCACGGTGTAACAACCCAATTGCAGTAAATAAATATTATTATTATTATTATTATTATTATCTTCAGGACATTCTAGGATACAGGGCCTGAAGATGATTCTATAAGAATCGAAACATGTTGCCCTAATACAATAATAAACATAATAAAGTTTTGTTGTGTTTGACTGATACATTATTGTATATTTATATATGTGTTAAACACTTCGGGATGGCAAACATTAAAATTGAACTGTTATTTTAAACAAATATTCTACGAATTCAAAACATAAACGATGACAATTCGGAGAAGCTGTTTTGCGAAAACGTGTAAAGAATTTGAGGATGCCCTATCACGGTCCGTCTTTGTAAGGCATTACGTTTTTCTTCTATTTAAGAGGAAGAGAAGAACAACAGAAGAATCAAACGATTCAGCCCACTTGCCTCCACGACATGTTACAGTCTCCGTGACGAATAGGCTTCTCCTCTTTAAGTCTTTCCTCTTTTAACGCCACCATTTTCTTCTTTTGGCGACCTCGTTCTAAAAATGTTATTATGGCATAATAACCATAACCATCATGGAGGAAATACTCCCTTTGCGCCACAACTTGATAACGGAGGTAATTCTGTTGCGTTATTTTAAGAGTACAGTACATATACTCTTTGGTTTCTTCATTCTATTAAAGGTCTTCAGTAACAACAAGAAGGACATAAATGAGTTCGCAATGGAAGTATTTTCTTTATATACTATTCATTATTTGTAAAAACAAAAGTGACCCTTATAATGCAATCGTTGATTCCATCTTCGGGTGGAAGGAAACTTTACGTGATGTTCTGGAATCGGATATTCAGAGTTCGCCTCACATAGATCCATTCACTGTAAAAGGAATACATTTCCTTTGACCAAAGACTATGCCTTCACTGCAGTACTGATTATTTTAGAAATGTCTAGAACAGCAGCCGTCTCTCAATAATTTTTATGCCTATCTTTTTTTTATTTCGTAAAATTTGTCATTAAACAATTGTCTTGGCAAAGGTTTCTCTATGAGAAACATGTAGGAGTTAAACCTCATTCCGGGAACAACTAGCTCTGACGTCATATGCCCCTGAGAAACAACAGCAGCGTTTGCAAGGACTTTTTCAATCTCCACCAAAACACTCAAAACAACACACTTCGCTTCGGAAGCAAACTGCTTGCTTCTTTAAGTGAAGCCACTGATCCTAAAATTGTATTGGCAAACAAATATCGCACACATCAACATTATTAACACGCGAGAAGCAAGAACAAATGCCTCTGTAAATATAAATACCAAATAAACAACCGCCTCAAAATTTGTAAGACAACGGTGATAATATATAAAATTTGAAACAGGTCCACAAGTCGAGATAACAGATCATAAAGTATAAAAAATAGTCAGTAAATACGAAGTCGCCAAATATAAAAACAAGAAAGACCCTCTGTTGGTGATGTTACCTTTGTTAAGCACTAGAAGTCAGTCTCTTGTGTATTTTCTTACACACCTTTATGGGTTCCGTTAGCACTGAAAAATGTCAAATAATACGCTTTTTAAACATCGTTAAATGCTAGTTGAAGAATAAGAGACCAACTTGATGTGACTAGTTATTATGTTTTATTTCACTTCTTCTATGCTCAACATGTTTTGGACATTAATACGTCCATCATCAGGAGCCTGCGACTTTTCTATTGAATCACAACATTGGTCGTGTGTTCTTGTTTCGATGTGTGTTGGAGTTTCGGTGTGGCTGGGTTGGGTTGGTATCCGTATAGCAGGCCCAGCCTGCTACACAGACACCAATGTGGTGATACAATAGAAAAGTAGCAGGCTCCTGATGACGGATGTATTAATGTCCGAAACATGTTGAGCATAGAAGAAGTGAAATAAAAATATCTAGTGACATCAAGTTGGTCTCTTATTCTTCAACTATCACAATGATGCACGGTCCAATATACATAAATCGTTAAGTGCATTACGTGTTAACAAAGTTGTGGTAAATTTTATGCTGCTCTAATTATTGTAAATTTAAGTTGTAGCTTGTTTTCCGGGTCTCAAAATCCGCGCGGTTTTTTTTTAATTTCTCTTTACAGCTGGCACAACAGTACGAGATGAAACGCTGGTCAGTAAAGAATTTAAGACTTGTTGTAACATTGAATTTTTCAGCGCTCTCAGCCACAGCCTTCTTTTCATTTTTTTAATGCACGTTTCAAAGCAGTCGGTCACTGTTGAGCCCCTCACCGTTTCCTTCTGTTGAAGCACATTATGTTGCGCATTGCCGTCCATACCCTAAATTAAATCCCTAACAGAGTAGCCGTGAGATTCTTTTTGCGAAGTTAGAAAAGGCGCGTGTTACAGGAGGAATGTAAGATACGGAAACTGTAATCCGTTTTTTATGTCCCTATAACCTATAAATTGTAGACAGTCGAACTGCGTGGAAGGTCACGATGTCCTTCTAAATTTTCTAGAGTAATATACGTTCTAGGTTTTATTTAAATCATGTGTCAACGAGGAATGTAGAAGTCAAGAACTCTTCCCACTGCGCAGTGTGCTCTTTCTGCTCCATTCAGTATCCTCTCTTGGCTCGAAATTCATGAGTACGAATATCAGACCTGTGTTTGTTGTGGACGGCCACCCTCTGGCTGCTCTGTAAAGCGAGCGAAAGAAATTTGGCCGGCTGGGTGACGTAAAGCTTGTACAGTACCAGCACATTCCCGTTCTCGTCGATGCTCTGTGCCCACAGTGTCCGCGAGTTGTCTCTTTTTCCTTTCAAATTGTTACTTCAAGTTATTAATTAAAACAAATATGGATATATCGATATATCGGTGGCTCAGTGATAGAATATATTCGATTCCTCACGTGTGTTCAAATTTTTACATCAGTAACTCGAAACCAAAATTAACGAGAGGGAAAATGAAAATGGTGTAGAATATTGAAATATCAACGTGCCCTAAACTTTAAACAGTATTTGACATTTTATTTTATTTTGTCTGGAGTAGTGATTCATCCTTTAAAACTTGCATCTCACCAGTAAATTTTGCAACGTCTCAGTCAAACTATTGAGTATTTAAAAAAATATATATTTCTACGCTGTTTTGGATTTTATTATTACACAGCGTCTCGTTTATCCGTGGGCAGCTTATCCGGTTTGCGAATTATCCGCACCGGATCGTAAGTTACCAATGACTAACGACGAAGGTGGGGTATTAACGTGATTAGCGACAAACTCTCGAACAAAATCATGAATACAAGCACACATGACGGACTGTTTACCTAAACAGTAAGCGTAAATTCTGTATAAAATTGTGTATGTAATAAATAAAAAAATTAATTAATTAAAAATTTTTTTTGGTCATTAAAATGTATGTTCGGATTATCTGTGTTTCTCAACTAACCATGCACATCTCTCCCCACACTTATCCCAGATAATCAAGAGTTTCTGTGGTAATGGGAAATATTATTTTCGCGCATTGGTTCCCCTCCCCCCACATAGCCGATCGTTAATTTTTACCCTTTGAAGCGCTGTTTTATGTAACATCGGCCACTCTATACGGACCTGTTTTCAAGCCCCTAGTAGTTAGTAGAATATTAGTGACGGATAAGACGGCATTAGAGTAGGTCACATGTGGTTGTTAAAGAGTTATAATTGCAGTGTTCCAGTGCGTGTATGATGTTACTTTCTGTACATACGCTCGCCAGGAAATGTCGAAAAATGCGTATGTTAATTTCGCTATATCTGTCGGTACGCATGTATTAAGTGGCGGACAGGTAACGCGCTTTTAGGAAATTTGCTTATTAGCCGTTGTACTGATACCTGTGCATACGTACTAGTGAATGAAACAGTAGTCTATACACAAATGCTAATCACTCATCAGTTTAAATAATTATCAGAAACATGTTTCGGCTCGTAGCAGACCATCTTCAGGCTAAATACAAATCAAGATTTGAGATATATAATACAGTGCCATGAACGGACAATTTGTATTCAGGCTTAGGATTGTTTTTTAAAAGTCTAGACAGGTTACTGATAATTATTTAAGTTGATTAATTAGAAGTTGTGTTTATACTCTAATGACTGTTGTTTCATTTAATAGTTTATACAAATAACAACAAAGAAGATACTAAACCTAAATAAAATCTGTGAATACATTTTATTCTGGTTATAGTCGGACAAAAGTCGAATATTTTGTAGACGTTTAACGTACATTTCTGCTCGTATCTTAAGCTTAACTTTCGAAATACAAGCGGAGATAAAAGAATTCGGAAACATTATATAAGATTAGGAAAGTACTAAGTTGTTACACCGTCACTAATAGTTTTTAGAATTATTTGTCACTTGTTTGGTGCACGACCCACAGTTGTAGAACTATATGACAAGTCCGACTTCCTACCCTAAGTGGGAGGTCAGCTCAGACATCTTTCTCTACCCATTTCCATCATCCCTTGGCAATTTTAATCACAAACTCCTATCTGCATAAGGTCATTAATTTTCTGAAAATTCTTGACACAAAGGAGATGAATAACACATCATCAGAAAAGATGCTTTCATTTTTTATTCTAAAAATATGCAGATATTACAAGGTAGAGTTGAAGAGTGTTTCTGCTGTTTTCATCTATTGAATGATGATGTATTGCAGGGTACACTGTTCAATTTAATTTGCCTTTCATAACTTACAACGTGTCTTGCGTAACAATACTTCCTTCCTCTTCTAGGCGAGTAATCTAGAACATTATTTTTATCTTAAAGTTAATGTAAGCTGTCTTATCAAACACACAATTTACACACCAAAATAAACGAATTTATTCTTTCCAGTATATACACGCTTCTACACTTCTTCATCTTCTTCTTACTATAGCGTTACGGCCCTTTCAGTTTGGCCTTGGCTTCCCTAATAATTGATGCCCATTCCTCTCTATCCAATGCTTTCGTTCTCCATCGTTTCACACCGATCTTCCTTAAGTCATCTTCCACATCATTTATCCACCCGAGTCTGGGTCGTCCTCTTCCTCTTCTACCTTCTAATTTTCCTTCAAAAATCTTCTTTACAGACCTGGTCTCATTCATTCTACTTACATGTCCAAGCCACTCTAATCTTAGAATCTTTATTACGGTCACAATATCTTGGGATTCATGTTTGGTTCTTAGGTCTTCGTCAGTTTTAATTCTCCACTGTCCATTCTCCTTTGTTGGTCCATATATTTTCCTCAATATCTGCTTGTACACTACGTTACAGAGAAATTATTATGTATTTACATACGTACTGTACATGTGCATAGCATGCATGATCTTTTTTTCTGTCCCACTTTTCTGTGTCTAGTCCACCGTATCCTTGAGATTTGTCTCCATCTGATGGCGTTACGTGACATAAAAATGAAGAATTTCTCTTTGTGTTGTGTTCAAAGCTGGTCCTTTAATTAATCGCTGTTGGACTCAAATATTTTCACACGCAATTCAGTGCCCTGTAATTTGTCATCCCTCAAAGTAAGAGAACCGCCATTTCCAAGACAGAAAACAACCGCAGAATTATTTTTGTTACGTGTTGGTCTTGATCTGCGGCACTGTGGAGTGCATATGTGCTAATAACGCTCTTAAACCTGGCTAGCAAGACGCATTCGTAAAATATATATTTTCCCCTAATGTTGTGGCATATAATAAACTCTTCTTGCCACTGTCGTTTCCAGCCGATTATAACGCAAAACATTATTCACTCTTTCCCGGCCTACGTGTTAATATTCTGCTGTGATGGCGATTCTTTTATGTGCGTTTCTTACGCTTAACAACATAGCTAAATTGGTAGCGCTTCAGGATTTGCTGATTCCTAACAACGGGGAAATTCCAACGAGTCTAAGTTAGGGATTTCATTTCGTAACATTTCTAATTCCTCTAGGTATATTCAGGGAGAGTACTGCACACCAGCCCACCAATTCAGGGATAGTATTGCACACCAAGCTACAGATTCAGGGGTAGCACTTCACACCAAGCTACAGATTCAGGAATAGCACAGCACACCAACCTACAGATTCAGGGGTAGCACTGCATACCAAGCTACAGATTCAGGAATAAAAAGGCACACCGTGATACAAATTCAGGAATAGCAATACACCCAAGCTACAGATTCAGGAATAACAATGCACACCAATCTACAGGTTCAGGAACAGCAATGCACACACCAAGCTACGAATTCAGTAATAGCAATGCACACCAAGCTACTGATTCAGGAACAGCAATGCACATCAAGCTACAGAGTCAGGGGTAGCACTGCACACCAAGCTACAGATTCAGGAATAACAATGCCCACCGAGCTACAAATTCAGGGATAGTACTCCACAATAAGCTACAGATTCAGGAACAGCAATGCACACCAAGCTACAGATTCAGGAATAGCACAGCACACCAACCTACAGATTCAGGGGTAGCACTGCACACCACGCTACAGATTCAGGAATAACAATGCCAACCGAGCTACAAATTCAGGGATAGTACTCCACACCAAGCTACAAATTCGTCCTTCTCTACCCTTTCTCGTTAGATTATTCGCCGTCATCCTACGATTAGATGCTGTATAATACGAGATATTTTCAGCTTTGTTAAAGATTACAAAAATAAACAAGAGATCTATTTACACACAAATTTAGTTGCTGCTTTGTAAAAGAATTTATCGTGTTTTCACAATATTTATATCCTCAGCGAGCAAATTAAGGTAAACGGTATAATAATGGAATATATATAATATATATTATATTTAATATATATCCCATTATACAGTCATACGCAGCACCATATTTAAGTCGACTGCACAACCAGTTTCGGCTTGTTACTAGCCACCATCATGTCTTCTCTCTTAAGAAACTTTCAACAGGGACTGACGATTGCAACAATAAATCAATTTATTTATGAAGTACGTCAGAGGAATATAATAAAAACGTCAGTAAAAAGGAGAAGAAATACATTATTTACAAAAATATATAGTATAACGGTAAACATATAACATTCGTATTCGAAACTGCTTTTAAAGAGCGTGGTTAGGCAGTAAATTAGTATAAGATACACTTGTTGATCGCATGCGTGTAAGGCACAAAAGTCTTCCATTGACGCAAAAAATGTATATAGAAATTTGAGGTTAAGTACTCCAAGAAGCGTCTGTAGTTCTTACGGTTTTGTCTTATATACTTCTCGGTGCCAATTTTGAACCAATAATATTCCTTAATTTACGTGAGTAGTGGATTACTATCTTTCATGCGTTTGTGCCTAATTGAAGGTCGGTGTTGCATAACGACTAATGTTGGTATGTGTACGGTCGTGTACTGCAGCTGTAAACGAAGGTGACTTACCCTCTGTTCACGGTCGTGCTAATGCTCTTTTAGCCTCCTGACAGAATATTCTAGAGATTCAATCTCGCAGAATCAATGGCACTTGGACAAATGTGTGAAAACATTGAACGATTTCTAATTTTTTCATTTTATCATTTTGTTGTTTCTGACAATTCCATAATATTTCGAAGTAAAAAGGAACACATTTTCAACATGGAAAAGATGCACACCCTGTAGCGTTTTCACTCTTAAGTGTGGAAGTGTCGAAGGACTGGCATGTTAGACGTACGCTGTAGTTACGTGCGGATCTAGAGGCAGCATGCGAGATCATGAAGACGTACAGAGCTTGCGCAACAGTTCGTGCTCTCGTAGCATGGTGAAATATGTAAGCCTCATAACATTAGTGTTTTATGTGGATATCCGACGGCCTCTTTTCTTGGGAGTCTGATATAATACATGGCCAGTCATAAATAACAGCCTTATCGTGCACAGTAAGTGTGCGTTCAGATACTGTGCAGCATGGAACAAGCGAAAGGCAGCAGCGGTCATGTGTTGTAAAGAACGCGGTTCTTCACTTCAGATTGCAAGCGGGGGCTGCGATAACTCACTCGCTAAGGCTCGTAACTAAACGAACTTGGTTCGAGCTTCAGCTTTGACACTGACACTTTTTCTTATAACACTGTGCAGGTACCGATTTGCTGTAGGGGCATCACGTAACTTAGACGGCAAAGTAGCTGGCCAAATACTAGACGACCGGGCACAGGAATTCTCTCGTCATCAAGTCCAGACGGGTATAAGGCCTGCCCTTGCCTTTTGTCTAATTGACGCAGACCGTAAAGTGGCCAAAGTCTCTAGAGTCAAAAAATGCATATCAAAATGTTAATATTGTCTAATATATGAGTACATTTGAAAGTTAGTTAGGCTATAGATGTAAAGAAAAAGAAAGAGAGGATGGTATAGAAGGAAAGGAAGATAGAAGGGAGAAAGAAAAAAAAACATTATATACAAAGCACAGTCTAAGATTACTTTTGAATTATCATTAAGTATTAATGTTCATCAGGTGGGCCCGGTAGCTCAGTCGGTATAGCGACTGAGCTACGGGCTGGACGGTCCGGGATCGAATCCCGGTGGGGACGAGATTTTCCGCCCGTCGAGACCGGCCCTGGGGCCCACCCAGCCTCCTGTAAAATGGGTACCGGGTCTTTCCTGCGGGTAAAGTGCGGCCAGGGCGTGCTGCTGACCACTCATCCTTCTAGTGCCGCGGTCATGGAAGAGTAGAGCTAAACCTCTACCCACCCTCTGGGCCACACCGGGTCTGTAACGGGAACACTTTACCTCTACCTTTATTAATGTTCATCATTAGGTTACATATTTCTCAATAAAATATTAAAGAATTACTGAATAAATAACACACTATGAACAAAGGCTATAACTGCAACTGACGGAGTGCAGAGCCTCTTGGGCGCCAAACTATTGCTTATTTTGCTCAGTGAAGTCCTGAGCCGAATCACGTGACATGTTAATTTAAACGTGCGGTTATTGACTTTATCCACAGCGAATAAAACTCAAAGTGATTGGTTGCCGCGGGAATAAACCACGGGGTCGTAACTCTAGCGCCGAGGTTAAAGAGAGCCATGGTGGGTTATAGGTTCAACTTTATTACATTTTAATAGGTGTTACGAAAGTTTCGTATTCCCTTTCGGAGCGAGTTCTGCACCAAGAGAGATCCAGTGCGCCCTCTTACAGTTTCCAGTATCCGCTCCTTTCCTTAACCTTTTGGCGCCGGAATTATTTTTTTAATTTTAGCACATCCTGTATATAAAATGTGAATAATACAGGAACCAAATACGTTAGAATTATGAAACAAACTGCATTTTGAAGAGAAA
>Ga0123354_10019199_pt1 | contig 10731 bp, 7 predicted proteins | sample TergutLab28metaG_2_FD_97872 | JGI IMG/M metagenome (GOLD analysis project Ga0123354, IMG submission 97872) | Labiotermes labralis P4 segment gut microbial communities from Petit-Saut dam, French Guiana - Lab288 P4 | ecosystem: Host-associated > Arthropoda: Insects > Digestive system > Gut ...
GCCCGCGACAGATTGGCGCGTACCGCTCCGTCGTTTATTCCGAGTATTCCGGCTATTTCATCCAATTCATATCCTTCTATGTCGCGCAGGCGGATCACCATCTGCTGCTGTTCGGGCAACCTTTCAATCAACCGCCTGACAAACGCCGCCATATCGGTCTGTTCGAGCCGCTCGTGCGGCGTCTGTTCGTGCGCGGTTTCATGGATTTCCGTCCATTCGTCCATCCGGTGTTGCGGCGAGCGGGCGTAATCGAGGCAGCGATTCCGTACGGCGCTCATCGCGTAAGCCTCTACGTTGCGCAACGCTTCGAGTTCATCGCGTCGCTCCCACAACCTGATTCCAACTTCCTGTACAACATCCTCGGCCTCATCCCTCCGCTTCGTAAGAGCCAGGGCAAAGCGGTACATCTTCGGCCTCAAATGCGCCATTAATTGATTAAATCCGGTTTTATCCATTCACTTTCAAAGATTTGCCCTGGCATTTCGATCATCGTTATAACGCTTTTCAAAATGAAGACGATTCAAATAAGAAATTGTTACACGAAAGTAGAATTATTTTTTCAATCTTATTGTTTTTTTCAATTTTTATGATTATCTTTGTAGCGTGAAAATTGATTCGTAATTATTCATTGTAAAATATTTTGTATGAGAAGATTGATTTTTTTATTTTGATAAGTCTTTTAGCAGTAAATCTATACAGCCAGACCGAAACTTTCCAAATCGCCCCCAAAAACACAATTAGCCTACATCTTGCACCTTACTATAATGATATTTTTTCTGTTGGACATAGAAGCGAAAGATGGTTATTATACAGTCTGAAAATTGATTATTCGAGAGAATTAACTGATCGCTGGTCTTTCTGTACAGGTCTTGATCAAATAGCGTTATTAAGGAAAACGAAAGATCGTGAGCTTTACGTTAATAAAATGAAAGACAGATATATCGGTGTTCCTGTTGTATTAAAATACAGCTTTTCAAACCCTGTTTTTATTAAATTCGGACCATGTTTTGACTTTTTACAATTGCACAAAACTAACATTGAAGAACTTAATAGCAGAAGAAATGATTTCTGGTTTGGTTTTCTATTGAGCGTCGGTTGGGTACATGAAATAAATAATGTTGTCACACTTTCTATAAGCCATGATATTAGATTGATTAGTGATTTATCCTGGTCAAAAATAAATTCTCAACGGGATTATTTTAAAAATATTTCTCCGTTATTTGGCGTTAATTTTGGTATAGGATATAAATTCTGATTTTATAAATATTTTAGTTGGTTAAGGGATGAAAATAAACAACTTATAAGAGATTCCTCAGTCACTTCGATCCTTCGGAATGACGGGCGTTTCTTTGTAAGAGTGAGGTGCTGCGGCGGCGAAGCCGCCGCAGCGCCTTGTACCTCGTCCTGCCGGATTTGCAATCCGGCAGCAGGTTTCGCATTCTAAATGCTAATATTTACCGCTGCCAAATTACAAATTTGGCAGGATGGCGTAATTAGTTGTCTTGTATAATGTTATCCATAAATCACTTTTTTGTTACTTTTTTGTTTTCATTCTACCAATCATCGCAACAGTACACCGCTGACGCCTAACAATCCTGTTTGTCCGCCAAATCCCTGATGGTCTGTACAGGGTCGGCTGTCCGGAAAATAAAGCTTCCCACCACAAACACATCGACGCCGGCCTTTGCCAATTTAGCGATATTACCGGTATCAACGCCGCCATCGACCTGTATCAACGCTTTGGAGCCTTTCTTTTCGATCATCTCGCGCAGGCGGGCTGCCTTGTCGTATGTATGCTCAATATATGCCTGCCCGCCAAATCCGGGATTAACTGACATGAGTAACACCAAATCTACATCGGCGATAATATCTTCCAACAAACTGACAGGCGAATGCGGGTTCAGCGTCACGCCTGCCTTCATTTCTTCCTGCCTGATGTTTTGCACGGTACGGTGCAGGTGCGGGCAGGTTTCGTAGTGCACGTTTAGCCAGTCGGCGCCGGCAGCCTTGAAATCCTTGACGTAACGGTCGGGAGATGCTATCATCAGATGCACGTCCAAAGGTTTCGTTGCCTTGTTCTTCACAGCCTGAATGACCGGAAATCCGAAGGAAATATTGGGGACAAATACCCCGTCCATAATGTCTAAGTGAAACCAGGCAGCATCGCTGCGGTTAATCATTTCGATTTCGCGATTCAGATTCCCGAAATCACAGTTGAGAATGGATACGGCTATTTTATTCATTTTTTTTCACTACAATAATCATTTCTTTTTCCATTTTCTGCTTTGCAGTTTCAATCGCGTAAGTAACAGAAACAACAACATCACCCCGAAGAAATATACCAAATCGCGTAAATCGACCACCCCCCGACTGATGGAAGCATAATGTTCCTTAATGCCAAGGGAGGAAACAAAATCCTGTACGCCCGGCGACGAAATCATTCGCGCCAAAGCATCGAATCCTTCGTAGAACACAAAAGAGGTCAACGCCGCTGCTATAAAGGCGATAACCTGATTGTCGGTGAGCGACGATGTAAACGTACCGATGACTGCGTATATTGCTCCTAACAGTATCAGGCCAATCATAGCGCCATAAGTAGCGCCCGTATCCAAATTTCCGGGAGGATTACCCAGTCGCCATACCGAAATAATGTATACTGCGCATGGCGCCAAAGCAATTAAAACCAGCGCTACAGAAGCCAGAAATTTTGCCAAAACCAATTGCCATTCACTGATCGGTTTGGTGAGCAGCAACTCGATGGTGCCTGTTTTGATCTCCTCGGCAAACGAACGCATAGTAATGGCCGGAACAAGGAAAAGAAACACCCACGGCGCAATGTAAAACAAACTGTCCAACGAGGCATAACCGCTTTCGGGAATGTTAAGCACACTCGGAAACACCCAAAGACACAAACCCGTAATGGCCAAAAACACAGCAATTATCAAATATCCCGTTAGGGATGAAAAAAAGCCCTGTACCTCTTTTTTAAGCAAGAAGCGCATACATTCTAAGGTATATTATATTCAATACAAAAGTATATGAAAAAACATATTTTTCCAACTTTATTCAATAAAAAAACCAAAACCACATCATTATTCATGTTGAATTGTTATCTTTGCCCGTCGTCATGTAAATTTCAAACCATGTAGTTCACTGTTAAAATTTTCCTTTAAAAATGTCAACCCAACCGATAATTTCATTCAGCCATGCAGCAATTTGTCATGGCGATCACTTAGTGCTGAAGGATGTTAACTTTTCAGTCAATTCCGGCGAATTTGTTTATCTGATTGGGAAAGTAGGCAGCGGCAAAACCAGTTTGGTGAAGACCTTGAATGCGGAACTTCGCTTGTGCCGGGGGAAAGCAAATGTTGTCGGTTATGCTTTAAATTTGTTGAAAAAAAAACAGATTCCTTATCTGCGGCGACGGATAGGCGTTGTTTTTCAGGATTTCCAGTTGCTCACCGACCGATCTGTGTACGATAATCTGTTGTTCGTACTCCAGGCTACCGGTTGGAAAAAGAAAAAAAATCCCGTACAACGTATCAGTGAAGTGCTACACATGGTGGGAATGTCGTCCAAAGGGTACAAAATGCCTTATCAACTGTCGGGTGGCGAACAGCAAAGAGTAGCCATAGCCCGCGCGCTGCTGAATGCTCCGGAACTCATCCTGGCCGACGAACCCACAGGAAACCTCGACCCTGAAACTTCTTCCGAGATCATGGATTTACTGGTCGGTATCAATCAGACAGGAAAAACGGTGGTGATGGTAACGCACAACTACAATCTGCTGAAAAAATATCCTTTTAGGACTTTGAGGTGCGAAAACGAACGGGTAACTGAAATGGAAACTTTTCAGGAAATAGATTTCACTACATTAATGGAGGGTTAAGTTAATAACGATTCAGTTATTAACAATCATTCCGTCCAGCAACTCTATGATTCGGTGTCCGTATGCAGCATTTTTTTCGGAATGCGTTACCTGAACAATGGTCATGCCTTCTTCCTTGTTTAGCGTGGTGAATACCCGCATGATTTCTTCGCCCTGTTTCGAATTGAGGTTTCCCGTAGGTTCATCGGCTAAAAGCAGTTTGGGTTTTATAATGAGCGCGCGGGCAATGCCCACCAACTGTTGTTGTCCGCCCGAAAGTTGCTTCGGAAACAAGTCTTTCTTGCCCACGATGTTGAACCGATCAAGTATATCGGCTACAACGGCTTTACGTTCGCCCTGCTTGACGCCATGGTACAACAGCGGAGCCTCGATATTTTCGGCTACGGTGAGTTCGTCAATCAGGTGGTACGCCTGAAAGATAAATCCGATGTTGTCTCTGTACAGGTCGGAGCATTGCTCATCTTTGAGCTTATGTACCGGATGCCCCATGAAATCGTACTCGCCTTCTTCGAAGGTATCGAGCATACCCAGCACGTTGAGCAATGTACTTTTCCCAGAACCCGAAGGTCCCATGATGGAAACAAATTCGCCCTGAGCAATACTCATATTGATATCGCGCAGCAAAAAAATCCTGCCGATGCCGCTGGTCACCCATTTGGTGATACGATGTGTGGATAACATAACAATTTTCGATTATTCGCTAACGCTCATGAAAACGCTTTGCTAAGTTGATGATTTTTAATTTTTGATTACTCAATGACTATCTTTTGCGTGATATTCATTTCCGGGATACGCAACAGGTAGGCTCCACAGCTTTGGTTACTGATGTCGAGCGTGGTACGTGCACCGGTTTGTGTATCGGTTTTGTAAACTAACCGACCACTCATATTGAATACCTCAAGCGTTACCTTATGGCATTCCACGCTATTCCATTCGATAAAAAACAGACCATCGCCCGTTGGGTTCGGGAATATTTTTAAATCGGACAATTCAAGGTCAATCTCGCTGGTGGGTGGTTCCATTGTGGGGGACAGGAAGAAAGCGGGACATCCTTCCTTGTCACTAATCAGGAACAGGTATTCGAAACCTTCCAAATTAACGAATGTATAGTCGCCGGCCGGTACACCGACAAACTTTTGTTCTAATTCCACCTGAGCGTTGGGTTTGATTTCAAAACAACTAATGGTGTAGACTTCCCAACCTCCTCTCGGTCTTACGGTGATGCTACCCTTGACGTTGCCATATGGAGGTTTGGCTTCTATCAGGGTGAGACCAAGCGATCTTTCCGGTTCAACAACAGTTGTGCTTGCTTCATTCACACACCCGTAACTGTCTTTTGCACGAACCGTATAACTTCCGGCCGACAAATCGTTGAAATAACCGGACTTTACCCAATCAGAATAATTGTAAAGTTGGTAATATTCTACACTGCCCGGAGTACCGTCAATATCGTTTTCAACCGCTGCTGTTGCAATAATCGATCCCATATTATCGCCAAAACATCTAAGATTTTTCCCTGTCGCTTCTATTTCCGTTTTGGCTTTCCTGACGGCGAGATCTTTTATCAATACTTCACAACCATAGCCATCGGCTACGATTATAGTATAGGTATTTTCTAACAATCCTGACACCCCCCCCATCTCAGGCAATTCCTGCCATTCGTCGTCTTCATTTAACTTATACCTGAAGTCTTTCGAATTGCCATCTTCTGTGCCAACCTGAATGGTAACAGAACCGCCTATTGGATCTTCACAGCGTACAAACTTGGTTTGTTCAGCCGTCGCCGTGAAAACCGGATAACTGTTCACAGTAAAAGATTCATCTTTGTGACTGCCGTTAGCATCTTCTACACTTACATGATATGTGCCGTAAATCAAATCGGTAAACATATATGAATTGTCCAATTGGATGACCGAAGTGATTTCATCCACCATAAAGGTATAAGGCGATACACCTCCCGAAATGGTTATTGTAGCTGTTCCTTCGGCGGTGTTACTACAAGTCGGCGTGGTAGTTATGGATACGATCAGATCATTCTGTCCATCCTCATTCTGAGCATTCAATGTGTAACATAAAAATGTAAAAAATATAAACAATACATATTTTTTCACCTTACTTTTTTTTAGGAATGAAATAATAGCGTTGTGTTTGCGGGACTTCCCGACACAGATTTTCATGACTATACCTTCTTTTTTTTACAAAGGCAAAAGTAGGAAAAAGTTTTTGAAGTTGTTTGTTGAGAAAGTGAAAAAAATAAATTTTACCCAGAGTCAGCGTGTTTGTGCGAAAATCATGTACCTTTGCAGCGTAAAGAAATGATCAGCAAATGCAAAAGAAAATGTTGTTGGGCGACGAAGCCATCGCCCAGGCGGCCATTGGTGCGGGAATATCCGGCATTTATGCGTATCCGGGAACGCCGTCGACCGAGATTTTGGAATACGTTCAGTCGTCGGCTGAAGCGCGTGAAGCAGGCGTCCACAGCACGTGGTCGGCCAATGAAAAGACAGCGATGGAGGCAGCTATCGGCATGTCGTATTGCGGAAAGCGTGCGATGGTATGTATGAAACACGTGGGGATGAATGTAGCTGCCGATGCCTTTATCAACTCTGCAATTACCGGAGTCAACGGAGGACTGCTTGTTGTAGTTGCCGACGACCCGTCGATGCACTCGTCTCAAAATGAACAGGATACACGTTTTTACGGGAAGTTTGCCATGTTGCCCATCCTCGAGCCATCGAATCAGCAGGAAGCCTACGATATGGTTTTCTACGGATTCGACCTGTCGGAAAAACTCAGCGTACCCGTGTTGATGCGTATAACCACACGGATGGCACATTCGCGTACCGGTGTTTCGCTTCGTGCCCCAAGGCGGCAAAACCCGCTCCGTCTGCCTGTAGACCCGCGCCAATATGTACTGTTGCCCGCTATCGCCCGCCAACGCTATAAAAAACTGCTCAGTCAACAGGTGGAAATTAAACAGGAATCCCTTTTGTCAGGCTACAACCACTTCACCGAAGGGATTGACGTTTTGCCGGGCATTATCGCTTGCGGCACCGCGTTCAATTACTTAATGGAAAATTATGCCGACAGACATTGTCCGCATCCTGTTTTAAAAATTGCACAATATCCTGTGCCTGCCGACCTGCTGGAACAACTTACCGCCAAATGCAAAAAAATATTGGTTCTCGAAGACGGTTACCCAATGGTAGAAGAGCAACTCAAAGGATTGATTTCCCATCCTTCATATGAAATACATGGTCGTTTGAATGGCATTGTTCCCCGCGATGGCGAGCTTAATCCCGATATTGTAGCCCGCGCCCTTGGCCTTCCGCAAACGAATGTTACTCCTTTGCCCGACATAGTAGTCAACCGGCCGCCAACACTGTGTAAAGGCTGCGGTCATATCGACATGTTTCTTGCTTTGAACGAAGCGCTGCAAGGACATACGTCCGGGCGGGTTTTCTCCGACATTGGTTGTTACACTCTGGGCGCATTACCGCCTTATTCAGCCATCAATTCATGCGTTGACATGGGCGCCTCCATTACCATGGCCAAAGGCGCCTCCGATGCAGGATTGTTCCCCGTGGTGGCAGTCATAGGCGACTCTACTTTCACCCATTCGGGGATAACCGGACTACTTGATATCATCATTGAGGACACGCCGGTAGTAGTCATCATATCCGACAACCTGACTACCGGCATGACCGGCGGACAACCATCATCAGCTTACGGAATGGTTGAAAAAATTGTTCTCGGACTGGGTCTGCCCAAAGAAAGGCTCAAAGTGCTGACGCCTTTGAAAAAGTATCATGCTGAAAATGTGGAAATTCTTCGCGAAATGCTGCAACATCAGGTAGCAACAGTGGTAGTGTTCCGCAGGGAATGTATACAGACAGTAGCAAGAAGAGTAAAAAAAAATTAAATATTATTTGTCTTTAAGAAAATTAGATATTTTAGAAATCAGTTCACCCATATTTATCGGTTTACTGATATAATCAATACATCCTGCTTCGAGGCATTTGTCCTTATCTTCTGACATGGCATTAGCTGTTTGGGCAATAACAGGAAGCGTCGGATTAATGTCCAATATTTTACCGGTAGCTTCAAGGCCGCTCATCACCGGAAGATGGACATCCATCAGTACCAGTTCAATTTCAGGTTTTAAACTTACCTGCTCTATAGCCTTCAGCCCGTTTTCGGCATGTATCACCTTCACGTTCGTGTCGCGCAACATGGCCTCGATCACTTTGAAATTGATGACATCATCCTCAACAATAAGTATCGTATGATCGCTCCATTCATGGTCCTTGATGCTCTTTTTCAGTGGCGTATCGGTACCAGCCAACATGGTGGTATAATGATACGGAATGGTGAAGTAGAACCCCGAACCTTTTCCCAAATCTGATTCACACCATATTTTACCATTCAGCAAAACTGTCAGGCCTTTGGAGATGGCCAGACCCAAACCCGAGCCACTGTATTTACGCGCTAAAGTACTGTCCACCTGAACAAAACGATCAAATATCGTTTCTGTTTTATCTTTAGGTATCCCGATTCCCGAATCTTTTACGTAGAAAGTAATTTTTTGTTTTGTGAACGTGTATCCAAACCGAACAAATCCCCTTTGCGTAAATTTCAACGAATTACCTATCAGGTTGACAAATATTTGTTTGAGCCGGTCGGGGTCGGACATGATGGTGATATCTTTATCCGGTTTGTCGTATATCAATTCGATCTTTTGATGTTGCGTATTTTTTTGCAGATAAAGCGGATTAGCCAGCAACATGGAATACAATTGATCCAACAGAGTATTGACAGAGAAAGGCTTGTACTTGATTTTCATTTGCCCGGCCTCTATTTTCGACACATCCATGATGTCTTCTATCAAGGTAAGCAATGAACTGCCACTCTCCACAATCATATTTACATCGTTCCTAAACTCGGGAGCAAGTTTCTCCGATTTGAGCATTACTTGCGCCAACCCAAGTATCCCATTCAACGGCGTGCGTACTTCGTGAGACATGTTGGCTAAAAATGCCGATTTCAAACGGTCGGATTCTTCGGCAGCCAATTTGGCTTTCACTAATTCATTGTCAATCTGTTTCCGATGCAGGGCAATACCTGCCTGGTAAATAAATGTTACTATCGTTTGTGCATCAATAGTCTTTGCATCGTCGGCAGTAGCGATCAGCAAACCGCCATAGAGCTTGCTATTGCGCACCATACCCATTGAATAGATATGACTTACTTTGAGCAGTTTTTGTATCTGGTCGGCTTTCCCCCGAGACTCTTCGTCGGCCATGATGTTTTTCAATCCCCCGTCGATTCTTTTCAAAGTTTTATCCGACAGGTATCTATTTATAAATTTAGTGGAAAATCTGATGTCAAAATCTTCAGGCGGTTTACCCAGAATATCCACCAACTCATCAATATGAGGATAAATTCCTGAAATATAGCGAATGTTAGAAGTGTCACAGTTTTGTTCGTATGAGAAAACGACGATAATGGATTTTGAAGCGAATTTCGAAAGATTTTTTCCAACAAAGATAAAGATGTCGTCGTCACTCGAAAATGTGAGGAAGTTGAGCGCCGACTTAGACAGGAACGAAATATTTTCCTTGTAATTCAAGGCTTTCTCTTCCGCAGTTTTTTGAATTGTCTTATCGAACATGATGATATTTAGTCCGGAATACTCATCGTTCGTACACATCTTCGTAATATAAAGCGTTACGGGGAATTTACGGCCGGTTTTAGTGATGGCCATGTATTCCTCTTCAGGCTTACAAGCCTTGCCGGAAATGAGTTTTTGAAAGTTTTCGGCGCAGCGTTTCCGGTCTTCATTGCTGATCAGTTCTGTAAAACGTAGATTATTGAGATAGAAATCGGAACCATATCCGAAAGTTTCGATGGCCTTCAGATTAATGAATTTTAATTGAAATGAGGCATTTGTTTCAAAAACCATTTCGGGTAAAAGAGAGGTCAATACCTTGTATTTTTCTTCGGCAGTTTTTGCTGCAATTTCTGTTTGTTTCCGGAGTTCTTCCTTTTCGTGCATTTCGGTAATGTCGCTACTGATCATGACCAGCCTGGCGTCGTCGGGATTATTGGATACAACTGGAAACATACGGCTCCAAATCCATCGCTCCTTCTGATTTTCTGCAACGATCCTGAATTGACAGTATTCGGTAAGTTTTTGTCTGACCGATGCAGAATGAATAAACGATTCGGCAATCTTCCGGTCGTCAGGATGAATGTATATCAGCGCCTGTGTCAGGTCTGCCGGTGGGTCATTGGCTAGCCCGAACATTTGGTACGTAGAAGGATTAACGTAAATAACTTCCTTTTTATCGGTCAGGATAATGGAATCGTCAGTATTTTCGGCGAGTGAACGGAATTTTTCTTCGCTCTCCCTTAATGTTTTCTCATATTGCTTCCGGTACGAAATATCACAAACTGCGGCCATTTTAATCTTTCGTCCCTGGTACAGGCACGAACGCGAACATATTTCAACATCAAAAGGTTGCCCCTCACTGTCGATAATAAAAGTTTCGTAAACATCCGGTAGTTCCTCCGTCAGCCGATTCCTGATATTATCCTGCTGATCCGGAATCACAAATTGCGTTACGCTTTTCCCGATAATGTCGCTCCGCCTGTATTTTAGTTTGTGTATCAGCCGTATATTGGCTTCAATAATAATTCCGCTATTTTTTTCATAAAGAATAATCCCGTCATACGCAAGACTGAGCATTTGTTTGAAGCGCTGTTCGCTTTCTTCTATCATTTGCTCCAAATCAGTCTGCCTGAGCAACTTTTTTTCAAGTTCCTCAATTCTCCCATGCAAA
>Ga0123354_10019203_pt1 | contig 10730 bp, 7 predicted proteins | sample TergutLab28metaG_2_FD_97872 | JGI IMG/M metagenome (GOLD analysis project Ga0123354, IMG submission 97872) | Labiotermes labralis P4 segment gut microbial communities from Petit-Saut dam, French Guiana - Lab288 P4 | ecosystem: Host-associated > Arthropoda: Insects > Digestive system > Gut ...
AGCTCGAAACATGTAGAGAGTGAATGACGACTACCCATGAAAATAAAGGATAGTCCACAAGTGACATCGTGTTGGTTATTTTTTGAAACAATTACAATGATGCACGGAACAATGAATGTAAAATTAGAATGTTAAAAAAAAAAAAAAGTCTGTTGCTGTTCAGGAAAATAGCCAGCATTGATACTGAGAGTAATAACAAACGCAGAAAAATGCATTGTTTTTAAATGTACTTACACCATTAGTGTTTGAACTGTTAATCAATGTTCGTGGTACTAGGTGATGAACCGTTGGAGAACTCCGAATTCTGTTCTTTTTTGTCATCAGCTGTCTTGCGAGGTGGTTTCCTATGAGAATCTTTGGGGCAGTTGCAACATAAGACATAATAGAGAGTAAGAACCTGGCGGTGACATATAATTGAGAATTATGCCTTCAGAATTGTTGTTGTTACTTTACGATGTGGTAAATAATGTTATGGCGAACGCGTATATCTCTGCTGCGTGATTTTAAGACGGGCCTGTGACATTTTCACAGCGACACGTTTATTAGTACGAATGGAATGGTTATGTATCCCATAAGATCTGATCCTTCGGAACCTTAAAATGCCTCACGCCAAGTGTCTTTAATGTTTGCTTTGTGTTGCATATCCACTCTTCTGTAATACTGGCAATTGAACAAACACAGCAGGGCCATTTCCGGACAGTATATTGACTGAAGTTTTGTATTGCTGAATACAAATGCCAACCATTCTTAGCCTCTATTCACTATATATGTCATTAATTTGTCTGGTAAATACCCCAAACAGGCTTGTAGCGCCTAATAGGTATGCAGAACTGCACGTTTGTAGTCGTCATTGGCGTAGCCTATTCACAGTAGCTCCTACTGCCACGTCTGCAAGGTTCTGTAAAAGGAGAGAACGTTGAAAAATCTGATCAGAAGAGCTCTGTTCTCTTTTAATAGTACTTTCGCACGTGTTGGCAATAATCTGAGTGCTCACTGCGGCATGAAAGTGATAATTAGTAAGTATTTACTTGCTCATTCCAGATACCTTAATGTAACCCCACCCCAGTGTGTTTCTCCTGTTGTATACAAGGCAGGTTGTTCCACAAAACCGTTCTAACCGCAGTTCAGTGCCCTGACCTGTATCGAACCCGTGGGGCTCTATGTCTGTTTCTTGGCTTCACAGTTGGCCATTGAAATTTATAATTTCTGACGTTTCTGGATCCTTGTTGCATGCAAGATAAAAATCTAATGACTTCTGTCGGTCCCACTTGTCGAACGAAGATGAAATTCAAATTTGTTACTAGATGTGCCTTGGCGGTGAACTTCGCCTTTACATTTGTGTTCGCAAGCCCGTGTTCATAACCCAGGGTTCTAAGCAATGTACATTCGCATGTATCCGTGCGAAACGTAATTCAGCGTGGAGTCGAACCAAAATCTAACCATGCCTGGGCGCCACGGTTGGCCAGTCGGTCGATCTTACATTGCTGAAATGAAGTATGCGTTTTTAAAAACTTTTCATTCATACAAAAATGTATGTGTTGTTAATCATTTTGACTGGGAGCAGTAACTCAGAAAGAGCTTGTACGTAAAGGTAAAGGTAAAGTTCACCCTAGAACAGGCCACGAAGGCCCATAGGTGGAGTAGATGTATAGATGTACTCTTTCTTTAACCTCAGCGCTAGATGGGTTGGGTGGTAAACGCCACGCACCGGCCGCCTTACCCCGGGGAAAGACCCGGTACCCATTGTGTAGGAGGATGGGTGGGCCCCAGGGCCGGTCTGGACGGGTGCGGAAAATCTCACCTCCACCGGGATTCGATCCCCGGACCGCAGGTACTTTATGAATTTGAGCTGCTTTGATGTAACTGTAACAGCGCATAGGCGACACAGAGTCTGTACAAGTCTGCAAAGTTTGTAGCTAATTTGTCGCGTGGATTCACATATGGCTGTCTCAGATGGCTAGAATTATTTGGTAAGGTTGACAGTATACGTGGTCTGTTGCTGAGTGTGACCTCATAATCTGTCCTGTGGAACTGAGCCGGATGTCTGGAGTGTTATGATGTAGGGCTTCCTATCCGTCATCCAGGAACTGCTGTATAGCTATTATTTGCATTAACTGCGCCTAACTTAGGGTTATTCGCCTGTTTATTCTATAAAATAAAAGTAAGTACTGTCCTAATAGTTACTTTGTAGCGCAGTTAATTTGTTCAAAGTAAGTTCCGAACTCTTATTTGTAATGGTCCTATATTAAAGCTTATTTTCGTTCACATTACTACATAGGCTGGAATTATGACTTCTTCCAGTTGCATGCTTAGTCTGTCTAATGCATATTAGTGTGTGGTTGTATTATTTCTTCTTTTGAAGTGTGTGAGAATATCGTAATATTGAGGACAGGGGGGTTAATGGGCGTGTTGGGTAACCGGAAACAGGGCCATTCTGTTTCATCTCGACTGAGGGAGGGCTCTCGTTTTGTGCATCTCAAAGCCTTTGTGTATATGTAGGCATGTGTATGAATTGAAAAAGGGGTTAAAAATGTAGATAATGATAGGGTTGACTAGGAACGAAAGAAATGAATAAGCCTTGCACAATTGCGTGAACCAATTTCACACGGTGATAGTATTTAGCTAACTCTCGGCCTCATTTCGACGAATGCTGATACTGATATAACATATGCGGTTTTCTTGTATTAAGAATGAACAGTCCGCGTATAACATTCGGCTGACAGGAATATTGAATAAACGTTTACACATTGCACATAAAACAACGTAAACTCATTATTTTGAGCCACTGTCTAAACTGATTAAATCTTTGTGATACTGAAATACATAGATTCTGAAATGTGCCATCCCCGTTGTGTGTATAAATAAATAGGTACATTAGAAATATTTGCTTTGTTATTGACTAAATACCTGCACCTATTTATTGAAATACATAGGTTTACACAGCCGATCGTAGTGGCCACACGGTCTGACGCGTGAGTCTGCGGCCGTTCGCTTGCTGTAATTCCGCTGGGATCATGAATGTGCCTGTTGTGACTGTCTTGTGTTGTCATATACAGGTCTCTGCGACGGGCCGATCCCGAGGAGACCTACCAACTGTCTGTCACTGTATATGATCAAATGCAACAGTAACCCTCTACAGCTACAACGAGTATGTAGGTAGAGGTCAGAATAAGACAGTAAGAATTAACACAGTTGAAACATACCCTCCACGAATTAACGGGATATGAATTTGGAAAATTCTGCGTCAGGCGCAACTACACGTAAACTCGGTTATAACGTCACGAAAGGGACTGAATGCTTTGTGTCGTTATAAACGAGTATTGTAAAAGCCGACGAGTATAATGTTAGTTACGGTGAGCAGTGAGGAATTGATTGGTGCGGTACCACAGAATATCTGACGGCTGTAGACGAAGTCTCGTTATAACCGACTTCGACTGTCTTTCCTAAATATCTATTCCTAACCCTGTATTTTCAGAAACATGTAATTTATATTTTTCCGTCAGGATAAAGGCTGTGTTTCCAAACCGTAGAAACCAAGGGTAACATCTGTTCTATGATTTTGAAATACAAAGAAATGTCGCATTTTGTGACATAAAAGAGATATCCGAACAGAGAGATGGCTAGGTAGAGAAACGCCTGACGGAAACATTTAGCTGTTTTTTAATTGTGGCTCGCAAGCTGTAGGAGGTTTTTTTTTATGATTTGGTCATTGTACATTTGTTCTTAGACCTTTAATTATGGAGGGAAAATTGAATTTGACATTTTTACGTACGAAAACCAAATTTGAACCCTTCTTCGTTGTATGTTAAACTGAGTCTTCTAATTGTCCTGTGTTATGTCATAAATGCTGAATATAATGTGAATTTGCCGTTTTAAGTAGTCTTGCTTGTGTCAGGTTAACTTTGTAGAGGAGCAATGACCTTTTCAAAAATCGGTGCATGGAGAAAATATTTTTGTGGGGATAGGGAAGGTACGACTAAGTGTTGTTTTTATGCACTTCTGAAATCTTGTAACTTGCTCTTTTTCTTTCTTTCCTCCCTTCCTTTCGTTTTACACGTTTTGTTCGAAGCCTTTAGGCTGTTTCTTTCCTTTCCCACATCTTTTGCAAACAGTAGCTCGTTTGAATTGAAACTCATTTACAATATTGTCTGCATAAAGCCTGCCTGAAAGATCGTTTCAGTAAGGTTCGTGTACCTTTGTCATACAGCTCTAGCCTGTCATTCTGCCGGGTGTTGGTATTGTTATGGATATGAATGAGATGTGTGCAAGTTCTAGCTTGGCCAAGGCTGCTCTGTGCGAAACATGGAGTTCTGAAGGGCATGGATACGTTGTATAGGAACGACGGTAATTGTCTGCATTTTCATTGAATTGTAAACATCAAGATATGCATACGTAAGCTTATAACTGAAGGAAGTTAGCTCTGTCAGCGTGAAGAACTCAGACACCAGGGACGATTGAGTTAGAGGGACCTTAAGGAGGAGAGAGAAGAAGGAAAAAATCGGAGGAAGAAGAAGAAGAAGGGGTTCACTCAACGAAAGGAAATTAGAATAGAGACAAGAGGAAATGAATAAATGGTGACAGTGCGTAAGAATGAAGGAAGAACGGGACGAATGATACGAGGGATAAAGGAAATTAGAATGAGGATAAAACAGGAATAAATGAGGACAGAAAATCCCAGCAGGAAAAACGACGTCTCCTCGCGCGTCTCTGCAGTATCTGGGATAACATCAAAAAGTGTTCTTACCTGACAAATTTAGAGTTTGAATCAGAGAATGGGTGGTGAAGAAGCAGACATTTGGTACCAAAATAATGCATATTACAGGAGTCTGTACAAAATGGCAGGTTTCGGTGACTTCTGTTTTGAAATTGATCTGTCTCTAACACTGAAGCTGAAGCCCTGAACAATATTTGCTCAGGGCTTGGTTTCTAGTAAACATCCCTTGTAGTTGTCGAGGAAGGAACACTGTAACTTGATCCGACCGTTTATAACGCTCAGGAACATTTCTCTTGCTGATGCAGAACTTAAGTGCAGAAACAGTTTATCGTCGTCGAGATCTTGCTATGACATAATGATGGAAAGTGAAATGGGAAACTTGATTCGCAGATTGTTACTGACCGTCGTCCATACAGGAACGCAATTTGTCGTGGATTGCGATGAGAGGATGATTACGATTGGTGAGGTGTGCTTGCTTCAGTTTCTCGTCCCAACGTCCGTAGGAAGGGACTAGTGAAGCCACGAAATAATGGTGACAGCCACTGCGTCGACAAAGCGTCGAACGCGATACCTTTTATATGGAAGTCGGACGCGTCTCTGATATAACTTACCTTGCGATTTCGATATGCCTTTTGCTGTCATTTAAGTTGTCGCACGTAATACACAAGTTGTTACTTCCAGTGTCTGCAGCGGTCAGATATCGGGAGACTCTACCTCCACCTTTTCGCCTCCCAGTCGTCCGTCACGCGTGCAGTGCGAAGACGGAGAATTAGCCGTCAGGTAGTACGAGAAGAGCCGTGAGAACTGGGAAGGTAACATGTCTGTGCTAAACTGGCAGGTCTAACTTTCCCATCGTGGCCTGCATATTACTACAGGACCTTGAATCACAGTGGTTACTGTACGTACCGTACGAGCGCTTAGTACATTCTGGCCACATTGTATGTATACATTTCATCTTATTTTCAAAATAGAGTTTTTTCCGACCCTAAACAATATTAACCAACTAGTCTTATGAAAGAGCAGTATGCTTTCTACGAGGTATACTTGAATTTTAATGTATTATTTAGATTAGTTTCATGCTTCAGTGAGCTGATGTCACAAATCGTGACTAACGTACGTGTACTGATATTTACGATTATCTTTCATATTTTGTCGCCAGTATAGTTAAGAACGAATCTATCATGTTTGTTCGCCTGTGTTAACAGTTTGTTAATGCGTTACTGAAGCTGGATGACTCGGTCGGCAGTGACTAGACGTCGGGGTGGAGATCGGGGTTCGATTCCCTGTAGGAGTGTGGAGTTTATTTTGCCGGTTTATCTTTGCCACAACGTCTAGACCCAACGAACTTCCTGTCCAGTGATTATTCGAGCTGTTTCTCAGGAAGTGAAGTGGCTTGAGAATGAGTTGACCTCTCAAAGTGTAGCACTGCGGTGAAAAAATGCTTAGAGCTGTAACTCCACCCCCATACGTCTTAATGGCGTGGTAATTTATTAATAACAGGGACGAGTTCTTCTTGAGAAGCTAACCAGTTTTCAGCTAGTCAAGAAATTCCCCGCATATTATAGAACCCGAAGGTTCATTATCGCATTCACAAGTGCCCGCCACCTGTCCCTATTCTGAACCAGCTCGATCCAGCCCATACCCCCACATCCCACTTCCTGAAGATCCATCTTAATATTATCATCCCATCTACGCCTGGTTCTCCTAAGTGGTCTCTTTCCCTCAGGTTTCCCCACCAAAACCCTGTATGCGTCTCTCCTCTCCCCCATACGCGCTACATGCCCCGCCAATCTCATTCTTCTCAATTTTGTCACCCGAACCGTATTGGGTGAGGAGTACAGATCACAGAGACGAGTTTACTTTTATTGATAACTTACAATTGTTTTATTTTAAAAATTAAGGTATCGGTTTATTTAATTAAATATCATTTTTTATCGAACTCTTTATTTGGGTTCGACCGGATTTTAGTTTTGTTTGAGCACGAACGCTGCTCGGTGTTACGTTATACGTACATTGCCTGTCTTGTTGATTATTTCAAGACGCATTTTGTAAGTGGATCTGTTGATCTGCTGTCGTGCCACTGCCACTGTATAATTACAGCAGTACACCGTGGACACAATTCTGATCTCGGCTATAGCAGTTGAAACTTTGGGTAAATCACAACGTTTCCAGATTCGGCACCTGGGCAACCAGGGTCGGGGTCTGCTTCGTAACAAATGAAAAAGTTACCCGTCCTAGATTGTGTGTGTGTGTGTGTGTGTGTATGTATGTGTTCACACACACACGCCATGAAGTGCCAGTTTGACTAGTTTATTCCTGTAATATAACTTGAATTGATGTGACTGTGTGCATATATTATTATGTTTTTGTTTAAGTTCTGTGCAATTTTGTTGGTGTTTTTTCCGTCTGGAGACTACGGTAGGCGGTGTAGATCTGGCAACAGGCAGTCAGTACATTAGTTGCAGACTGTCAGAGTAAATAAATGGGTGCCCCAGTCCCAGTAGCCGCGCGGTCTAAGGCGCGGGTCTGCAGCCCACGGCTTGCTGAGATTGTGGGTTCGAATCCCCGCCGTGGGCATGGATGTTCGTCTTTTGTGAGTGTTGTGTGCCGTCAGGTAGAGCGTCTCGGCGACGAACTGATCACTCGTCCAGAGGAGCCCTACCGACTGTGGTGCGTCGTCGTTTGTGATTTAGAAACCTAAAGAATGAGGAGGTCATGTCCCTCTTTGGACCGCAGCGCGACGGGTGGGGGGTTCAAAGTTGAAAGTTCTGTAGGCTACACAAGAGACGCTAAGAAATTGTTCGTAATAATGATTATACCTGCCCAATATTTCATAAGTTCTTGGTATCTTTCATGCAGTAAGCATATGATATTTATTTATCCGCAGTTGGGTTGACACCCAATATCATTGGGTCTGCTTTGCCATATATTTGAAGATGAAATATCATTAAACAAATTCCAGGTGTTTTTCTTTATTGTTTTGAAACTTCTCATTGAGAGAAGACAGGTTAACAAACACTTGCAAACAAAACAGTCATGAAATATTTGGGATTGAAAGAAATGAAGTATGAGTTAAGATACTTTATATTGAGGGACTTGGTGACTGTCTACGGTAAAGTTTGTGTTTTAAACGTGATGAATTTTATGTTAAAATGGTTTAGGCTTGTGCCTCAAGTGTGAAAGAAAAGTATACAGAGTTTTGGTGAGGAAATATCTTCCGGTTGGAAGACCAATAAAAAAAAAATTGGAGAATAAGATTAAGTTAGTATTTGCAAAGTAAGTCGTGAGATCAGAACATGACTGGGGCTTTTATGTTGATATGGCTGTATTATGTGTTGAACTGCCCGGCTCTACTAACCGTTAATTAATTATTTAAAATGTTGGCCGGCACCAGTCGAGTACTGCTCTTCGTCCGTAAAGTGACGAAATTCTTCTTGCCTGGCACATCTTTCGTTGACGAAAGTAGAAAGAAGGGACCACGTGGTAGGTCGTACCTACATGACACGTAGTAAACGTTGAAGTAAGGCAGCCATTTTTAAAAGTCTGTTGAGATGACGGGGGACTTTCTGTTTCCGGAGTGGAATCCAGTATCGAAGTGGTTCGCGTGGCTGCCCTCCTTGTTGCGCAGGTGTTGCAGCCAGGTAGCTGGCCACACCACACCTCAGCGTCACAAAAAATAATACGAAAAGAACAGGGCGCTTCGGGCTATACGGTTGTATAATTCTCAACGCTCGCCCGTGGAATTTCAGTAGGTTGCACTGCTACGAACTGGGAGTTTAAATAGCTCAATTCATGTTTCTTTACGGTGCGTAGTGTAGTGCATGTTGTGGAATGGTAGGCGTTGTGATTGATTCGTATGTCACAGTACGCCAGTGATGCTCGTTTGGTACAGAGATTACGTAACCGATCATACAGCATGGAATGAATTTGTGAATTCTTTGTTTTATGTCTTCGTTCTTCTAAGATGAGGTGCCGCGCACTAGACGATAGGTGCCCGACGTTTCGAGACACTGGACATTCGACCCTCGAAGGTGAGAACACGCTGTCTCGAAATTTCGGGCACCAATCATCCACTGACGGAGCGCCATATCCAAGAAGAACGGAGACCTCAACTGCACCGCTGCGGAAACGTTGAAGACTCGCCATTTATTTTGTTGAATGTTGCATTCCCTGCTAAGTAGGTTATTTACCGCGGAGTGGAAATGTGGATCGTAGTCTGTTTGATGAGTCTGATCATCTACAGTGATTATTTAGTTTCGCAAAATGATTGGGAAGGATGTGGTCATGTCTAGTTCTGAGTTTTGGGAAGGATGTGGTCGTGGCTAGTTGTGAGTTTTGGGAAGGATGTGGCCATTGCTAGTGTTATGAGTTTCCCTGTATTTGCCCGGCGGAGCTGGGTAAATTCACAAGAAGCGTTTGTAGGACAGCCGAGATTCGAACTGGGCACCTCCCATGTCAGATCTACTTGACCATCCAAAGAAACAAAAAAGCTGTCTTTTGTGCGGACACTTGAGCGAAACGGAAGTCGGCATGCCATGATCAGCTTAGCCCAGGCCTGTCAGGTTTTGTTATGAGGCCTGCGGCCACATTTCAAAATTGTGTATACACTGTAAAAATTATACTGCAATTTATGCAGTTAGGTATAGGCTTGTGATTCCTACACGTGCACCCTTGAACCAACCCATAGTAACGGTTGTAGCCCTTGGGGAGGGGGGGGAAGGGAAGAAAAGGTTGGTCAATGCTTGTTTTATCCATCCCTCTGCACGAGCCGCATTTCTGGACAGTGACATGCAAACCTATTAGTGGGGATTGTTCTTAGGACTTCGCTTTCGTCTTGCTCGTCTTGTCGTAGGAGGGTTGGCGCCATACTAAGGTTCTCTCCTACAGATTGCAGCATGTCCTTTTGTGGGAGGGGGTTAGGACTTAAGTTGGATGGATGACTGAGATTTGAACCCTGAGTTGCTTGTTTGCGTAGCTGCAGGGCCCTATTCGACTTGGGGGTAAGAAAAGTGAGGGTCTTTGGGACAAACGGAAGGGGGTTGAGGGCCTTGCCCCATCTTTCAGTTACACCCTGGCATTTGTCTGACAGTTATGGAAAGTCCGGGAAACCTTCATTCAAGGAAGCCGATAAGCCCAGTTAGTTCTGTAGACTACGCCGCCCTTTTTTTTCGGGCAACTTCCTGTTGTGTGTTGATTGTGCGAGAACTGCCTGTCGCTAGTCCCGTATATCGTGTCACACAAACCCGCCGAATGGTCTGAGAAAGGCGAAGTATCTCAGTAACGACACAGTGCCACCATTCTGGACCTCCTAGCCAAAAAAAGTTCAAACTTCTGTAGTACAGCGTTTTGTCATGTCGATGTGCCGCGCTTGAGATATTTCTGAACTAGGTGCGGCAGGTTCAAACCGATCTCCACGCCGCTGAACCATGTGTTGTGCGTGTTGATGCGATTGCTGTGAAGCGTCTTGTACCGGTCGCCTTTGTCTGGAGCCCGACGACCCAATTCTTTGTTCCACTTCCTCTCCCCCGTTCCGAGCCAAGACTGTTTACAGCCCTGCTGCAGGCCTATTCCACGTCAGTCAGATTTAAAGGTCCACATCTTAAGAATAACGGTGAGTCCAGGAAGATGAAAAAAAAAAACGGACCTTTAAATTCAAGAATGTGGTTTCTCCCAAACTCCTCTTTAACTGCACCTCTGCCACCTTCGAGCAAACTTGTTATTATGTAATCCAGCCATTCCCCTGTTAATGACGATAATCACTGTGCTTGTTATTCCCGATCATTTAAAAGCATACCAGGTAAATATAATCATTGGATAACCATAAGTTTCGTCATCCCCGTTTTGTTTTATAATAAACTATAATGGAGTAAATTTACTGTCTAACACAACTATATGGTGGAGAGAGATCTATATTATATTATTTATTACATAGAGAACAACTACATGTTTCGGCGCCAAATAATGGCCATCTTCAGGTTGTATATGAAACACTTAGAAAGCAGTTATACAAACATAT
>Ga0123354_10019205_pt1 | contig 10729 bp, 8 predicted proteins | sample TergutLab28metaG_2_FD_97872 | JGI IMG/M metagenome (GOLD analysis project Ga0123354, IMG submission 97872) | Labiotermes labralis P4 segment gut microbial communities from Petit-Saut dam, French Guiana - Lab288 P4 | ecosystem: Host-associated > Arthropoda: Insects > Digestive system > Gut ...
AGGAGCATAATTGTTTGTGTTAGGGAGTGCAGTTGTCTGAATGTAGGAACTCAGTTGTTTGTGTTAGGGAGTGCAGTTGTTTGAATGTAGGAGCATAATTGTTTGTGTTAGGGAGTGCAGTTGTCTGAATGTAGGAGTTAAATTGTTGGTGTTAGTGAGTGCAGTTGTCTGAATGTAGGAACTCAGTTGTTTGTGTTAGGGAGTGCAGTTGTCTGAATATAGGAGCATAATTGTTTGTGTTAGGGAGTGCAGTTGTCTGAATGAAGGAACTCAGTTGTTTCTGTAAGGGAGTGCATTTGTCTGAATGTAGGAACTCAGTTGTTTGTGTTAGGGAGTGCAGTTGTCTGAATGTAGGAGTTAAATTGTTTGTGTTAGTGAGTGCAGTTGTCTGAATGTAGGAGCATAATTGTTTGTGTTAGGGAGTGCAGTTGTCTGAATGTAGAAGCTCAGTCTGTTTCAAAATTTGTGTTATGTATTTGGTGATGTCACCAGACTTCATTCCTTTAAGATGTTGTAGGAATATGGAAATGTTAATTGTTAACAATTAATGTGCAGATATAGCAGGAGAACGATCAACTACACAGAAACTGGAGACAGGGAGAATGCTATTGGAACGACAGAACAAGGAGTTGAAGGCAAAGTTGGTAGAACTGGAGACTGCTCAGAGGACAAAGACGAAGGCCACTATTGCTGCACTGGAGAGCAAAATCAGCAATTTGGAAGAACAACTGGATGCTGAAGCAAAGTAAGCTTTCTTATTCAGTCTGGGCCCCCCCCCCCCAAGGAAATAGCAGAACTTGGAATGTTCATGCACTGTTCTTTAATTAGCTCAAATAGAAACAAAGTACAGATTTTAATATAGAAATACAGGCACCTCTTTGGTTAATAAGCTGTGACTTACATGAACTTAACCTTACATGTACTTTGCCAGATGACTTGTATGCTTTACTTTAAGTAGCTGTGTATAGGGTTTTAACGTAAAAACATTTTGGTTAGTATCTGCATCGACAGTTACAGGACTGACTGTGCATGTACACATGTGGGTATACTGTGTAAATAGAATAAAGTTTTTGTGCATGTGTGCATGTCATATTCCATAACACATAACTGGATGAGTTACATAACAGTTTACACTGTGATACCCTTATGTATGTACATACCTCAGGAAATGTCTGTATTTGCAGATGCACGCTAATTATATTTTAATGTAATGCACATTTATGTGTGTATAGAGGAGCTGTGATAGCTCAGGCGATGTAGTGACTAAGTTGCAAGCTGGGTGATCTGGGCCTTGATTTGCAACAGAAGCAGGAGATTCTGCTTGCCTCTGAAATGTCTGGAACTAGTGCTGGGGCCCACCCTGTCTCATGTTCAGTGGGTAAACTGTGTTCGTTCTGAGGGATAAAGGGGATGGGCATGAAGTTGATCATTCACCTGTAGACCTGTGAGGTCAGGTGGGATGACACTTCATTTACTGGATTATAAGACAGTTTTCCTAATTCACTGTCTGAATAATTGGGTGTTACCTTATCACGCATAAGGTAAACATGTTCTGTGTAGGCACAGTGAAACCCTCTTTTAAGACATTTTGGGCGGGGGGAATCAGGCCTATGAATTGGGAAAACCTTTTGGGAGGACAGGACTTATAATGTTTAGAACAACCCACCATTAAACCCAGTTTTTATCAGTTAATTCTAGGCAACCCATTTGCACCATATTCTCTTTAGGTCCATTTATTTGTGTTCTAGTCAGTCACTCAAGCAGCTCAGGTGTCATTGTGTCAGATGGTAGGTTGAATTGGGTACTGAACTAACAAGTGCATGCGAGGAAATATCCATTTGAAGTGCTGTCCTGACATATGTCATTAGCAACTGAGGAGAATAGCAGATAGCCATATTTAGGGCACCCACTCTGTTGGGTGATGTATAAAATTGAAGCCTATCAAATGTTGATGCATGCCACTTGTCCATCCAATCTTGTCCTTAGTTTTGGTTGCTGTAATACTATTTTCTCATGTTTCAAACTACATGGAGTGCAGTACTCACAGAATACTGTCCATGCCATTATGGTGGATGTGCAAAATACAGTATATGTTGTTATTGTGCAGTAAGTAATGGGCGTTTATGACATTGTAGGGAACGATTTGCTCAGCAGAAGATAAACCGTAAACAAGACAAGAAGCTGAAGGAGCTGGTGATGCAGCTGGAAGATGAGCGGCGGCATGCTGACCAGTACAAGGAACAGGTAGAGAAGGTATGCACTTGTTTGGTTAAAGGTTGTCTTCTTGTGTCCATTTATTTGTGCCTGTTATTTTCTCAGAATTTTCTTATAATAAACTCCTGAAATAATTTAATTGTACTGTCGTAATTTCAGTCTTATATGTAGGTGGGCGAGGCAAATGAAAACCTTGGGAAATACGTTAAAAAGTTGAGAGCCTGTTCTTTGCAGCTGTATGCACAGCAAGTTGTACTATTTTTACGCAGGTACCATATGTGGTACATATAGCAGCATGGGCTTCATGACCTTTTCATGCCTATGGGGAGGAGAGGTCCACCAAAAATGTTTTCAATTTTCCACTTGTGGAAAAGAGAGAGAGAGAGAGAGAGAGCAGATTGTTGGCTAGTTGCAGGCATGCAGGTGAAGAGAGGAAAGTACGAGGGGAAGCACTGCTCATGCACACACAAACCACTAAGCATTTTCTATCGGTTGCAAGGACACACGTAATGCTCGAAGCTGCGAATGTATTTCCCAACAGAATAAATGTTTTTTAAAGAAGTGTTGCACTTTCTAGTCATTGTGAGGTCGGCATACCAATGGCCACACCATGCAGACTGCAGGTGTGCAGTGTGTTAGGGAGTTAAAGTAATCTGGTCACTACTCTAGCATGATAGCTTTGTTACTCAGCTGTTTGTGACACACATTTTCAGAAGTTATGGACCAGAATATAGTGTTGTACTGAATACATTTAAATTTCTTCATGTATTGCCATAGGTGAATGTAAGAGTGAAAGGTCTCAAGCGCCAGCTGGATGAGGCAGAGGAAGAAATAAGTCGTGAAAAGGCACAGAAACGTAAATTACAAAGAGAAATGGAGGACATGATGGAGTCACATGAGACAATGTCTAGAGAACTCGGCAACCTTAAGAGTAAACTCAGGTGAGTTGTGCCATAAACACTGCTTTACTGAGATATATACCCAGAACATGGTAGCAGTATGTTGCTCAGTACCACTGCCAACAGTATAATCTGTGTTGCTGTTTGTGGTTTCTAGATTTGCACAGACATTAGGTTACTAGAGCAAAAGCTGACACTACGAATGTATACAGAGTGAAGGAGCTTTGGGCAGTGACGGTTTGTATTCATGTTGTATTAGTTCTGATAAGAGAGGAAGCTCTAAGAAGAATGTTGATAAAGTTACCAAATGTTGTGTTAGTGGGAGAAGGTGATAGCATCTGTTTGTGGTTGCTGTTGTATTCCTGTCTTCCTGTGCCCTGTATCAACCAGCCTAAAGTGCATGTCACAAGTGAAGGCTGTTATGTGATTGTCACTGGCAACATTCGTGTGAACAGAATGACCAAACAGTGGGAGTGTAGTAATGTGAAGATGCTATAAGAGCAAGGTGTAAGTGCTTGAGTGAGTTGCAGGGGAATTGGCTTGTGGGTCTGAGACCTGTGAGTTTGGGAACAATTAAGATTGCTGCTTTGTATGTGGAATATTATTACTCTGTATACCCTAGCTGTGAGGCCAGTTATACTGGCTGAGGCATTCTTGTTTTTCCAGTTCAGTTGTTTGCCACAGTGTGGCTCAGACAGTTACTGTCCTTCCAGAATAGAGCCCTGAGTAAATTCGCTGGCCAGCCCATGTGGGATTTATTGTAGACAAAGTGGCATCAGAACAGATTTTGTCTATGGGTACTCTGGTTTTTCCCTGTCAGTATAATTGCACTGATGCTCCATACTCGTGTATTTGCCTGTTACCAACTCTTATGGTGTGATCACAATTTCTGGACTGAATTCATCTCTCTGTATGGCAGCAGCAGCAGCAGCAGCACTTACCTTGTTGCCCCGCTCAGGGCAGTTTCCTTGGGACTTGGATCAATGAGCCCAGTGATTGCACAGCCATTTCCTGTGAAGTGCATTGTTTGCAACTCAGGGATGTTTCGCCATTGTGCGTGACTCATCATTAAGTAATGAAGTCCTGTTCTTTTTCAAGTTGTCTTTGAGTTTTTGGAAAGGAAAAACTCGTTTTGTTTATGGCCAGAAATTAATGCACAAACAAATCAGATTGGGCAGGTGCAGGGCACGAATTTGGCAGCAGTATGACACATGCTCATACTGTCTTTCAGCACGCATTATGTACTGACCTACTTGAAGTTCCCAACATGTCAACCTCACAGATAGTGAATCATCTGTTTTGAGGGCATCATCAACAGAGGTCATGCTACTTGTGAACTTGGAAAACCACCCAGAAACTTGTATTCTTCTCATTTTCTGCTATCCAAAAGCCACTTGCAACATTTTGGAAGTTTGCATAGCATTTTTTCCCAGGCGGAAGCAAAATTTGATCCATACACTCTGTTCTTTCAAGTATACTGTTTTCCAGGTGTGCCAAGATTGCTCGTGGAACCACATGCACTTGAGAAAATGTATTGCTCATCACCCTTGCATGCCACAAACTTATTCCAAGTATGAAATGATTAGGCTAACTCTGCTGTATTAGTATCTGCATCTAGTGGTAGATCTTCATGGCTTGCAGCAGTAGTGTTATGGTCAGTTGGTTACAGCACATGTATAATTGTAGGACTTATTGTGTAGTTAAATAGCATACCTACCTATCTACTTACCCAGCCACACACCCAATTCAGTGTTCACTGCAATTATGCTATTTATAAATTGATGTGTATCAGAATTTGTTACAGCATTTTTAAATAAGGTAAGAATCAAATTCAAAGTGTTCTTTGTATATGCATTACTGAAAGTAACTCTTGACAGTTAAAGTGAATGTAGGTAAGAAGTCAGAATACTTATATGATTGTAAACTTGGGCTTATTTGAGACAAATTGGTAGAGCTGTGTAAGTTTAAACTTTGTCAGCTGGGAATATGAGATCTTACATTCCTTGGGGCCAAGGCCATTTCTTTAATTTGGGGGGGGAGTGCACCTGTGTTGATTAAGTGCTTATTTATTTAATGACATGTAAGTATGAAGTATGCGTGTGTGGAAGAGTACATGGTTGCCTAGGGCATTTATTCTACCTACATGAATATGAGACAAGATTACCCCCCCCAAACATAAAAAAAAATTGGGTGGTCACTTTATAATTGTATGCATATTTAGACACATTCTGTACTGGTTGGTATTTTCTTAAAATTAAAGATTGTGAAAGATGGTGGTCTTATGTTACGGTATATACAGTACTGGCAGTTGGAATATAACAGTGCCACACGAAGTTCAGTCTATTGGAGCATGAATGTATTCTGATGATTTCTTCTTCATGTAAGCTGCAACAGACTGACTTGTCCCATGATTTAAGGTCCCATTTCTTGTTTACTTCTCTGTTAATGCAGTGATGATCGCTCGTCTGATCTGCCGCAGAGGAAGTTGAGCCGCCAGTGACATATCATCACCCACGTCTTGTGAAAGTCAGTAACTGTTTTCCCTTTTTATCACACATTCTGAATCAACTACCAACTATAATTCACCCCATTATTGCAATATACAAACTGAACGAAAGGTAAAGAGTGATGTGTCATGCTGCATGGTTTCAAACATTCCTGTTACAGTTTGCCAGTCTTCCTGGTGTCAAATATTTTTCTTGCAGTTTTCCAGTCCTGCTGGTGTCCAACCACCTCTTACGTGATCCTCCAACTGTATATGTATTGACAGTGGAACCTTTGTTACCCAGCGCACTAACCCATTCAGGATTAGGTTCAGAAGACTTACTGTTTGTAGTATCAGATTAGGTTTGTTGTTGTTCAAGCAGAAGTTGTACTAGAACCATGCCCAGTGCTAAAACCACCAGCCCCATTCACTTGGCATGTACTAGGCTGCTCAGCATTATGAACCTGAAAATGGAGGCAACAGGTTCCTCTGAAACCTTGTATCCACCTGCCAGACTGCTCATAATTACATTCTCCAAGTCTGTTCTATGTATGTTCCATACAAACACACTTATTTGTTGTCACTGTGTAGCTGCCATTCACGCAGTCCTTTTCATTCCAAGCCAAGGCTTGAGTTTTGCTGTACATAATCAGCCTTACCTTATACTTGAGAATTATGGTCTGGACGATTTCAGTTTCCTGGTGTGTGATGGTGTATTGCTGGATAATTGTGCCTGACATTTTGTAGGAATGTGGCACCCTTCAAGATGAAAATGGCATATTTCTTCAAAATTCTGAGAGCCACTTAACCCAGCAATGCCTTGTCACATACCAGGATACGGGAATCTGTGATTATGCCATGGTGAAAATCTCAATACTCACAAGCAGAATTGGTTTTGTGTGCAGTGTGGTTATGCCTGTCGTACCCATTGGTTTGAATATGCATATTGAAATTGAATTTTCATGTATTTGGTTCCCCAGTTTTCCTCTGAACATCACCACTAACCCTTTCAAAATGGCTACCACACAGTTACTCTTTGCCAAAGGAGCTGTGTCAAGCCAGTTGTCATAACTGTATGATTTGTGTTTTAACTGTTCTGGCCAACTGTTGTTCAGTTAACATTTTGTTTTGTGTATTGCTGTGCCAGTTTATATGGTTTTTGCATATGTGAACTGATTGCAATTCCAGGACTGTGTAATTTTTTTTAACTTGCAGTCTGGCAACCATTTTGATATGATATGTCATATGTGTTGTTATAGAGGGATGTTACTTCATGTAACAACTTGCATCCATGTTCACTTAGACTGTTTTGTGAAAGCACAGCGCAGTACTCATGACTGTTCCTGTTTGCCATGAGTTGGGGTCCACAAGTTTTAGTTCACTACTGCAGTTAATGTTATGTTTTTACTTATCATATTTAAGGAAGATGCTGGAAATGTTTTCCTTCAGCTTGCAGATGTGTGTCATGTCTAACAGGCACATTAATTGCATGTCAGAGTTTTATAAGATAAGGAAGCTGGCAGGAAGTAAAACTTAACATTTGCCAGATAAAATAATGTCCCTGTTTATCTTGACCTCTGTTGCTACAGCCCTGCCTCAGTTTGCTAAGATGTAAATTTTGTCATCTATGAGTTTTTCTTCCTTTTCAACTGAAAAGTGATGTTCTATGAACAGACATTATTTGTTCATGCTTGTTATTCAGGCGTGGTGGGGCAGGAACAGGCATCGGGCTTCCACGGCTGGCAGGCACAAAAAGAGGTTCCCACCCAGCAGGTAGTGGTGATGATTCATCCATTCAGGAGGACTCTGTGGATGGAGAGGAGGCACCCAACTAGACACATACCGTCAGCTAATGTCTTCCAACCTACTGAGTATGCAGTGACAGTGGTAGTACTGACAGGCTGGGCTGGAGACAGCATAGTTTGCAGTCATTTGGTGAAGATGGTGGTATGATGCATGAACATCGCAATGAATGTCATGGTAAAGAAGGGACATCACTCTGTGTAGACATTTCTGCATACACAGAAATAATATGTAAATCTGAATTACTAACGGGGGGGGGGGGGGGGGGGGGGCTCGGTGGTCGTTCATTCATTACTGGTATCATTTGTACAACATTATATGTAAATTATACGAATGTATTGTTTTCTGTCAGTTCATAACTCTGCGGTTTTTCTTTACCCTTACCAATACTCGTCTGTGTACAATTTGAATGTTCAGAGTAGATACCGCATTTACCCTAATGTAAAATGGCTGTGCTTTGCAGGCTTCAGTTTTAAACAAAAGACTGTACAGAAAATGTTGAACTTTGCAATGATATGTTTACAGCTCTCCCATTTTGTCATGTGATAAATTAGGAAAATTACTTGTTTTATGTTGGGGTAAATACAGTAAATTCCAGTAAATTTTCTCAGGCTGTCATTGTGATAGAGCTTGAAACCATTATTTTGGAGATTTCGCTGAATTGGTCATTATGTTCAGTAACTGTAACTTGCTGAGATTATATATATATATATATATATATGAGTGTGTGCGTGCATACACCTGCCCAGCACATGCATGCATGTGCACCACAGCTTTTTTTGTTAGAACCTGGATGAGAGGAGAGAGGAGTCAGTTGGATATCCAGTATGGAGTAAGACATTGTCATTGTGTGGTCATTAGCACATCAGCTTCGTGATCGAGGACGAGAAATCTCTGAAACAGTGATTTTAGGTCAGATATGTCCTAGCTGACCCTATGCTTTGTTACATCTGAACTTTTACATTATACGCAGATGGACAGAGAAAACATGTTATTCGAGTTTTGTTCTTCCTTTGCCTTCACATTTATCACAGTTAATCCTTAACTATTGTCCTCTTTTATTCTCCTTGAATGTTTTTTAACTTGCAGTTGTAAGTTAAATGTTACTATGATATGCAAATTGAAAAACAGAACACAAAGAATGTTCATGTAAATATTAACATATGGTTGCATTACAAATGCACTGAAATAAAATTTCAGGCTGTGTGTTCTGAGCCAGCAAGAGTTCAGGACTAGCTTTGCATCTGGTCCTTTGAAATCTTGTGTTTTTGGTGAGCTGCAATCGCAATAGTTCGAGTGCATTAATTATTGCATTATTTAGCTCTGTGATTTAGTGATATAGTAGTATATTTTTAGCAACTTGTTCTCAAAGAAAATTTTGAAGAGCAAAGCACATTCCCCTTCTTTGTGTTTGAAAGAACAAGATAAAGTAAAATTGCTCATTCCAGAATAATTTTTACAAAGGAAGCAGTGTTATTAGGTTTGGTTTTAATGAACAGAACCTGTATATCTACTAATCAGATGATTCCAGCAGCGTGTCAAAATGTGTACTGATGTACCATATCAATATTTTGGAACAGGAGCAAAAAGGAATGGAAATATATGAAATTTGGTTTGCTCCTGACCACAAAATGCCTTATTGTAATAATAAGGGAACTCTTTTTATAATTGCAATTAATAGTGATCCTTGTTATATTAAAATAATAATATTAATAATCATGGAATTGATTATTATAATAATAATAATAATAATTTTGACCATTAACTCTCATTTTTCTAAGTGCTACATGAATTGTCCTCAAGTTGCAATTTGTACAGATTTTTTGTGAATGTTTTAAAAACTGGTGATAGGTTAAAAGTGCTTGAAAATTGTATTGATTATATTAATAACCTATTATGCCTTCATTTTGTACTGTGTTTCTGAGAGCCTGGAATACTTATGTAATATTAACAATCCAAGAGTACTTAGTCCGAATTTTGTAATTTACTGTTTTTTTCATCATGTTGTTTGTGCTGTTGTGAATGGAGGTGATGTCAGTTGTGAGTGGATGTAAATAAATAACATCATGTGGCTTCTAAACTTACACCAAGACAGAATTTGTGTTACTTACTTCCTGGAAAGGAATTGATTAGTAAAACTGAGGATTCATTCACCTTGTTATGCAGGGTGTACTGAACTATTTCTTTGGCCTCAGCTTGTAACTCGGAGAACAGAGTGTGCATTGTGTGGTTCAGTGACCTAAATGTATGTAGGTCTACATGTAAAGTGCCTGTTATATTTGTCAGATTTTAACCAAGCATTAAAAGGTCAACAGATTTGAGTGGAAATTCTCGTGGAAGTCCGTCCATTTGGAGCTTAGTTGCTCTTCACAATCATTTTATGTTGTGCATGCCTGAGAATGCTAAAATACATGGCATTTTAAAGGGGTTTTACCAGAGTTTGGATATGGCACTGTTAACACATTTTTAACTGACCCTGTACATAACACAATTTTTTTCTGTACTTCAACAGCCCACATCAAGCTTGGGCCTTCCATTATTGAGTGTGTTAGATTACACACAGACACAAACACCTGGTAGGACTCCTCTGAACAGGTGATCAGTTCATTGCAGAGGCCACAACCTGCACAGCACACAACATACTTGAGAGATAAGCATTCGTGTCCTTAGCAGAATTAAGCCCATGATCCCAGCAATCAAGCAGCTTTAGACATACACCTTATACCGCATGGCCATTGGGATTAGCTCGTATACATAGTACCTTCTGAAGACAGCTGTGCAGATTAAACTAGATACCTATCGAGTAAAGTTGGTTTATGTACCTGTAAATGTTACTGCATGATTTAGCACTGACTATTGCAGAGGACACTAACATCTGCGCAGAACAGTAACCTTGCTTGCAACAACAGGATGTAATCTTTAAGCTCATGTTCCCACAACTGGTGTATTTGACATATGTGCTAGTAATTGTGAACCATACTAGGTGCTGCCAAGTGAATAATTGCTATACTGTTTCCATGACTGGTTTATTTGACAAACATTCATATTCAGGGTACACTACTAAATGTTTGCCTGGTCATTGTGACTGCGTTCCCACAACTTGTGTACTTCACAAGTATAAATGAGTTGTCAGAATGCAACAAGTCATGACTAGATCAGTCACCTAACATTGGTGAGTTTCTTGATTGTCATCACATTTACTGACAGTGGGTGGTCAACATACAAGTGGCGAATATTCGTACAATATGGCAAGTATTCACAAGTGACAAATGTCTGTCAGATATAACAGTCATAGAAATGCAACTTGGAGAGTTGGGGGGGGGGGGGG
>Ga0123354_10019206_pt1 | contig 10729 bp, 10 predicted proteins | sample TergutLab28metaG_2_FD_97872 | JGI IMG/M metagenome (GOLD analysis project Ga0123354, IMG submission 97872) | Labiotermes labralis P4 segment gut microbial communities from Petit-Saut dam, French Guiana - Lab288 P4 | ecosystem: Host-associated > Arthropoda: Insects > Digestive system > Gut ...
CATGAATGTGAGATGGGGCAGCGTGTAGCATTAATGTGAGATGGAGAAGCGTGTAGCATGAGTGTGAGATGGAGAAGCGCGTAGCATGAATGTGAGATGGAGCAGCGTGTAGCATGAATGTGACATGAAGCAACGTGTAGCATGAATGTGAGACAGGAGACATGTAACATTTTGTCGGAACCCGTAAACGGAACGCGCCACTATGGAGACATAATCTTAGATGGAAGGACACTATTAAGATAAATGTTACAGTAACATGTGCAGGATTTATCTCGATTAACATAAGGTTCGGATGACAATTCTTATGCATTACCAACAGTAAACGTTCGGAGTCAACTATACACAAGAAATATCCTTGCCGGCTGAGCAACTATAACCCCATCGTAGGCTCTATTTCCGTGGAGTCAGCTAAAAGCAACTACAATACCGACTAAAACAGAGTCACCTGGGGGTATAAGTGATACGAAATCTTTCGTAAAAAAACCCCCCATGCTGATGAAATCGAGTGAACGTAACGTGTCGACTCTTGTTTCATTTCGCTAATACAGTCAGCTAATTTAGTGGACTGTTTACGCTTGCTGTGAGACTAGGACTCTTGAAAGTTGCAAAGTAGCTCTCTTCCCAAACAGACGGAACGTTTCACTTCCAAGAAATGCTAATTTTTCACCCCAGCGATTAAATAATTAACTGTCACGCCCTTCTGCAAAACTTCCCGTCCAAACTTGCATGAAACTGTTGGCGTTCCTGATTACGGTTACTCGCGTCATTAACTGTGCAACTCAGCAATCCACGCAATTCAAGGAGGAACAAAACTATTTGACGCCGGAATTATAATAGCTGCTGCAAGAGATGGGGCTTTCACATAGTTTCAGTTTCTTAGTCTAAGTATAAGTATTCGAAAGAGTTATCTTGTCGGTATGAAACGTCGAATTACGTCACACGTTTTGCCAACCTACTGGCACACTTGACACCATATCCCTCCAGTAAAATGGGGCAATTATAATTCCTTTGAGGATGCCCTTCCATCACTTCTGCAACTAATGTATTAAAATGTATTACAATGATGTACACAAGCGGCATGACTCAAGGTAAGCCTTCTACACGATCACCCTTCGTAACTTTGTTGTCCAGACGTGCTCAGTCCGGTAGGTGATCCTCTTTCGGGAAACGGGTGTGGTTCACCGAATCACATATAATTTTAGTTATTTCTTTTTTACTTGTTGTTTTATTTACTCAATTTATTGTTGACAAAATGCAAAAAAAGTCATGCTGTATCAAGTTAAACAACTAAATCATATTTATTAAAATAACACATTCACTTGTACTCCCTCACTCACACCTCTCGTACGCGACTGCCTTCCTTACTGGACTGCTAGCGTCCGTTATCAGCTGCTAACCGCTCCGCCGTTTAAATCTCTCCCCTCCTACCTATCACCAACGGTCCTGAATATATGTTGACAGATTAACCTACAACGCATGGCCATGAACCGTCCGTAACTGACGCCAGCAATCCTAATAAACAACTATACTAAAAATGACTGGCTACAGCCTTTGCCACTAAATGCACACAAACATGTGAGCTAAACGACAACCTCACTTTAAATAGCGTTCATATGAAATTAAGACTTCTGTCATATCAGCGTCGTCCTGGAAAGACCGGCAACAAAAACGAAAATCTTTCAGGAAAGCCAGTCTTCGACCCAAGATTCGCACACGGAAATGCCGAATTTCAAGTAGAAGTATTAAGCACGCGACTTTCAGTCACTGACAATTTCGGAACAACATTTCGGAATAATATCGAACCGCCATTCATAACAATCCTATGGGTTCCGCCGACACTACATAACCCTAGAAGTCCATGAAACGTCTTAAAAACAATAACCATCGGTTACAGGTCAACTATAGGTTGATCAATGAAGGTAATTACATGTTTTGTCTAAAAGAGGCAGTGGGCATAGATACCAGGTACTGTAGGCTATAACGTCATAATATTGGTAAAAGGTCGGATTTAGAGAAAAACTTTTCCCTGTTGGCGCCACGAAGGCACATAGCAAGACGAGAGGTATTGCTCCACCCATTCTTAACGTCGGCATTAGACGGAGGCCGCTCTAACCTCGCAAAAGTAACCCGGTATTTTTTCAAAGAGACTTATTGCACACAGAGTACATACAGTGTGCACAAGGATAAACTACAAAATTGTTCCTGTAACCAATCTGAATAAATACTGACACTATGGTACAAGTGGAACTCAATAATATGTACATAAATATAGGTGCAAATAGCGGCAGTAAGAAGTCACGAACAAAAAAAACACTGCGACTTCCGGTAAGCTAATTAAAGCAGTACATGATTCGTACGTTAATGTTTATATTTTTAGGTACAAGTTTGTCAGGTCGGCTAGAGTATTATTCCCTATTTGTTGGACTACGGGACACCCGGTATGCTCCAGAGCGGGTCTGGACGTTTTCAAAACAAATATTTCGTCTACTGGGATAAGAATCCCGGTCCGTCCAACCCTTAGCCCAGACACCATAACGACTAAGCTACCCTGGCTCTTCATCAGGTCGGGTGAAGTTCCAAAACTTCAGCAGTGATCAGTCTGCCTACCTCCGGACGCTCCGAAATCAATCCAAACAGCACTGATATGACAACTCTACATGCACTCCACCAGACACAGCTAAATCTCAATCTGGTCAGTATTCAGTGTGCACAGTACAACAGTACAACAGCAGCATACAAACTCTTCCCGCACAGGTACGGAACTCCTTACCATCATAAAGAGCCTGAGAACATGCAGTTAACCCTGTAACACACCAAACATCCCCTTCAATGTCAACACAGTCCGGACACAACTAAACAAGCCGTCATTAGATGTAAAACAGTAATTTTGTTGATCCAATCGCCGTCCGGTGGATAATTAAATATGGGACCAGATCTCCAGGTAGAAGAAAACACGACACGAGGACAAACGAATCATCTAGACGCCGCTGGGGTGGTCACGAGTCTGAACACGTACGGGGCCGAGGGACGAAGCTTCGCAAAACAAAAGAACAAGCAAGTTGCAAACAGTGTGTTTCGAGAGGAAATGAGCTCACTATAAGAGAGACAAGACACATCATTCATACAGCTACATCGTAAATAATTCTAGGCCTAAAATCTTTCCGCTAGGTGCTGTCATCCGTGAAACCCACGTCTTACATTATTCCACGGAATTCCGAAAAAAGATGTAAGTATAATATTTACATCAGGCATTTACTGTTCCTGTTCCTTTGACGAAATAAAATACTATTACATTAACAGTCTTCCCTCATTACTGCATACCTACAGACGCCAGAAACAGCAGATGGGTCCTGTAATTCAAACATCTAGTACCCATTAAAACACTTTATTATCCAACAGATGCACAAATATACAATTCGTAGATATAATTAGAATTATTGTAAAATATTTAAAATTGCTCCAACATATTTCGGATCACAAGGGATCCATCATCAGGGAGCTCTATACAGTGCTTGGCTAAAAATACTGTAATGGTTCTATCTAGTCCGTTGATATGGACGTAGTCGGTGTTATGGCAGCATATTTGCCCGTGGTGCGTGCGTGCGTGTGTGTGTGTACTGCACAGTCCAGAGAGGCACGATGGATTATAAAGTGTTTTAATGTCAATGATGCACAGTACAAACATGATTCTAGTACACACCTTGCTGAACCTTCAAAGTCACGACATATTCACGTAATTCTTTATCATCTCGTAACTTTACAGTTTCGTGGCACTTCATCTCCAGCTGCAGGAATATTATGGCGAATCTCCAGCTTCCACGTCAAACGGGGAAGCACGATAAGAAAATATCAGCCAGCACTGCCCTAGGTAGATAACAAGCAGTCCCCGATTTGACATTATATACTCCGAGCATTATTCTCATCAGCCGGTCCCAGTGGCCGCGCGGTCTGTGGCCGCTCGCTTGCTGGGAATGTGGGTTCGAATCCCGCCGGGAGCATGGATGTCTGTCTCTTGTGAGTGTTGTGTGTTGTCAGGTAGAGGTCTCTGCGATGGGCTGATCACTCTTCCAGAGGAGTCCTACCGACTGGTGTGTCATTGAGTGTGATCTAGAAACCTCAAGAATGAGGAGGCCATGGCCCACTGGAGGCTGTTGCGCAAGAAAGAAAAAGAAAAATTATTCTTATAAGTAATTGGAGTAACCAATGCACATCCCCACTCCCCTGGCGCGACAGCCCTAGTGGGATTCACGGTCACACTCAAAACACCAAACTCGGTAGAACTCCTCTGGACAAGTGATAAGCCCCACGCAGAGGTCTTTACCTGACAACACACAACACTCACAAGAGACAGAAACATCCATGCCTGGGAGGGATTCGAACCCGCAATCCCAGCATGCGAGTGGCTGCAGACCCATGCCACAGACCGCGTTACCACTGGCATCGGCCACAAATGTACATACGGCGACTAAAGAGCATACAGTATTATTCATTTTTCGTTTTTAGTTTCTTAACGTGCATTGCTTGATTACTGTAATAACATGCTATCAATCTCTGGTTTAAAATAACGCTGACAGTACACAAACAACACAAGATGTTAAGATGCCGTCGTAGAGTAACAAAGAACTTCGAACCGACAACAGATGTCCGCACGTGACCCTTTTTAGGTATCTGACTTCTTATTCCAAGAAATACCACGGATATTTTAACATTTACAACAGACAATTTCTGACGTACTATGTGGGTCTGTTACTCACTCACAGAGGACACAGTTACTCTCAGTGTCCAACAGGTATGGTTACTTGTCGGGACAGCCTTTACATGTGAACAGCTTAACTTGCAAGAAACTCCAGTGTCTGAGAGATGGCGGTCATCGTCAGACGGTTTCGGAATGTGCAGAATTTCATGTACAAGAGACATTCGTTCACCTGTCAACGGGATTACTATTATACCTCCAACGAAATACACACCTGGGCAGTTTCCAAACAGACAGGTGCATTTTGTTGACTTAGCATTATCCTCTAATGCACGGAAAATACGAAGAATAATATTACGACTGGGAAGGGGCCTTTCCCGCTAGTTATGTAATAATATTAGTTGGTCAGTCGTCATCGTTTTCCTGACAACTTGGTTAAGTTATTACTTGTGTATGTGACAGAGCTGACGGAAGAGCAGCGTTATTTGAATTCATTAAACTGCTGCACACAACTCGGTTTCCTACACGAGGCCCGTACGCTCCATTTAGCGACCAGAAGCCAGCATTATACGATATCCCACCACTATGCGAGTCACGGCCCACAAGAGCAACTCACTTCCCAGCGCATCATCTTCCTGCTCCCATCGCGCTTCCCCGTGCTTTATCCATTGCTTCAACCTCACATTTCATATCAAAGGCAGTGATACGCCTTTTCCTTCGTATCGCTTCACATCTGCCTGATGGTCATTGCTTCGTACTCCCTTTGTGGACCCCACATCCATAAAAGCAACAGCTACCACGCAGATATTTCTTACACGGTTTGGTAAGGCTCTATAATTGGCTAAAACTTTCATTTAAACCACATTCCGCAAGACTTGCTTCACATGTAATACACCAATACAGGTACATGCCCATCTTCTACCGCAAAAACAAGAGCCTTTTCGAGTGCAAGCCTATGATGCGTAGTTTATTCGAAGGTTTTAAGCGTTCGATGGTGGTAGCCGAAACGGAGGTTTTGTTTTAAAAAAAGTATTCACATTTGGAACCAATCATCACAAAATGTTGTGTTCCCACCCAGTGCTTTATAATCGAACCTTCATCGAGAGCGAGGAAGACGACGTAACTGGTCCCTCCGATCGCATGCTGTCCCACTGTTCCCCATGGCTGTGTGCGTGCAGGTTACATTTTTGATGATTTACACACTACTTTGCACACGCTCTGAAACACACGTGTGCCATTCAAACACTACATACAGGGTCCGGCAGAACACTGCACTAATTACATATACGAATGGCATTTTACTGGAAGAAATTAATGACAATTTCAGCACGTTACAATTTACTACTCTGCTTAAATTTGTTTCAAATTGCTTCACTTCTTGTGTACAATGTCTTTTAGGTGGCCACCACCCTCCTGAATGCACAGGTACACACGAGTTCAGAAGTTGCGCATAACATCTCGAAGTGTGAGTTCTTAAATGTTGACGATTTCGTCTCGTACGGCTTATTTGAGTGCATTTAAGTCTATAGGGCATTTACTGTACACTTTACTTTTAAAATATCCTCACACACACAAAAAAATCAGATGCTGTTAGGTTCGGCGAACGAGGCCATGGCACATCACCGAAACGAGAAATCACCCGTTGCGGAAACAAACAACGAAGCCCAGCCATGCTCACCACTGCCGTGTGGGCCGTAGCACCAAATTGTTGAAACCACAAATTATGAACTGGTGGGAGCTTGGGTGAAAGAAATTCATCGATCATCTCTGTGTAAGGTTGCGATTTGACTGTGATGGCTCGTCCGTCTTCATCCTCAAAGAAGTAGGGTCAAGTAACTCCACTGGACCAAACAGTAGCTTCTGGGTTACAAAAGGGGCGATGGTGAAGTTCGTGAGGATTTGCAGCTGGCCCGTATGAACAGTTCTGCTTACTGACTGTGTCATGAATATGAAAAACTAACTCATCGATCATCAGAAGGTTGTTCGGCAGGTCTGGATTTCCAGTCAGTGTTCTCCGAAAGTGACGACAAAATTGTAAGCGTACATATTTGTCCCGCGCACTCAAAGAACGCACAATTTGAAATTTGTATGGGCGAGGATTCAGGTCAATATGAAAGGTGCGCCGAACACTGCTGTCAGACTAACACTTGAGCGTGCTTACTGGCAGGTCGCCTCGGACTGCGACCGACGGACGCCAACACTTGGGCAATGTTAGGGTCTGCGAACTGAGGACGGCCGACCAGCAGGCTATTTACACGCGAAAGAGCCTTCTTCACGCCACTGCCTTACCCATCGACGGATTGGATTTGAAGATGGGGCTGCATGTTGTCTCATTTCGTGGCGAAATCCGCGCTGAAGCTCTGTAACGGACCCCGTCCGAATAAACAGTTCCACACCATACACACGTTCTCTAACTCCCCCAACGCTCCACGTCGATTAAATTCGAAGGTCACAGCTTTAGTTAAAACACATGCACGCCATGATACTCTAACGGAGAAGCGCGTAACTAAAATTTTAAAATGCTTCACTACTTCTGCCGGACCCTGTATTAAGATGCCAACACGTTTCATACTGGCCTACACGTTCTTTGCGCAAACACTGGTAGGCAAAAGGCTCCTTTATGTTTCCTCTTCATCAATATCATTATCGTCATCAAACCTAGAACTGTCTCCCAGGCGATCTCTTCCTAAAGGAAGAGATCACCTCGGAGACCTAGGCACATTTGGGAGGGTACATTCGGATCTTGAAGAAACATGGTTTAGTCGTCTGCCCTAACTCAACCCAGTATACGAGGGCTGTCCGGGAAGTATCCAGCCATTTTGAATAAATGGTCGCGTAGCCTTGATGTAACTTGACTGCCAGTCAGGGGAGACCTTACTGTGCATCCGTGAAGAGTCACCCTCCCGTGGGGCTAGTCAGTCGGCAGTGAGACGCCGTTGACTAAGCTTGTGTACTGTGTGACCGTCGCATTCACAAATATCCTCCCTTTCAACGACGATTTTAGCTTTGGGGAAACTCAGAAGTCGCAGGGAACCAAATCTGGGCTGTAGGGGGCTGACAGACCTGGGTGATGTGATGCTTCGCCAGAAAAGCCTGCACGAGAGCTGTAGTATGGGCAGGCTGATCTGCTCGCTCGGTCATTTTGAACACGACGGTCACACAGTACACAAGCTCAGTCAACGCCGTCTCACTGCCGACTGACTAGCCCCACGGGAGAGTGACTGTTCACAGATGCATAGTAAGGTCTCCTCTGACTGGCTGCCAAATTACATCAAGGCGACGCGACCGGTTCTCGAGATATTCAAAATGGCTGGATACTTTCCGGACAGCCCTCGTATGGATCAAATGGCGAGGTGAGGTGGGTGGTCAAGTGAACATGGCGATTAAGTGCGAGCTCATTATATGGTAAGGGATTACTCGACGGACTGAACGACGATAAGTTTCTCACAAGGATTCCTGTGCATGAAGCTGGTTTAACATGTCCAATACATTACATACAGAATGCGCATTATTTTACAATCCTTTGAAATCTCCCTTATTAAACGGGGGTACACGCCTTACTTCTCACACCATCCATCCAATGCAAGACAACCCGGCCGCTTGGCAGCAGCCTTGTACCGGGAACAAGAGCACAATAAACAACAAACTCAGCGATCGACATTCACTACACCAGGGCAACCTGGCCGTCTTATAAATTACAAATGGCTAATGGAGTCCGGATCCGTCCCAACTGTCACAGTATTTTTGTAGTCGATGTATAGGTCAAAGGGCATGCTCTAGGTTACTCTCACTTCCTGAGGGAGGGGAGGATTCCACACATGTGAAGAGGTGTGTGAATAACGAGGTTGCAGACACATACTTAGAAAGGCCTGAATTAACAAAAAACACGATTCTCGTTACACAATTTCAGAAACTGTCCTATATGCTACCAGATAAGGGCAGTACCATTCTCTCTGACCGACTTTTACTTTATGACGCGAAACTTATTACAGTTCCAACGCTAACTGCTCCTTACACAGTCATAATTAACGTCACGAATATGCTGCAAGTGCGTACTGTTTAATGTTGTTACAGATATACCTTGCGACATTAATATGAGCCATACCTTAGGTGAGAAAATTACATTTTTGCCAGGTTCTATTGTTTAAAATCGCTTACTGATTTGCGGCATGTATTATTGCATGCAACCATAAGAGACAAGCGCTATACATTTTGAACTGTGCAGATTGCAGCAGGCGACAGTACGGTAAAACTAATATCATGAGACAAGCCCCTAGGAAAATTAGTCACTCAACTGTTCAAGACATTCTTCGTTCTTTACGGAACCCGTAGGTTCATTACCGTTATCACAACAGCCCCCAAAGAATCCATCCAAGACCGTGAGTTACGTTTCGCTGTATGAAGGGTCATGTCCTCTGAAATATGAAGCTGCGTAAATTTATAAACCCTCACCGACGCTTCGGAGGTGCTTAACTATTTACCAGTCTACGCAGTGTCTTATCGCAGAAACCTCATCAACACCACCGAGAGAAACGCAGGATGCTACGAGATGCTACAGGGAAGTATATCGTGTTCCTTCATTCGGCAGCCAATTACGCAAAAAAAAATAATTCTCTGAGTTGTGACGGTTGTATAGGGACTTACGTGATGCGGACACCATGATGGTACTCAAAACAAGAGGGTATTCCTGGTAGCTATCGATAAATTACAGCGGCAGTATTGAGTATGGCAGGAACAGGATGCCACGATGGAGTATAACGTGTTCCTTCATTCGGCAGCCAATTACGCAACAAAAATAATTCTCTGAGTTGTGACGGTTGTATAGAGACTTAACGTGATGTGGACACCATGAAAGTACTCAAACAAAACAAGTGGGTATTCCTGGTAGCTATCGACAAATTACAGCGGCAGTATTCAGTATGGCAGGAACAGGTCGTATCGGTGTTAGCTGTCGTTCACTGCGTTATCACGAAAGAGACAAAATAAGTGACCGTGGTAGGAGGGAAACTGTCCCCTCCGACCAGACGTGATGGGAGGAGCGATAAACCGCTCTGCTCAGATTACTGAGTGCAAGCAACGGCGTAGAGCTGCAGGCCAACGCCAGAAATGGCTGCCTTACATCAAGTTTCAGTAACACACTTGCCATACACACACACACACACATTTGACGAACTTCATACACACAGTTCGGTTTATGTCAACGCACAGAACTTCCATAGCAGGAAGCAGGTAATTTACATTTCGACATTCACGCAACGCGATAAGAGAACAAAATCAAACCACGATGTACAATTAACAGTATTTAGTTAATTATGTGTGATATGAGATAATAACTCTGCCTTTAGGTGCACACCCAACAAGCATAATGCAGATGTTTCCACGAGTGCTCCAACGTACGGGATGTCCCACTTCTGGTGTTCCACAGCACGCCAGCAATCACTGCATATCCCGGCGGATACAGGCTTTCTAAGCGACATAGACCGGCGATCAGGGACACGATAAAAGGAACACCAGAATTTTATATACACGGATCCGTGCATCGTGAATCGAAATTTAGTAACTGTCCAACAAGATACGACTTTGTTTAATGCATTTTCCGACAGAACTTCAACATAACCTAAATTATGTGTGTGTGTGTGTGTGTGTGTGTATGTATATATATAGTTGTACATTTTATATTTTGTTGTACATAATTTAAAAATACTGCTTTTAACCATCCACCATTATTTTATATATCACATTCGTCAAGGCTAGTAACATTCAATATGTCCAATCTACAATTTTAAATTATACAGGGTGTTTCAAAAAGAGCTTTAAAACTGGACATGCTCCAAGAGTTCCTCATTCCACAGTTAGACGAAGATGACCAAGAAGGACGCATTCACTTCCAGCAAGACAGTGCAACCCTTCATTACCTTGGAGAAGTGCGCGAGTACCTCAACACCCGTTTCCCAGGTCGGTGGATAGGTAGAGCGGCGCCGATAGCATGGCCACCCCATTCCCCGGATCTTACTCCCCTGGATTTTTTCTTATGGG
>Ga0123354_10019207_pt1 | contig 10728 bp, 4 predicted proteins | sample TergutLab28metaG_2_FD_97872 | JGI IMG/M metagenome (GOLD analysis project Ga0123354, IMG submission 97872) | Labiotermes labralis P4 segment gut microbial communities from Petit-Saut dam, French Guiana - Lab288 P4 | ecosystem: Host-associated > Arthropoda: Insects > Digestive system > Gut ...
ACACACACACCACACACACACACACCACACACACACACACACACACAACACTACACACACACATACACGAGCACACACACCACACACGCCCACACACACACACACACACACACACACACACCACACACACACACACACACACACACACACCACACACACCACACACACACATACAAGAGCACATACACACGGCATGGTGATTACTTTTTGTCTCGTGAAGAAGGAAAGTAGGTAATGAAGGTAAGATCCTACAGAAGGCAAGTGCAGTAAACACCGCTCGAAACAGGCGAAGTCTTAACTAGAATTTCATAAATCCTTATAAGCTGATAGTTTAAATTCGAGAGTATTCCTTTCTCGTTGCGCACCTACTAAATTTCTTTAATAAACAAAAAAGAAATTGGCGATCAAATTTTGTAAGACTGAACCAATTTGCTAAGAAAGGAAATATTTTTAACATACATTCGTGTTATTAAAGGCGCCCCGAGTACAAATATCTATAGAGCAGCTATAAAGATGGAGGATTTTCGTGGTTATTCCCAGTTACTCAAACAATGCCATGGTATATAAAAACGGGGCCTTTCCTCCTTCCTATCAGTTTCCCATCTTCGCATTCAACTTACATTCGTAATTTGAGTCTTGAAAGTCAGATATATATTACACAAAACTTAATCTTCATGGTTACACCGTGCATCAATGATATCACATGCTTTCATGTCCAACTAATGCAGTCGCATATTTTATTTACCTAATGGCAGGTACAGTGACTGTTTATCATTGGCCTATGCGACTAATAAAGGTAAAACGTTAAAATTACGATATATATACTACAAACATTCAAAGTAAATATGAAAGTCCTAATGATAAGAAATAGTCACAAAAATAGTAATAGTAAAAAGACAATTTTCCATAATTTTTATCCTGGCCTCCCAGTATCGCTCACACTTCGTCCCATTAAGTAGTGCGGTACATTGTCCTAGGTGGTTTCTGTCAATGGGTTCGCGGAGGCTGCATAGCATGCAGCAGGGGTCAGGGCGTATTCCAATGCGGTGAAGATGTGTACCCAAGCAATCATGCCCAACGCACAGTCGAAATTCTGCAACTGCCTTTCTTCTAGGCCTGTCTGGTATTTTGGCTATTTCTTGTTTCCACGGTTTATGGGATAGTCTTGTCTCCATTTCCTGTCTTTATACACTTTGGAATACCTGTTTAAATGTAGTTTAATAGAGTGGTAGGATGTTTCTCTAATAAGTGTTTGTGTAATTTTGGCGCCTTTCTTAGCCAGTACATCTGCTTATTCATCCCCTGAGATTTGACAGTGTCCTGGTATCCACTGCAGTGCAGTTTGTTTGTGGTTTGCCTTAAGTTGTCGTATTAGGTCCTGGCAGTCTCTGGCTTCTGTTGATATCTCAGTTTCTGTTGATCCCGCAGATAGTATTGCAGCCTTTGAGTCAGAGAAGATAACAGCTCTTTCAAATTTGTCCTGGTGTAAGTTCAGCAGAAAGAAATCTAAAGACGCAGAATGGTTTTATACAGAAAGCAACAGAAATAAAGACGAAACTTGAGATTAAAAGCAAGCCCCAACCATTGCACGAACGGCGAAACCCAGTCGACATCGAACAAGTTGAATATCATCTACACCTGCAACAAAACACAATAAAGGGAGAAATATAAACACAAACACTTAGACACCTAGCTCTGGAAATAATGAACACCAGGTACCCCCAAGACAAGTGGTTGCACATTATTACAGATGGCTCCCAAATAGAAGTATATATAAACGCTGGTGCTGGCATCCACTGTGAACTTTTCTCCTGCTACATACCACTGGGACAACATTCGACTGCCTTTGATGGAGAAATTGATGCTATACGTACTGCACTACGTCTGCTGAAGTAAAGCAGTCGCATATATATATATATAACGTTAAATTGTTAAAAACCAATTAAACTTATAAAACCCGCTCCAACATGTTTCGGTTCACGCAGGAGCCATCATCAGCGAGCTACAACCAGTGCTTAGCTACAATTACAGGTCTTGTTCAACAGCACGAATCGGTGCAGACGTTATTGTCAGTGTCATGGCGGCATAACACTCACAACGTCTACACCGACATGCACTGTTGAACAAGACCTGTAATTTTAGCTAAGCACTGGTTGTAGCTTGCTGATGATGGTTCCTGTTTGAACCGAAACATGTTGGAGCGGCTTTTATAAGTTTAATTGGTTTTTAACAATTTGACGTTCTTTATATATGCGAGTGAATTAGTTGCACATTAAAGCATTTGTTTACACAAAATTAAATTTTTATTTTTATATAAAAACGAACTTCTTTTCCTTAGAAGACAAAGAGGTTAATGATTGATTGCGAAATATTGTCGCTGATTGTGAGATGTTAATGACACTGGCAAATACACCGTGTGAGTAAAAAGGAAAATCTTTTAATATTAAGACAGGGGGTTTATATGAGATGCAATTGTGAATTAAAGAACTAAACATTCAAGCAACTATTTTTCCGGTAGCAGAAGCCAGATATTCTGCACCACTACAAATCCATCCGTTCCCCATCTTCAGAGCCCATCCCTCAGATATTCGCCTTAATATTCGCTGATTTTCTCCTCGACGTAGGAAGTGACTTCTTTCCAAAACATTTCTTTGTCAAAATTATATCAATTCCTTGCGTCTCTAATCCCGTATGAATGCCCAATCCTCTTTAATGCCCTAGGTCTTACTGAGCTAACTATATTAAATACTTGATACAAATTAGAGATCTTCCTTAAGTTATGTAATGTCGAATGTACTGTTATGATATATTTACGTAAATTTCTTTATTTTTGGTAACTAAACTCGATTTCTTTTATATTAGCAATTTTTATGTATTGGCATCTGCAGCTATGCTGGCAGTTAACTGAAAGTTAATCTCTCTGTTTCTAATCAAGGCATATTGAATTATTTTAATATAATACAATAGAACCGTATTTTTGAATCAGTCTGTATTCTCGCGTTCAGGTTTTATCTAGCTTCTGGGGTTGGACGTTCATCTCGTGCTGGTAATGATAGCTATTAAGGGCTAATACCTACTTTGGGAACATAGCAATTTCGACCCTAGTATATCCTAATCATCCTCAGCCTACTAATTGAGGGGTACGGAAGGGCGGACAGACGCGCGGTCGAGGAAAAGGGAGGAGGTTTCCCACTTTGATTGCCTCGCAAGTTGCATTAGAGATCCCCTAAACTTCTAGTCGCTTTGGCTTTCTACCACCTTTTTATACCTTTCTTTGCTCCACTTCTCCTTCTTTAAGAGAAAGAGTAGGCAGTACAAAAGAATAATTAATTTGTAACTGTATGGCACTCACACTCACAAAATTAATGAATTGTATTTTTCATGTAATACCACTACGTATTGGGGAGTTAAGTGGACCCTCGCGTTGTTACGGTGCATTTTATTCATCACTCCCAATAAAGTATTCTGGTGGTTCTTTAACGGGTCGCCGTCGTTTTGGTGCAGGAAGCAACTTCGAAGATATCTGAATGCTATAAAACACCTTCATAGCTGCTTCCAGCCAGTAAATGAGAACACCAAATTCCGGAAGAAATTCATAGCTTTTACCTTCCTCGAAGTGCCTCTATCAGTACGATGTTTAGGAGTGGTTATAGGCCTAACTGTACTGTCTGAACACGAAATTCTTCTAACGGATATTTCGAAAAGGATTACATGCTTAAACAATAAGCACTTACTGAAGAGCCCCCAATAACAAGAAAAGCCGGTTAATATAGTGTAAACCTATACATAAAAACATAACTTTTAAGTTTTTTTTCCCTACCACGTATGTAATAAATAATATCCAAAGTTATTTTGAAATTTATTCTGCCCTGTTACCCATGTGCCCATTTTGTGAAGCCAAAGTTTTTAAACAATGACATTACAGAGTTTCTGTGAAGCGACTGGGATCATCTTTCCTAGTATATTTTAATTAAATTAAGAGAACGTATTTTAAATTAATAATTTTTGTGATATTGACACGGGAAGCAAACATGTCCCTGTCGGATATAGGGTTACATACTTATATGCAGCAGATAATTTTAAAGCACCTGTTTCCTCTTGAAGACAGAAGAAAACTAATGGGGGGAAGTGCGAGGCCGACAGCTTGGTAAGTCACTTTCGAACATGGAAGATATTGAGGGCATAAACAGTTGTAAACTCTTGTAAGGGATGGAATGACCACATTGTAAGTTGTACACTGTTTTAATACGGGAGCGGAATTTTTTTTACACAGGTGGACCATAAGTCAGTTAACCATATTTTAATGTACAGTTGACTAATCGGTTAAGTTAACCGTACTTAATGCACATTTTACTAATTAGTTAACTGTTTTTTAGTCATTCTGTAATGGAGAGTTATAAATTTTTCGTGGCCCCCAAAGCCATGTGTTTGATGTTTATGAATTGAGTATGGTTGAACGCTACATGAGAAGAATGCTGTAGCACCTTAGAATTTGAAAAAAAAAAGTCTAGGCTACGGGTTGGACAGACCGGGTTTTGAACCTCGGTAAGGGTAAGAGTTTTTCTTTTCTCCAAATAAGTCCAGACGGGCTCTGGGGCCTACCCAGCCTCATATTCCATTGTTTTTTCCTGGGAGTAAGGCGGCCGGGATCTAAATTTAATCACTCGCCTCCAAATAGTACTGAGGTTAAGAATGAGTGGAAATGTACCTGTGCTCCCCTATCTGCCTTCATGTTGTGGGCAGTGAAATCGTTTACTCAACACCTGCATGCAGACCGAAGAACCTCCCCTCCCCCGCCAACTGAAAAATATTATGTCGAGAATGTCGCGGTTGCAGATGAAGTTTTGGACCCTACGTTCCTCTACCAGGTTTCCGACAAAAAATTTAGGAGTCCTATAATGTTTATATAACACTTGTTCTGTCACTTTATGGATAGTAAAATGCTTGATTTGTCAGAGACATACCACATTCTTCGTCTATTTACGTCACTGTCATTGGTGACATTCCTTGCAAACAATTATGCAAATGAACTTCCTCCGTCTAATCACTTCAGCACCTACTATGTATAGAAGTATTTCCCTAACCTTGAAGATGGAGGCAGTAGATTTCTTTGATACAGCCTTCGGATTAATCATGCGGTTTAAATGATTCATGGGTTCAGTAATTGACGTTTTCCCTGTTTACGCACCTAGGAAAAGTAGGGTATAACTCCACTTATTCCTAACAACGGCACTAGATGGAGGTAAATTGTTAACTTCATGTTCCGGCTGCTTTACTCCCAGGAAAGAACCCTGTATCTATTGAATAGAAAGCTGCACGGGTCCGAGAACCGGTCTGGAGGTTTCTGAGGAGAGAGAAATCTCTTTTCCCCACCGGGATTCGAACTCCGAAACGTCCAGCTTGTAGCCTAGCACTATACGGGCTACGCTACTTTGGTTCTGTTCAGTAATTGAGAACTGATATTATCTGAATAAATTATGAAGTGGCGAAAAATTATAAATATTTATGGTTTATACCTGCTAACAAAAAGAAAATCTCGAAAATATGGATAGACTTTCGTTTTTTGTTGTATGTTACAAATGAAATGTAGGTACATTGGTAGATGAAAAATATTTGTGTTTACTCTGCCTCTATGTGTAATTACCCAATAAAATCCATTTTTAATCCTCGCACTCAAGGATATGTACATTAATCATATTTACCAGGACCGATAAACTTGAGAGCAGCTACGTAACTGCTAGGTTGGAACCAAAACTCCGTCCAACACAAGCACAGCACGCAGGACCACTCAGTCCTGTAACCGAAGGTGGTAAAGTGTGAGTAGTCCAAGATCCATATTTCAAGGTAATCAACGATATTTCGGAAGATGAGCTCATGTAAAATGTGTTTGTATGTATAAATCTTTATTGCGCGAACACAATTGTGCCCTTGAAACACAACTGGCAACAGCTGGTTGTTTGTCCATGTCGGATCGCGTCACTATAGACTTGGCGTTTCGTTTCAAAACATTAATTGGGATGTAGTTTTTTACGTGGTCACAGTAAAAGAATGTTATGACATTTTCATATATGGATTGTTTTATGCATGCTGTACTTGTATGGGTTTCCGTTTTGTGCTTTGAAAAGTCTGCAGCTTTGTAATGAACAGTGAGTGTCGTGACCACTTATAAACTTCTAGCCATCATGGAGTGACCGAGGCGCTTCCTGTGGCGAGTGGAAGAAATTACTAGCACACGCGCGCCACGGTTGCCGGCTGCAGACGACGGCCAAAATCAGTTTCGGAAGGACTTCCAGTAGTGTTGGGTGTGTTACTGTTAGCTCCGCATTGCCGATGCTGGAACTGTCAAATGGGTACATTTTAATGTAACAATTGACGACTAAAGATCTTAACTATTATAATTTCGTGTGGAAAATGAAGTGATTATAAAGGAACAAGAGAAACTTAGATAAAAATTTGTGATTCATATTTGAGTTATTCCGTAATTGGGACGTTAGAAATACATGCATATTTAACTGCTTACTTATGATTAGCTAATTGAATCTTGTATGTTTTAGAAATTAACATTTGCTGCGTGTTGGCAAGAAGGACCGTGTCGGGTTATGTAAGAAATCTACTTACTTCCCTAGGTAAACTGTAGTGTTATAGAAGGATTTTAAGATTATAATAGGTATTAAGTGTTCTTACTAAATACAAAGTACAGCATATACGTTATGCTATTTAATTCTGCGAGAAGAGCTGGAATTTTCCATTTGGAAAGGGGAAGACCTGTGAAATAATTTTGAAACCTAAATCTTACCATTCTTTAGATAAACAGTTGCCGAATATGAAGTAAACTTGAATTCATATTGTGAATTAATTTCATCCGTATTATAACGAACAAGGAAAGTCGTCGAGGCATCACAGTTATGCCAAAATTATTAATCTGTTCACCTTGTTTCTCAACTTACGTGACTGACTGTAGCTACCAAACGTTACGGTGTTTAGGTATCTAATATAAAAGTAATTGCATGATTATAGGCCTACAAATAACAGAACTGCATAAACGAATTTTGCGTGTGACTGAAGAAAAGGAAGACGGTATTTTAGCCGAAGATACTTGCCTACACCATCCTTCAACACTGGTAAGTCACTGGAGGGCACATTAGACTGCTTTTTAAACTGCTTGTTTTTGTGACTTGGAGCTTGGAGCTTTCAACAACGTTACGTCTTATTACTTTTTAAACAAACTCTGTTTTATTGATTGTCTGTGAAACGCTTCAACGCGTGTTGGAGATCAGTGTTTCTCAGCTGCTTGTCTGTGGACTATTAAAGGTCCGCAGCTTAATTTTGTGACCCACATATTTTGATTATAATTAGGCTGGTATTACGCGTTATTACAGCTTAAAAATTCTGCTTTATAACCTTGAACGTACGTTTCCTGCCTACATTTTGCCATTACATAATTGTGCTGAACATTATTTAACTTTTTCCCATTTGCATTTTTGTGGCGTTTAATGCGCGCAGGGAATGTCTCTTTTTAAACAAAGTAACGATTCAATTTTCATGCAAAATTGCGAAAACATGTGAGCCACATTGAAAGTGATTCATACCAGCTTTTAAAATATGGGCCCGAGAAAATTATATCAAAAAATAAGTCCATAGTTATTTACATTGGATGCTAAAGAATGTGAGATAGTACTACAGTTTTGTGGCATTATGATGATGGTTTATCACATTTGGAATCATTTAGTTTATAGACCCTGATTATCTTTTATTGTTAAAATAAATTCATTGCGTTTAGGCGAAGGGGCCTGTCCCCGACATCTGGACATAAATAAATTAAACGACTAACCACTGAATCCTGAATTTGTAGTATCGTTATTATCGGGCCCAAACTAAGTATGTGTTAAGTTTATTTGTAGCCTTTCCCTGAAACATATTGTTCTTATTTTTGACGCGGGACAGTGGGTACCACACACGAAGTACGTACACGTGATTCCAAATAACAGATAATGTTCTTTCGCGGGGGCTAGTAGCTACTTGCTCCCTGGTGATACGTTACGCTGCCTTGTGGGACACTGCGGGATGTACGTGTGTGTGAGATTGTTCCATTATAAAGATGTATGGCGGGGAAAAGAAATTGTAGTGAGAAGCGCGTAACCAGAACGTTCAGGCCGTCGATAAGTATGACGAATAGTACAAATTCTATAACATTACTCAATTTGTTTTCCCTTTCTATTACACTTTTAATCCGTGAAGTGGCAAGAGTTGTAAGGACATGAGATCAACATGCTGATTTTTTGTGTGCGCGTGCGTGTTCGTATGCGCACACACACATACACACACACACACACACTTTTTTTTTAGAATTATTTCACAGATTTTCACAAAGCTTCATATTGAATTGATACCATTGAGGTGCAACCGAAAGCCGTAAAATTTTGATTGCCTACAATATGTACGAATTATAATTATAATTACAACATGGCAACCACGCGAACCGGCCAGACGTTATTTGACGTTTTCAAAAAAAAAAAAAACCTGCTGGAATATTTTTGGGCACCGGGAGGTTCGTCTATGGTGGATCTTCTAGTGGTTGCAATTTTAAGTTACCATGATGTGATACTTTCATTGCCATCTTATGCTTTCATGACATGTGACCATAGAAATACGTTTAATCTCCGTTACTAATTATTGTTCTGCCGTCCTTGGATTTAGAATTTGTTCTGAAACTATGAATTTCGATGTACTTCGAAGACGCACTGTGCTGCAGACCGTTGCATCACAAGGCTCTAAGTACGTAGGACAGCAAAAGATGAAAAACAATCGCATGCCTCGATCTGAATTTGAACCCGCAATACCGGTGTTGTAGCGGTCCGACGCCGCGTGTGACCCCCACAGCAAAGCGGTAGTATTCGACTGTGTTAGTTGTGTTTTGAGAATCAATACCTTTACACACAGTGTAAAATGCGGTTGAAATTCGTTGTGACACTTGGTGGAAAACATAAACGTCTTAGCATTGAGAAGTCTTAGTATTTTCTACAATATACCACCCGTAACTGGAGTTCTTTCGAAGACATACTTGTCGGACAGTTTGAAATGGAAAACAGATTCAGGGTATGAACTTCAAGAACGTAGGGATAAGACAAACTTTCTTTGCAGTTGTAGTCTTGTGTTATAAACGTGTATTTTAAAGTTGATTTTCCCGCAACTTTCTCTTACAGAATATTCATTGGTTTATGAAACATATAGCTATCGATGTACTGGGTGGTACTAAATGCAAGACTACACATGCTACAACTCTTCACTTTGACGATGACGATCGGAATGACATCACCTGCCATACAGTTGAAGGGACATCCATTTAGCTCGGTCGCTAGCTGAGTGCTCGCTCTGTACGCAGGGTACAGTTGTAATGGGTAGCTGAAGGCTTGTCCTGCGGGTCAAATGGGGCTCTCTGCCTAACTCAGAATTGCCGCTGTACATTTGCGCATGGCAGTTATTTTTTGTACACTTACGTATAGTATTGCATCCAGTGATATGAGACTCTTCTCTTTGTGCATATGATTGTGTTTTTCTTTATTTTTTTTAAATCTTGCTTCTTTTCTCATATAGGGGAAACGAGAAATAAAAGTAAAATTTTAATCAGAAAAATTGAAGAGAAGGGACAATTTTGGAAACCTAGGCATAGATGGAACGATTATATTGTAAATAAAGCCAAATTGGTGCACAATTTTTCTTACTATGTTCATTCCTTTTCTCTACACGTTTTGGGCGACTATGAGCCCATCATCAGGAGAAGAAACTGTATCTATGCGACACTCGGTACTTGTCACCCTCCATACCAGAGAGTCATCCATACAGAGTGACAAGTACCAAGTGTCGCATAGATACAGTTATTTCTCCTTATGATGGGCACATAGTCGCCCGAAACACGTAGAGAAAAGAACTAAACATACTAAGAAAAATTGTACACCAAGTTAGCTTTATTTACAAGATTATACAGGATGCAGGTCAACAAAACATGAAATATGGAACGATTATATTACATTGAATTTCAAATAAATATTTTATGACTTTGAGAGATGAATTCATCCGGCTTACGAGGGGTGGTGATAAGTCCTTAGCCCGACCAGGACGGAAACAAGCTACAGCGACCAAACTCGGGATTTATTCAACATACTCCCCACGAAGCTCAATACACTTCTTGACAATTTGCTCTAACTTATGCAAGCCAGTCAAAAAAAATTCAGAAAGTTGTCCGTCCAACCAGGTCTCCGCGGCAGCAATGGTCTCCGCGTCGGTCGAAAAATGGCCACCATTCAATTGCTTTTTCAGCCCAAGGAACAGGTGGTAGTCCGAAGGGGCCAGGACCAGGGAATAGGGTGGGTGATCAAGACACTGGAAGCAGAGGTAGGCCAGTTTCTTCTGGGCTGAAAGTGTCCGGTGAGCCGGTGCATTGTCGTGCAAGGACAAGACCCCATTTGGCGACCTTCCCGCGGGGTTTTCCACTCAAAATGTCCTTCAATTGCACCAGCAGAGATGAGTAATACTGCGCGTTGATAGTTTGGCCCTTTAGAAGATAATCAATGAGGAGGATGCCGTCTTGTTCCCAAAAGAAACGAGACGAAAACATTTCCAACGGATTTTTACACTCGGAATTTTTTGGGGCCGGAGTGAGCCGTTATGCCGCCACTCCACTGATTGTTGCTTTGCTTCCGGGTCATAGTGATATAACCAGGTTTCGTC
>Ga0123354_10019208_pt1 | contig 10728 bp, 6 predicted proteins | sample TergutLab28metaG_2_FD_97872 | JGI IMG/M metagenome (GOLD analysis project Ga0123354, IMG submission 97872) | Labiotermes labralis P4 segment gut microbial communities from Petit-Saut dam, French Guiana - Lab288 P4 | ecosystem: Host-associated > Arthropoda: Insects > Digestive system > Gut ...
CATATTATAAAATGAGATGGGCTGGGCATGTGGCACATATGGGTGAGGAGAGGGGGGTGTATAGGGTCTTGGTGGGGAAGCCGGAGGGAAAGAGACCACTGGGGAGGCCTAGGCATGGATGGGTGGATAATATTAGGATGGATCTCCAGGAGGTGGGATGTGGGTATATGGACTGGATTGGCCTGGCCCAGGATAGGGACAGGTGGCGGACGCTTGTGAGTACGGTAATGAACCTTCGGGTTCCGTGAAATGCGGGAATTTCTTGACTAGCTGCAAACCAGTTAGCTTCTCAAGAAGGACTCTGCACCATGGAGTAAGTAAGTAAGTAACATATTATAAAAATGTACAACTGAAATGTATGTTTAAATTAGTACATATTGTTAACCTTTTGTCTACCGCTGATTCTACAGTGGGTGCATTGAGTTTTATCTTATTTTAGACTGCTTGTATCTATTGTAATGTATTGCAATACAGAGTTAAATGTAATTGACATGTTCTATATTCTGTGGTTTACAACCCCCTTCTGGATCAGACGAACAAAGTAAATTGAATTGAATTGAATTGAATTGGTTTGGAGCCTTAAAGTTATTCATATTCACAGCATACTACTTTTGTTAGGCATTACAAATTTGGTACCTTTCAAAACAGTCACTGCACAATTCTCTCACACATCAGTGTGCTGCACATGAAGTGTTATTACATGTTTCTTCATCAACATTATAAAAATGTCGGGGATTTTATTTTATATCAAGCTTTTTTGGGATATTTCACACAGGGTGATTAAAGATATGTAATTACATGGCAACTATTTCCTTCCTTACTTTGCTTACGTCATTTTGAGTAATCAAACAACAGTTACAAAATTCTAAAAAAAATTAAAGGCGCCAAAATGAGACAAATTTTCTGCAGCCCTGCTGCAAAGAATGTACATGAAATTAGTTATTGAAATATTTTTCACTTATCTTGGCCATGACACTTAGCACTGACATATGTAATGCACTCATAAACACAAAATTTACTGCCACAGTAAGAGGTGGGCAAGTTACTGGGGGACTGGGTACAGATGATTTTCAGATAACCTTTGACATCCTACTGACAAGACAATTACTTCTTTATATTCCTTCTGAGAATCTACACTTCAACCTACACAGATGTATAAGCAGCCAGTCATTTCAATGGTACAGAAAGCTGGGCCACACACATTTGGACCAAACTAACCATACACTGACAGGTTATGAAACAGCAATCATGATGTGAAAACGATAGATCACGTGCAACTGATAGGTCTCAGACACTGAAATATCCCATAAAATGTAGTTTGAGCAGCATCTTCTGACATCTGATATTCATTTGAATTGCATTTAAAAACTAAATTACTACATTACAGAAAACACTATCCACGTCCATTACAAAGCACATTCAGCTAATGCTATTGGGGGAATAATAATTCTTTAATGTGAGAAGCATACAAAACAATTACAGTAAACTCTAGGCAAATTGCAGAGGTTTTTAATGCTAAATCATGTGTGTATGTGATTATAACCACAATGCTTTAAGAATTATTGACCAGGTAGCATAGTTGGTATAGCGACTGGCTACGGGATGGATGGTCTGGGGATCGAATCCTGGTGGGGACGAGATTTTCCGCACCTGTCCAGACTGGCTCTGGGGCCCACCCAGCCTCCTGTACAATGGCTACCGGGTCTTTCCCAGGGGTAAAGAGTGGCCGGGGCGTGACGCTGACACCTCTCCCCTTCTAGTGCCATGGACAAGAACGAGTAGAGCTACACCTCTACTCCCCCTATGGGCCGTACGGCCTGTACAGAGCCTCAGTGCCTGTACATGGGTGCACTTATGCTTTTAGAATAAAACTAGCCAATAAAGTGAGTCACTATACAGCAGATGACCTAGTTTAGATCTGAAATCAGGGTCATCTCTCATGTATTATGTTCAGAAGGACTGCATGGCACACAAACCTGATGCCCTGTTGCCTCTGTGTGGGGAAAGCATAACTTTACCATATCATAAAGAGTAGACTATCTTAAAATATTCTTGAGGGTACATATCTTAAACAGGCAATCGTATGGATGAACATTTTTGTGTTCAATGGTATCTCCTATGTGGTAATTCTGCTAACCATTTAAATGTTCCACAATTTAGTATCAACATTCACAAAACCAGTAACATATAATAATACTGTTTCACACTACCTTCCTAGTAAGAAATTTATAAATACCCATGGATGAAATAACAAGGTGTATATTACTTTTGTTACATTCTTATAAATATATCTTGTTCTGCTGTCACTTTTTCCTTGTGATTTTATAAGAATCAAAGCCAACACAACCACATGCTTCAGTTCTGCCATGTGGGTGTTAAGATGAAGATCATTTCATGGCAGAAAGGAAAGTACCAACAAGATATGTCTGAATTTCCCTCTTTCATGTAACTACAGTAAGAGTGTTCAAAATAAAATGTTTTTAATGGGTAAATATGAACATAACTTTGTATTGTTGTTGTTGTTGTTGTTGTTGTTGTTGTTGTTGTTGGTGGTGGTTGTGATGAAGAAGATGACAAAACCTCAAAAGAGAATGTTTAGACACAGTAACTTGTAGGAAATTCAAGCTGATCGTAAGCCAAAACACCATACCTGGTATTGAGGTAATCCATTTGAGACCCAAAAGCCAGTACACTGCAGTATCTTGGTATGATCTGAGCAATGTGTGAATCCTGAAATCTGCTCAACAACCCAGAACAGGCCGTTCTTTGCACTGATGGGCACTTTGGTTGTCTTCTCAATAGTTTGCATTTTTGATGGTATGCTAGAAAGCAGCATGCTGGCATATTTCTTGTCCACTGGTGGTGCAGTTGGTGCCTCTGAACTTACTATCTGTCCATAATTTACAATCAGCCACTGCTTACTGGCAGTGCAACTATTAGCTTGTGCTAAGTAATGCCCCCACAAATAACCACTTTGTGCCAGTCTGTTTGCTGCCATCACACGTGGACCAATTAGTACCTAAAACAATAACAGAAGAATGGTGTTGGTGTCCATTGATATTAAAATTTCACTTTGATGATATTAGGAAGTTTGACAACTTTAAAAATCTGTTTTTAAGTATTAAAAAATCACACTTCAGTCAGTCAGATAATGGCTTTTTACCCTATAGACTGTAAAGACTTCATGTGTAATTCATGGTGGGCAAAGTGGCACTTTTCCCAAGTTTTTGTGATTGAACCTTGCCAGTTATGAACCAAACATTACTCCATACTCAGTACACAAGTCAAACATGCAACACGTCTGACCAGGAAGGCCATTTTCATATCCTTGGTCTGCATGCTGGAGCTATCTCTCCACTCTGACACTTGGCTGGTTAGGGAGTATGAGTCAATGATACTGTTTCTTTATATTTTCAAAGCAAAACAGTACCCCCCCCCCCCAAAAAAAAACTGCACTTGGTTAATTACCGAGAAATGAAGGTTTTTTGTATTTTTTTATAGAAAAGATTGTTCAGGAAAAAAAACTGAATTTTGCTGATTGCAAAGTCATGAAATTTTACTTTTGAAGTGACAACTGATCAGAAATATCCTGTGGGTGGTTACTGCAGGGCAATATTTTTGTACTTAGACATTTTTCAGAAAATCAGCCATAATAAAACTAACTTTAGTTACAATTTAGCCATCTAATGTAACTTGCACACTGACAGTATGGGCTGAGAGAGTGAACACTGGCCTCCTCTTGTTTGAGCCAAACAGTGAACTCCATGGCAGAAGTTAAATCACTGGAAGATTGTTTGTAACAGCTGTAGTAATGGAAGCAGAATAAATAATGGAGAACAGTAACAATTTATGTTTACAGAATTTTGGTGAGGAAACCCCAAATGTAGAAGCTGTTAGCTGTACCAAGAACTTACTATTTCTGTTACATACATATTTTGACTATTTCTATATCCAACTTCGACTTAATGCGGATTGCTTAAATGTAAAATAAAGAAAATTAAAAAAGAAGAAGTGATAGCATTAAGATGGACCTTATGGTAACTGATTGTAAGAATGAGAGGTAGATGAAACTGACTGAGAATCATGAGAAGTATTTGGCATTAGCAGTACTGAACCTGATAGCTTCTACTACTAAGAGTTAGTTTGATAATGTTTACAACCCCTTTTAATAAATAAGCCTAGCAATTTGGTTATTCTGAGATTTGTACACAATTTCCATAGCAAGTGTTCAGATTTGGTTATTTTGGTTGTTGTGTCTTCTATCTTGTATTCAGGCAGTTGGGTAACAAATGTTCTGATGAACACAGTGTCTCTGAAAATATACATACCTGCAAAAAAACACAATAAAAACCCAGAAGACCAAAATTAGATCCAGTGTTTTATCAGGAAATTTTAATTTCTTAATATTTAAATATCTAGTATAAAACAAATAAACATATCATTTATAAATGAGTTAATTGAATCATTTTCTTTCTCCATCATAACTGTGTATTTAAATTTAGCTAAGCAGCTAGCTAAATAACAAACACACAAAAAATAATTTAACAAGGCATTTAAGTTAATAAACTTTCTAATACACAATCTCTAAATTCAAAATTGCTACCTTCTGGGAGGTAATGCTGCATAGTCTAATAAAAGTGTAGCAGCACTTAACAGGACCCTACTACCTCCATTGTCAGGGTACAGAAATTTTCTGTCAGTGCTGTGAAGACCTAAGATCCGAAGCCTTCCAATTAACCCCTAACACTAGCAAAACTATTTAAACATACAATGCAAAGCAAAGCCTGTCATTACCTGCTCTTTTTGATTCAAGCTAGCCACAGATCTGCTGTAAGAGTGGAATGCAGTTCCCAGAACTGCAAGTTGATGTTTTTTCTTTCCAAATTCTGGTTGACCTACCACCAAGTAGAAGTCATCCTGTGAATGGATGACGCCGGGATATGATGAAAATGTTATTATTTGTCCAGGAACAGGGTCTGAATTGGCGTCAGATGTGTGGTGGTAACCGAACTGATAGCGCTTCAGTACCCGCAGCATGGACTGGAATCTGAAACAAATTGTTCAGTACTGTATGAATAAAGCATGGACTCTCGGTCATCTATTGTTTAATTTCATGTTACAAAAATAATGCATACCGAATTTTAGTGGAGTAATTTCTTGGTCAGTGACCACCAAGAAAGAGGCTATGACAATACAGACAGATGTAGAGGAAACAGATCAAGGAAACTGAATTAGGATCATGGCTGGGGTGGATTTAATACTAATGGTATTAAACCTTCAGATTCTGCTACTGCAGTCTTTTTTAGACATTTATTTAAAACCAGAAGTTTAAAAACTGTATGAGACCAGGACATGATCCTGATTTAAGGCATCTACATGTAACAATCTGAGGACAATTACAAGATGGGAAAATCTTTAACTATACGATACAAAGTTTTGCAACTGGTCAAGAAATTCCCTAATTATGTGCATCCATACACTAAAATCAGTCACTGAACTCTTCTTATGGCAGTTCAAAAAGTTTTAATTAAATCTTGGAAAGTAGTTTAATTAATGTTTGATTTATAAAAAAAAGTCCTGCACCTCACTTTCCAAGATGTAATTAAAACCTTCTGTCTTGTTACTAACAGTCCTTCTAAAACTAGTTAATTTAAGCAGGTAACCAACTACAAGAAATCATAATGGGATAGATACTTGGAGAATGCCTGCTCCTCTGCCACTTTCTGTGTCACTTGGATGATCTTAGGACTCAACTTGCTAATCCACTGTGACAAATGGATTCTTGTAACTATTGTTTGTATGAATTGTATGAAGCATCTGCATACACAAAGACAGAGGTGAAAAGGACTGCTCTTACTGGCAGTATGCATATTTTTGAAGTATGTACATAATTTTAAGCACCCAATTGGCCATAATTTCCAAACAATACAGATGAGAACTTCCTAGTGGGACAACTAACAGTCATTTTTCTTTTGTATTATTTAATAGGTATACGTAAGGTAAAGAATAATAAATCTTAAAATAGTCCATCCAGTGCAGCTATGTTTATTCACAAGAGTAGCTACATATTTCAGTCACACCTGATCATCAACAGGGTATCATATAATATTTAAAAGAAGGAAAAATTTGATACATACAAACAGGCCATTCTGGTTTTACTCTGTGGGATTCCAAAAGTTCACAATTATCATAATGCTAAAATTGTAAAATTGTTTGTTCAATCTGTAGCTGAATAACGGATTTTAGAGTTTCACGAGTTTAGGCAAGATGTATTTTTTAAAGTCAAAATATTTTAAAGTCAATGGGTGAAATTGCTGGATAAGCATTATTAATATTAACGTTTTATAAGTTCCTGTAACTGTTTATATGATGAAGGTAGAGCCATAGGCGTCAGTTGTGTGTTCTGTGTTGGACAGATATTTAGCATATATCACTCTAAATGTAGGGAAGCTGGTAATATGAAAGTATGTCTTGGTGGTTTCTTTCATGTATCTTTTATCTGGAGATTCATTAACAAGAGGTACGTGACAAACAGAACCCCGGCATGATAGTAAAATTTTTCTGCATACGTGGATAATAAATATTGTAATTTAACTTAATTTCGATTTAGAACAATTTACAATATTTTATACATTTATGGACTTTCATGTTACCAACTTCCTACATTCGGTGTGATATACTCAAAATATCTGATGAATACAGAATATGTAGCTGATGCATGTAACGTTAATTTATTCTTATAAACACTTACAGAACTTACAGAATATTAATACTTAATGTTTATTCAGAAATTTTAGCATTTGATATTAAGGTATTTGGACATTAAAGTATACATCTGGCTTAACACTCACAAAACTCTAAAACCTGTCATTCAACAACCAGATGACTGAACAATTTTACAGTTCTATCACTGTAATAATTCCCCCTGAAGGTATCCCTACTTTGACAAAATGGAGGGGCTTGCATGGTCATATGAAACCGAGAGCTATGCTGACGGTAGCGCAGGCTACTGGTAGGGCCTCCCATGCCAGACAGGTCAAGGCTGATGACTCAGATGAAAAGAAATACACTAGTCCTCCAGTTTGGGGGTTGTGCGTGGGGCTGACAACCCCACACCATAAAAATAATTTGTTCCGAAACCTAACGATCAGCCTCAGAAGGATGAGAAACAAACGTTGATGAAAGGCGTTTGGAAATCGGACTTGACAATGGCAACCTGGAATTTTGGGACAATGTTAATACCAGGTAAGATGCAAGAGATTAGTAAAGAAATGACGAAATATAAGATAGATATTATTGCATTACAAGGGATACAATGGCAAGAACAAGGTAGGATTGATAAACGGGACTGCACCCTCCTATATAGTGGATCAGAAGAGAAAATGGGTCAACTGGGAACTGGATTTATGATGAAAAAACAATGAAAGGGGGCCTATTAGACTTTGATCCACAGAATAACAGCCTATGTAAATTTAGATTAAAAGGGAGGTTCAGAAATATAACAGTTATATCAGCTCATGCACCTACGAACAATAAAGATGATCAGGAGAAAGAAAGATTCTATGAAAATTTAGAGGAGTTATGTTACAGAATACCAAGACATGACATGTTAATAATAATGGGAGACTTTGACGCGAAGCTCGGCAACAAAGAGTACCTACAACTAGTTGCAGGCCCATGTACAATACATGATTCCAGTAATGAAAATGGTAACATGCTGATACAATTTGCAATCAGGAATAAACTAATTGTAAAAAGTACAATGTTCCCTACTAAACATATACATTTGGGCACAAGGAGGATACCTGGATCTAATGAAGTTAATCAGATTGACCATGTAGTAGCTACGTCACACCACTCTTCATCAGTTATTGATGTTAGGAGTTGCAGAGGACCAAACTGTGACTCAGACCATTATCTAGTGAAAATTAGATTGAGAGAAAGAATAGCAAACGTTCAGAAGACCCCAAGAAGAAAGACTAGAAAATGGGATGTAGAGAAACTACAGAAAGACACAGCACAGAGAGATGAATATCAGAAAGCACTGGATTTAAAATCAAAACAAAAAACGGAAGGAGAAGAAGAAATAGTGTACAAAAGAGATGGGAACATTTGGAACAGACAATAAAAGTTGTGGCAGAGGAAATCATAGGGGAAACAAAATATAAAAAGAATGAAGAATTGTTCAATGAAGAGTGTGCAACACATATTAGAGAGAAGAATAAAGCTAGGCAGAAGATGCTACAAAAGGAGACAAGATCTAATTATGAGGAGTATCAAGAAAGGAGAAGGGAGACTAACAGAATATGTAAAATAAAGAAGAGAGAGAATATGAAGAAGTATGAAGAAGCAACTAGAGCATATTAATCAGTTAAATCAACACAACAAAGGCGTAATTTTACAAATCAGTGAACATTATGAAGAGAGGTTTCCAACCAAGGATAAGTGGGTGTAAAGAAAAGTATGGGAATAATATACCTGATATATAAGAAAGGGAACAAACTAGAATGTAACAACTACAGGAGCATTACACTCTTAAACATCACATATAAGATATTCTCAAGCAACCTAAATGAAAGACTGAAAATCGTCACAGAAAAGATAACAGGGGAATACCAGTGTGGATTCCGTTGAAATAAAAGCACAATTGACCAAATTTTCGTACTTAGGCAGATGATAGAGAACATGGGTTAGACTTACCTATGCTTTTTATTGATTTTAAACAGGTCTTTGATAGTATAAATAGAGAGAGATTGTTTGGAGCAATGGACAAAATGGGAATACCACAGAAGCTAATCAGGCTTATAAGGATGACTATGTGTCAAACCAAGGAAAGAGTGAAAATTGATAATCAAATAAGTGCTCTCTTCGAATTCAATAAAGGAGTTAAACAAGGTGATGGTCTGCCAACAACTCTCTTTGTACTAGCACTACACAATGCTGCACAAAAAATAGACCAGAGAGGCACAATCTATGCAAAGTGAAGCCAAATCTATGCATATGGTGATGATGTAGTGATAGTTACTAGATCAGAAACTAAGTTAAGACAAATACGAGTATATAGAGAAATAAAAGAGAAAACCCAACAAATGGGACTAAGAGTGAATGAGAAAAAGGCTAAATATATGTTTGTTTCTGCAACTCAGAAAGGACAACAAACTGAAAATTAGAAAGGAGAAGATAAAGTATTTGAAAGAGTGTCCAGCCTCAAATATCTTGGCAATGTAATATATAAAGAAGGAAGGATTAGTGAATGTGTAACGGACAGAATACAAGTAGGGAACAGAGCATATGCAGCTAACCATCATATGCTAAAAAGCAAGATTATAGAGTTCTGCCAAAATACAAATATATAAAATGCTGATAAGACCAGTAGTAACATATGGATCTGAAACCTGGACCCTTACAAAATCTGATGAGAATTTGTTAAGGATTTTCGAAAAAAAATACTGCGGAAGATCTAAGGGCCGATCCAAGAGGGGGGAATCTGGAGAATTAGAAATAATGAAGAATTGAATAGATCCATAAATGGGGAGGAAATTGTGAAATTTATAAAAGATCAAAGTATAAGATGGCTGGGACATGTAAAGAGAATGGAAGTGGGAGCGATGCCAAGGAAGATGATGGAAGGAAGACTATTTATAAGAAGAAGAAAAGGAAGATCTCGCTTGAGATGGATGGATGATGTGGTAACAGACCTGAAAATAATGAAGATAAAGCAGTGGATGGAGAAGATAAAAGACAGAAAGAAATGGAGACTGATTGTTGAGGAGGCCAAGGCTCACCCAGGACTCTAGTGCCGAGAGGAAGGAATCACTATAATAATTGCTAACTTGTGGAATCCCACAGAGTAAAATCAGAATGACCAGTTTATATGTATTACAATTTAACTATTTTTATATATAATTTGATAACACAACAGGATGAATTCTGTCAGATTAGTAAGATAAACTAATTTATGTGCACCAAGGAATAAAGACATTGGCAATAATGGGTACAACCCCACATACTGTTAATCTTTGCATGCTCCACCTCATGGGAAGAGCCCCTTATATTTATCAGACAGAAGGCAGGTGGTCATACAGTGGTTGGAAAAATGTGGAGAAGAAAATATTTTGCACCTGCTTCCAATGGAGCCCTCATTCCTTAGTCCTCCAGCCCACACCTTAGTCACTATCCTGACAGAGATATTCCAGGCTCATTACATATAAGAAACAAATCTTAGCAGTATAACTGCAAGTTGGTAGGAGGTTTGAATTTATGTAATGGAGTCATGTAACCTATTTACATATCCTATGTTAAAAGCTTTATCGATAGGACAAACAAACAACTACTTACAATCCTCCAGAATTGTGGGCTGAATATAGCTCCCCAGTGTCTGCCAAAAACTTAACAAAAGCAGAAGAAAAACTAGCAGCTGTAGAAAATATGAAAGGGAATTTTGGGTCTTCTACTGAGCTGTTAAATTTATGTTCCAAGGCAGGTAGATCACTCACCATGTTCATCAATCTGAAACAACATCAAGGTGTCAGATTTCGGTTCATCACGAAAATCAGTGTTAAGTTTATTGTCTACTGTGATGTCACGCTCTAAATGTAAAATTCTCCTTATAACAGGCCAGGCAAAGCCAGAGGTGGGGGGGGGGGGGGGGGGGGGGGAAAGCCTTTATTTTTTACCCACATCATGGGGTGGGGGGGGGGGGTAAGGGCCCCCCCCAAAAAATTTTTC
>Ga0123354_10019209_pt1 | contig 10728 bp, 7 predicted proteins | sample TergutLab28metaG_2_FD_97872 | JGI IMG/M metagenome (GOLD analysis project Ga0123354, IMG submission 97872) | Labiotermes labralis P4 segment gut microbial communities from Petit-Saut dam, French Guiana - Lab288 P4 | ecosystem: Host-associated > Arthropoda: Insects > Digestive system > Gut ...
TATCAACACATAAAATTTATAACATTTGGACTGCACAATAAGCAACATCACCAACACATAACTTGGGACATGTCGATCCTACACTCCTGCACATACAAAAAGAATAGAGATGTGAAAATCAGCCTGGTTTTCCTTGACAAATTCCATGGCAATACATCAATACAAGTCACAACCACCACCTGTATGTTTTGTCATCACTGCTATCCCACAATTCAATGCATATATGTACACAGCATGAATCAACCACCAAGGAAATACAAAATGGAGTTTTGAAGACAAGGGCATGAAAAGGTGAGCCAACTTCACACAACCTACCTCAGACATGGATTCTTTGACCATAAAAGGTCACACAAACCAATTAAAGGCAGGTCTCATTTTGTGCAATTTCTTTTTGCATGATTTTGTTTTAACATGTTGAAAATTTATACCACTTTTTGAATGTATGCAATAATTTTTGCTTTAATGTGATTTGGCATACATCATAATTTTCAGTTTCAAGTGATTTGACTTACATGATCCATGGTAGCTCTTTTCTTGTGCCACAGGCTAGCAGAAAGTGAAGTTACTGTCATGCCATCAGTTACGTGTATTGACTGACTACATTGGTCATATAATCATGCAGCTGATGTAGTTCTCCCTTCAACAGCATTGGCTTTTGTTACCAAAATGAGTAAGAAATGTAAATCTATATTGTATAGTGTAATCCAAGTGAAAAACTGGCGAAAGACAGTCAGTACTAAAGAGAAATTAGATATAATAAGCCAACTTGAAAAAGGTACACGAATTGCTGACATACATCTTAATGTTAGATTTGCTCATACTAACATACTTACAATTCGTGATAATGCTGACAGAATTACGGAAAGCGCTAAGTCAGATACTGAAGTGTTTGTGTAGCAAGGCTACCACAGTCCTATCAGAATAAACTCTACCAAAACTAGAGCTATGAGTCTCTTACATTTTTACAGCACTAGAAATAAATAAATATATGGTATAGAAATGTATGTACACTGTATAGAAATGTATATAGACTGTATATACAGTACATATATACTCTACAGGTCCATATGTCTACTAGTAGCATAGTCATACATTATATAGGATGAAGCTGTTGATCCCGTAATTCCCAGGAAATACACCATTTTGAAGGGGAATTTTGTGTTTGATTTGTGTGACTTTTTGCAGGAGCATAATACTGACATAAAATGAGACCTGCCTGTATTCTCAACCTTTTACGTCTTCATATGGAACACAGCACTGTCACAATTATCCACACTGAATATTTACAATTAAAATACTACTGTCTTCATAAAAAAGAAACTGTAAGGAAAACATAAAAAAAAAGAGGGCAGTAACTTTAAAACAGCAAGTACACCTGTTGTAGTAAATGCATGCATCTATAATACAGTGTAATGACAGCTAGAATTTTCTAGCTAGGAAACCTGTAGTTCTAGCCATCTGTCAGTCTGTAAAACACTGGTTGAGAAACATTCGAAAATTTATGAAGTAACTAGGTAAAACACCAATGTTATACAAAAGTATGTTCTTACAATGAAGTTACCTTATAGCAGCCTCCATATGTGACTTTACATACTGCCCAAGGTAGAGCAAGAACTGGTTACGTATTTCTGGGTGGAACTGACGCAACAATGTCTGTATGCCAACAATAAATGGAACCCCATCAAGTGGATCTTGCACCCGACGACTGATCAGACTTCCTGAACATGAAGTATATACATGTTATATAATAATGAATAAGAAATACTGCCTGAACAAAGAATGTCATGTTTTCAGATTTTCATCTTACACCCCTTCATTGCTACATTAGCACATGTTATGGTGGCTCACCAGTACTCAATTACTTTCAATTGTTATTCCACAAACACTACCTGAAGAATCATTTATATATTTAGATTATTACAGTTGTCACTAAAAGATGAAAGAACCTTCATGGACTCTGAAAGCACAGTTCCTTTACAATACATTTAGTTAAGTATAGTTCTGATATTTTTAGTTGCATTTTTTTATTTTCTTCCCATATTTGTGCATAATTGTCATACAGTTCATTTTTAATGTAAATCACCAAAAATAAAATTTTATTTTTCATAAACAAGCTTAATCCTTCGGCACCGAATGTTACTCATGTGTAATTTGTAATATGTAATGTGAGATACTGAAAACACCAAGTGTTGACTACTGCCATCTTCTGCAGATCATAATAGGCATTAATTCTGGTGCCAATGGGTTAAATCCTTTACGTTTTTTAGATAAAAGTTTACATTTTAACAAGCCTTATTTCACTTCTGTACACAAAAAACAGACCTTCACTTTACAGGGTACTACAAAATTCAGAAGCAGTCACAAGGGTTCCAAAAATATTAATATGTTTCAGCCCTTTTCATTCTGGCTTTGGGCCGCCAACTCTTCAGTCATAATGATGCCTGTTGTGTGACATTACCTTTTGTTTAGTCGCATAGCACAGTTTTTGCTGTGAAGGGTTTCTCAGGATAAGGGAAATTACATAAACCTAAATATACTTTCATATATGCACCACCTAAATATGTGAAAAACCAATCCCTTGACATGATACCACCAATTTTGTGTGTGCCATCCACTTACTACAGCAGCAGTCAAAAGGTAGCAGGCCAATATCTATAATTATGCCTTCCATGTTGTGACACAAACACAGCCCAAATGTTCCCAACTGATCTAGGAATCAGCAATTCAGAATTTTTTCTTCCACATACCCATTGATAGTTAGTAACATCTGCTGAAATGCAGTCAACTTACCTACATGTTTAACATATGTGAGTTTGGGCAGTTGGGACACCACAAACAGAAATAACAGTACTGAGAAGTACTCCAGATTCTTGGTGGTTACATATATCTTTGTGTATGGATTACTAATGCCAGCCCAGTCAAGGTATGTTGACAGTTCATATAGTAAAGGGTTTGACTCCTTTGGGTAAGGTTTTGATGGGTCCTTGTAATGTGCTTCAATCTCAGCCAACAGTGAACTGCAATGATAACACACACTATAATCATTCCTTACAAGTATTTTCATTTTACTATTTATGATATGTATCACCTACCATTTAACACAATAAACATGGGATAAATTTGATCTATTACATAATATGTTGTCCCAGAAATCAAGTTTAGTATATCAAACACTGTACAGACTGCACAGTTACCCTAGTCTATAAACTTCAAATAACAAACACTTTTGCATACTTATTCATAACCTGTAGAGCTGATGCTAGGTGTTTAGAGTCAAACTTGCAAGATGTGTTGAGTTCATATGCTATATGCTTCCTCAGCAACTGAATCTGTCCAACTTTCAGGACCCGATCCAAAATTTGGGGCCAAACTCTCTGCGCACGTGATGTATACTGTGAGTAAAAACGTGCAGGATTACCTGCAAATCAGATTACTGGGAATTACTGCATGTTCTGGTATTTTTCCAAGGGACATTCAAATACATACAAGGGTTTCAAAAAAATAAGGTAACAAATATTCTGATTCTGGCTACTTAGGACTCTGATGTACATATGACATGTAAGCAAAAGCTGGTAACCTCTGACCTCTCTGTAGACACCAGTGACATTAAGCATTTGTCCCATCATGGCACCAAGGCTTGTAACCACACACAGAGAAAACTGGCTTCTAGTGTTTCTAGCCAGGAGATGAGGGCTTGCTTCCTGCTGGCATCTGCTAGTCAGGTGCTTTTAACAGGTCCAAGGATGGATATCATTGAAGGCAAAATGGGACTGCAGGGAAAGTGGTCCACAACCTCCTAGCTGTAGTGCCATAACCAGTCAGCAGTATTAGGCCTAGTGATTTCCTTCCCTTAGGACCACTTAAAGAAGCACCTCTTTGACAAGCAATTTGCAGCAGATACTTATGGAAAGCAAGCAGTAACTTCCTGGCTACATATGTATAACAATGATTTCTTTTGTGCCAGGACACTGGTCTTGTGCCACAGTAAGGCAAATACTTAAATGTCAATGATGACTATGTGGAGGTGTGATGCATACCTTCTACTACCTGTGTGACATATTAGCACCAATGTCAGAATAAAGTTCTTGGCACCAGTGTTTGTTACCTTACTTTCTGAAATGTCCTTGTATTTCATAATGTAGATGAATTTTTTAAAAAATATTAATACTGCTACAACAGTTATTGACAGGTAACGATCAATTTTTATATTACTTACATACAAATCACCCAAGCATGTGAAGACTGGAGAAAACTGCAAAATGATAAGCTGCTTGGTTTGTACACCTCACCAATTATTATTACATAATGAAATCCAGGACAAGATGGACAGGGCACATGATATCTATGTGTAAGCACAGGAATGTGTATAGGGTTTTGGTGGAGAAACCTGGAGAAACAGGCCATTTCGAAGGCCCAGACAAAAATGGGAGGATAGTATGGTACATAACATAGTTACTTTTACAATAGAGGACTGTAAGGACCAAAGCAGGTCAGCTGTCCATGGAGCACATTCACCACATTTGCAGCTATGTTCAATTGTATGGAAGCTCTTGCTTCCATTCCATCTGACAAAATGCCATGTTACAAATGACCCATGTAAAATCAGGTTTTTCAAATCATTTCATCTGAAACACAAGTGAAAAAGTGAATATAATCCAACAGCTCAGACTTTCTTCATAACGTTTACAGTACTCACTGATGATATCAGAACAAGGAGACAGCCCTTTTGATACAAGGGCGAGCATCTCAAGCCAGGATTTGTCCTTCAGAATCCCTTTTTGCAAGGAATTTAAGAAATTCTGAAAAAAAAAAAGTATAAATTATATCTGCTTGTAAAACTTTCTGGCAACCACTGGAAAAAACCTTATAGACATGAAGATTTGACTGTCAAGTTGCTGTACTGAAATCGATGAAACCTTACATGTGGGAAAAACCTCAAATCTTATTAAATAGAACAGAAATGGCCTTGAAAAGTATAATGTAAAATTTTAACACTAAACCACATTACCATAAATGCATAATTAGGTTAAAAGCAAGTCACACAGGTGTTTAGAATACATGGAAGAAGGCCCACACATTCCTCTCCTTACCACAGATGGCAATGGTCAGCTTCACACTCCTGTTATTTAACCCATAAATGAGAAAAAGCCCTCTAGCCACAGACCAACAGGTCTGTGTTGCCTGGAGTTGAAGATGTGATGGTGAAAAAAAAAATTCCTACAACTGCCTGAAATTGGCAGATCATACTTAAGAACAATATTCTGGCATTACTCATTACAGTCGTCTGGATGTCAGACTCCAATGAAGAGGTATAAATTACTGACATCTTGGGAGGCCATTACACACTGTCAAATGACAGAAATTATAGCAATAAATCATGACCTACAAGTGGTCAGGACCTCTTTTAACCCAGCACCTGCTTCTGAGAACTAAGAAATCCATGAGTACCCTTGGTTATAATACCAAGTATCCAGACTCAGATTCAAAGTCAGGACACCCAAAATATGACTGAATATTAATTAATTCCAATCACCGTAAGAATTGAAGAAATCCGAATGCTGTTCTTTTACATATCTATGACTACAACACACAATAATGCAGTGCCTTCATGGCACTTCTGTCCACAAGAAAAACAAAACAAGTGAGACTTAAGAAAACACATTTGATATTCATAGGGCTGTGCATCGTACTATTATTTCTATAGTAAAACCAACAAGATGCATCAATGTATCAAATTTATTTTATTTTCGAATGACACTCTACCTGTTTCGGATGGTCCCACCGTCCATCATCTGGAGTTCAAGACTGTACATACAGCAGATGCCTGTTGCTGTATGTACAGTCTTGAACTCCAGGTGATGGACAGAGGGACCGTCCGAAACATGTACAGTGTCATTCCAAAATAAAATAAATTTGATACATTGGTGCATCTTGTTGGTTTTACCATGGAAATTAAGAAAACACAGTTGCAAGTAAAGTGAAACATGTTAGAGTTCATAAAGCATACCTGCAGTTCTGTGACAATCATGAAGGAAAAAAGGCGATCAAGCCCTGTTAGTCCAGCTGTTCCCACTGATTTGGTGATTTTGGAGAAGAATTTTAGATTTATAACCTCATTATGTGTTTTAAGATCATACCAGGCTGTCATGTGCTCAATATACACTGTTGTCCTGAAAATTAAGGATGAAATGCTGGTAACCAATGTCATATTATTTGAGGATTTCAGTGTATCAATTCTTAGGTTATTTAAGAAAATTGTCAATGCAAGGTAGGCAATGTATGTGTAACACAACATTGTTGCATGTTCGCATAACCGCTGTTGCCATGCAAATGTGACAAAGAATTCCCTACATATTGTTGATGTATATGTCACTAATTTTTTTTTTACGTTTTACTGACCGTGCATCTCAGTATATTTATCTCAGCAATTAGCCAACTTTATGCACAAAATTTTTGTTTTATAATAAGTTTATTCCATGCCTCTACATGTTTCAAGCACATGTGCTCATCATCAGGAGGTCAAAATTGCATTACACAGCCTCTGGTATCATCACACCTACAGGTGGTTGTCTTGTGCACAGGGTGAGACGGTCCTCTCTCAACCTGTGCACAAGACAGCCACCTATAGGTGTGATGATACCAGAGGCTGTGTAATGCAATTCTGACCTCCTGATGATGAGCACATGTGCTCGAAACATGTAGAGGCATGAAATAAACTTTTGTAAAACAAAAATTTTGTGCATCAAGTTGGTTAATTACTGAGATAAGTATATGTCACTGTCAACAATGTCATGAATATAGAAAGTTCTGTCATGAAAGCATAGAAATGTGTTCTCTGTACTGTCATGCTACATATTTCACTGCCAACAGTATGAAACATACTCAGTTCTTCATATAAAGTATCCAATATATAATGATTTTAACCAAATTTGGATTTTCTCAATAGATTTTCAAAATGATCCTCAATATCAAAATTCATGAAAATCCATCCAGTGGAGCTATGCTGATGCAAGCAGGCAGATGGATGGGCAGACATGATGAATGCAATAAATGCTTTCCATGACTAACGCAAATGGGCCCAACAAACATAGCAACTGATCTCTATTTGCAGTACGTCAACACATAACAGGAAAGGAAAACAGATTAACAAAATATATTTCTAATTATTAACTCCTCCTGTCCCTTTCCACTTCCTGTAATATTTACAAATTTTTAAAACAAAATTCTTGTGCACATATTTTTCTGCATCTTCTATTTATTGCAGAGTTCTCCCTGTGCGTGTCCTAGTGGCAGTGGTATAGTTCCACTCATTCTTAACCTTAGCAGTAGTGGGAGGTCAGCAGTCAACTCCATGCAACAGCCATTTTACCACCAGCGAAAAAGCCCCCCTGGTACTCACTGAATAGGGGGCTGGGTGGGCACCAGAGTCAGTGTGGATACATTAGATACAAGAAAAACATCCTGTCCACAAGGAATTCAACCACGATTCTTCCATCACCTAGCCCACAGCAAAGTAACAGTACTGACTATGCTAGTCTGGAGAGTAAAAAAATTATTTATTCTTCTAAAACACACTGGCAAAAACAATTTTAGTTCTCTGTTCTTCAATTTACCATTCTGAAGACACAGAAAATGAAACAGTGACAAACAAGTGTTCATAGACGTTCCCAGATTTTCATTTTCACCTTCCACAATTACAAATCATAGCACTTTTACAAACGTACTAAGTTTGAGATAAAAATTCCATTTGGAGCTTCAAAAGGAACTGCCGGGCAGTTTCAAATTTCATTTCACAGTATTATGCTTGGCATTTGGTTACATAGCCCTGAATGATAAATGGTTTGATGGAATATCAATCTACTTACTTGGGATCAGTGATTCGTATTAATTCTCTGGCCAGGCGTCCAATGAAATTGACAGATGCACTGTCTGTTGGAGGAAATTTTGGGATAGGAATTGTCTTACTCTGATGAATACTCTGCCAATCCTGAACCTTGTTGCGCAGGAAATTGTTGCACTCCTGTTCCACATTGTAACTAATAATGCGTGACACCTCTTCTTGCCATATCTTCAACCCGTAAATATTTACATAATCCTGAATGTACTCAAAAGAGCGGCGATGTCCATCCATTATCTTCCCTAGAGCTTCCAACTTTCCAACCAATTCACTTGTCTGAAAAACACAACCATATTCTATGGGTGATCTGAAAACCCACCTATTACATTACCTACCAAACCAAAGCCTGGAAAATAATGGGCAGTGGAAAAATAGTGGGCAGATACAGGAGGACTATTATCAACCAAAATGTATTTCATGACCGAAAAAAATAAATATTACAGAACTATCAATCCAACAGGACAAAAAAATTAAGTGATGATAAAATGGCTGCCAATAGAACATAAGTAATGTACAGTGTGTGTACTATCTAACACAAATATATTTAATGGTAGAATATAAAGTATTTTCTACATAAGGTACAACTACATGTTTCGGCACTTGATAATGGCCATCTTCAGGTTGTACATGAAATACTTATTAAGCAGTTATACAAAACATACACGGGCTGTTTATTTGGGGTAGGGAAGGGGTAAAGAGGGTACGAGATCTCGTATCTGTCAGAAAGGTTGGGCGGTGTGGGTTACATGAGGGGTCCATGCTGTTACCAAGCTATGTCTAAGCTTGTTATAGTTAAATCTATGGTAGGTATCATATTATGTCTATGTGTGCTGTGTAGTTACACTAAAGTATAAAATATACAATGTACAATAATATGTAGCAACTGTAACTATGATTTTAAGTTTATTACCTTACTCTAGTTGCTAGCAGTATCTTACTGTTTTACAAAAATCAGGCTAATATCACAATAATCTCATCTGCACAATTTCACATGTAGAGTTATAATTCTCTTTGTCATGTCATTTTCTCATACAATGTTTGTGAGTAGAAATGAGAATAAAACAAATAAACATGTAATTGTATCTTATGTAGAAAATACTTTATATTCTACCAATAAATATAGTTGTGTTAGACAAGTACACACACTCTACATTAGTTATTTCATGGAACACAACGGGTATGACGAACCTCATGAGAGGGACATAAGTTTAAAGGTTTTCTTCAAGTGAAATGTGACTGTATGAATACGCCTAATTTATGGTATGCCTGTGCAAATACAAGCATCGCACCTACCTTGGCCTTTGGGTTGAAAGTAAGTCCTGTGTGAAGAGCAGTTGCAATGTGCTTTACCAGCTCCTTGCGAATTCCATCCTCTAGAAGCTGCTTTGGATCTACTCTGATAATTCCCACCAGTGTACTCTTCATCATCAAGATGCCTTCAGTAAAAATGGAAACAGAATGGGTCAGCTTTGCAACCTACAGAAAACATTTAATCATCAGATTCACATATAACTTGTTTAATAACAGACTTCATATTGTGACCAGTTTCTCTGATGCAGCATAAATGTTGTCTATCGTAAATGTTTAGATTTTATACTTGCTGCTGCATCTTCCTGGTTTTGTTGACGTAATTTTACACTGTTACTTGTTTTGTGTAAGAACAGAATACGCAAAACAAACAAGAATTTACCACCCTAATTTCACGAAAAGAAGAGCATAAAGTAGGTGAAAAATTACTACAATGTCAGTAATTTTAAGTACATAATTAGTGTAATGTCATTACAAATAAATAGAGAAGACCTTCATGACTAACCTCATGACGATCTTCAAGTTGTGCAAACTCCCTGAGACGATCTTTATCGAGTCGAGTTGGGAGCTCCTTAATGACTGATGTCTGAAGGGATACTATTCGTGCTAGCAGTCCAAACATTGTTTCTGGGATAATATGCAAAACTTTGCGAACATAACCAACCAATTCACCAGAATAATACTGTGACACTGACACCAGATCAGGGCTGTGTGCTTGGTTGATACGTAATAGTGGAATTTCTAGTGCTGAAGACAACTGAAATAAAAATGCAAATACTTTAATATGAAGTCAATTTTGCACATATTTTTCCCATTTATTTAGGACAAGGGACATAAAACTGAAACTAGGGCAATAAGTGGGATTCAACAGTGGCAACATATACAAAGAATTGGTCACATTAAAAGAACAGTAGTAAGATCATGTGTGATGCATGGTTGACACCTGAGATTCACTACAGAGTTCCCAAAATTGAAATGTTCGATTAAAATCAAATGCATAGAACAAGAACAAAGCACAGACACAAAATGGGGGAAAACATAAAAAAATACAGTATGGAAAGAGTCCACACAAAAGAGTAGCAAGTACATAAGAAGAATGGAGAAAGCTCCCGCTCTGGAAATGGTAATGGATGATGCAAACTACTGCAGGGTAAAGTTTTTCCCTGCATCTGTTTAGCAACATCAAAACACTCTACAGCACATTCAGTATTCTTTTATATTCTACACTGCAAGTTCAAATATTTATACATACACTATCTACCATGTGTTAAGTTTGTATGAAACAATCTAGCAATTCCTTCCTAACAGTCACACTAAGCTAAAGATAAGAGGTTTAAAAACATTATTGGTCTTAGCAGCATTTCTAGGTAACTTAACTGTTCAGTGATAACCAACAACACAAGTTACATAAAACTAAAAAAAAAAAAAAAAAAAAAAAAAAAAAAAAAAAAAAAAAAAAAAAAAAAAAAAAAAAAAAAAAAAAAAAAAAAAAAAAAAAAAAAAAAAAAAAAAAAAAAAAAAAA
>Ga0123354_10019210_pt1 | contig 10727 bp, 6 predicted proteins | sample TergutLab28metaG_2_FD_97872 | JGI IMG/M metagenome (GOLD analysis project Ga0123354, IMG submission 97872) | Labiotermes labralis P4 segment gut microbial communities from Petit-Saut dam, French Guiana - Lab288 P4 | ecosystem: Host-associated > Arthropoda: Insects > Digestive system > Gut ...
ATCACATACAATTAGACAAACACACACACACACACGTGCGCGCGCGCGCGCGCGCGCGCACGTGTGTGTGTGTGTGTTTGTCTAATTGTATGTGATCTAGAAACCTGAACAATGAGACGTCCTACACAAGACAAAATAAACACAAGGGACCAACATCCATGCTGTAAGTGGGAATCGAACCCGCGATCCCAACAATAAAGCGAAGTCAGGCAATCGCACGATCACTGGGATCGGCTGTCGTGGTTGTATTCCGCCAAATAAGGGGTTATGCAAGGCCGTCATTATGTGCGGGAAGTTTATACCTCGGCAAGGGGGACCAAATGGCTTTGTAGTGTATTATATAGAAATATTTATAAAAGAAGCGTAAACATCTAAGGAGCATTTGTCTTTCTCGGTCGTCACAAAATTCCTTTTCGCTTATGATGTTTAAAAATGTACGGACATGCAAGGCCAGAGTAACCATGGACCAGAATTTAGGGAGGCCTAGGCTGTAATTCGTACAGGGCTCTAAAATGGTTAGCACCGATCTTCCTCTTTATCAACGTAATTTCTTTAATTTGGAAATACATTTTGGTTTTTAACATTCATTCATTCGAGGCTGAAATCCTATGTTGTAAAGCTGCCTGCACTACGCGGAATCTTAAATTATTTTTCCTTTGTAAGTAATAACGTTTAACCATCATCAAAAGTGTTTCAACAGAAAAGTTTACTTCTTAAATGTAGGCTTATGTTACACATACTTTTGTAGGACGAGGGCATTTCAGAAAATTCGCATCGCGGTTAAGATACAAATCTCACACAAGTGTGTCTGCAAGGACTGATACCTCTTACATTTATTTGTGCTGTTCTGTTTCCAATGTATCCCTGCCGACACAGGCCAGGATAGTGACCAGCGTACGGATTGTGTGATTGAGTAACTGAGGTTTGATTCCCGGTAGAGGCAAAAGTTTTTTTTTTCCCCAAAACATTAAGACCAGGTCTGGGCCCCACCCATCCTAATATTCAATGGGTACTGTGGACCTTTTCCTGGATATAAAACAGCGATGAAACTGGCCACTGAACTCTATCTAGTACAAATTTTAACAATGCTGGAGCTATGACTCCATTTCCTTAAATTCCTTATGGTGTGTATAGGTAGATCTTCACCTTTAGATTAGGCCAACTCTGTTGGTCGGCATGGGGTATTATGACATCGTCTGCTTTCTGTACAAGGAAGGCAAATCTTTTTACCAAACTGCAGACATGACGCGCCTCCAGTACTTCATATAACGTTAGAACCGCTGATTGTTTTACTATATGTAATCCATCTCATTAACTTGCATTAACAATACCATTGGTAGATTTCATCATCCTATGGTGTTGGCCGTCATAGTTTTGAGAAAACTGAACCCTGATCTTAAGATGACCTAACTTTAGTAGGTGGATCATCGGACATTTCGTGCAGATCAGGGGTTTCGACGTTTGCAAGGATGAGACATGTTTTGTCCAGACATCACCACCATGTCCACATTCTATATGGTTCATTTTTCAACGCCATGTCCAGAGGGAGCAACCACATGGCATTCGTTTTCTTTTTTCCTGTGGCTCTAAAACCGAAACCCAACCGAGGCAGCCTCATTTTTTTATGTTTCTAGATAACACACAGTTCCACACACACACACAGTCGATATGACTCCTCCAAACACGTGGTCAGCCCATCGCACAGGCCGCTACCTACACAACACCCACACAAGAGACCAACATCACGCCGTCAGTGGGATTCGAACCCGCGTTTCAATCACTCTAGGGTTCGCATATCTTCGCGCTAAACTTCACGGCCACCAGGATCGGCATAGGATACTACGTGATGACATTAGAAGACCTCTGTGCACGTCGCCATTAGGCTGGCAGTACAGTAACTGCGTACCTTAACATACTGCAATGAAATGCATTTGCAATATAAAAACTTCGAAATTCATTTGATGTTGTGACGTATATTTTCCTCCCTGTGGCGCTGCGGCCCAACGCGGACCGTGGCTTGCTCATTATTGAATTTTCTAGATCACACACAACGACGCACCACATTCGGTAGGACTCCTCTGGACGAGTGATAAGCCACACGCAGAGACCTCTACATGACAACACAAAACACTCACAAGAGAGAGAGACAACCATGCCCCTGGCGGGATTCGAATCCGCAATCCCAGTAAGCGAGCTGCTGCAGACGCACGACTTAGACCTCGCGGCCACTGGGATCGACTCTTCTCAATTCAATACTCTTCATAGGGTCTTACATTTTTCAGTCCAGCACTCAATTTCATTGTTTATTACAATCATGAACAATACCCCAGCCTTCCGACACGATTGTAATATCTGCAGGTGGGGACAAAATTACATTTGCAATGCACTTATTCATAAAAGGGCCATTTGAGAGGTATTAAAATTTAAAGTCCACTTAAAACTGACTTGTGTTTCTTATACAATCTGCATACAAGGAGGGTGCGGGGGATAATTTTGTTTTAAAATTTTAACATTGAGTTAAAATAGCCATGACGTAGAAAGGCACGGCCTGTGTGTATAGTTACTGTAATATTTAAACGTTTTGTATTCGTATCTTAGGTTGAAATATGTTGTAGGCTATTGACTGAGTTACAGCGTGACGTGGACGTATCTAATTCAACAGGCTGAATCACAACGGAGGAAAATTTCATTTCATTTCATTTCATATGAACTAAGTATTTCTGAAGGAAAGCATTATTACAAGGCAGGCTGTGTACGGATACCGTAACAGTGAGGCGCATTTGTGCAATCATTGTTGCAGTTGGAAATCAAGAAATATTACACATCCTGAGTGTGTGTTTTGTAGACTTTGGTATCCATCACGCAATGTGCATGCGCCATATTGTCGTATTTGGCCTGCCTGCCTCTACAACATTTCTCCACATTGTCTCATTAACTCTTAACCTGCTAATGTGGAGAATATGGTGAGATCCTAATAATGCCAGCAAACAGCAGATGAGATTTAAATTGGCGTTTAAATGGTTAGTGGCATGATTTTCCAAATACAAATTTCGAAAGTAAAATGTGAGTTTTGAATTTCTTTAAAACTTTTGTCTGAAACGTTTCTCATTCTAAGAAGAACTGAGCAAGGTGTGACCAAACGCATATATTGACCTTCATACAAAGTACCCGTTATTCTTCTTGCCGGTTTGTCATGAAACTTAAATTTTCTCGACAGATTTTCGAAAAATTCTCAATCTTCAAATTTCATGAAAATCCGTCCATTGGATGCCGAGTTGTTCCATGCGGATAGACGGACAGACGGACAGACACGATGAAACTAATAGTCGCTTTTCGCAATTTTTCGAATGCACATAAAATGAGTCCAGATATCCTGAGTATGAGAGTTCTGAGATGATGAGTTTGTGAGTTCGATATAGTGAGTGTGGGATTCCGGAAAAATGAGTGTGTGCAGATAGCCTGGAAATGGGAGGTCAGAGACGAGTTTATGGGCCCATATAGTCTGAGTATGGAGGTTCAGATTACACGAGTCTCTTGGTCCAGATAGCCTGAGGTAAGAATTATGTGGCCTGTGATTTGTTTTGTGTTAAAAAGGCTTAGAGTAAATTATTTACACTTACAAAATTTTTAGTCCCGAATTATTTTATTTAACCTAACCAAATGATTAAATTAGCTCAGTAGACTAAGTCTAGCCGCAAAACATTTGGCAACAGTGGAGATTTTAAATACATATGTGGATACAACGCTAAAAACAGTACGAATGACTTTCATAGTGAAGTTGAGAGAAGACTCAATTCAGAAATATTTGTTTTTATTTAGTTCGTAAAACTAAAAAATGCTGAAGGTCCATTCCTTTGCTCCTATTCTGGAACTTGTAACGAATATTAAATTATTAGGCAAAAGGATAAGGTTCGCGCAATTTTATTATCTCTCATTTTAGGGTTGCTACAAGATAAGGTTCCAAAGAGCGGTGGGAAGCAGAGAAGTGAGGTCGATATCAGAGTTCAGTGTCATTATTATTCTTGAAACGTGCCGAATTTGGGACATGTAGTATCATAATTCTGGTCATGGAATAGAACAGGCTTGCATATCACGGCCCGCTAATTGCGTTAAGGAGGTTTGTGTTCCCTGACCACAACTTGTCGGCCGATATTTTAAATGGACATGTCCGACAAATTTTTATTTAAATATTGTGAATATCGCATGGATTTTTTTCAGTCGTAAAAGTTGGTTGTTCAAAGCATGCGATCCGTTTGTTGCTCTACAGTCAACCAGAGTCATAGTAAAGATAAAGGTAAAGTGATCCCGTTAAGGCCCGGTGTGGCCCAGAGGGTCGGTAGAGGTATAGCTCTACTCTTCCATGATCGCGGCACTAGAAGGTGGTGAGTGGTCAGCAGAACGCCCCGGCCGCAATTTACCCGCGGGAAAACCCGGTACCCATTTTACAGGAGGCTGGGTGGGCGCCAGGGCCTATCTGGAAGGCCGGAAAATCTCGTCTCCATCGAGATTCGATCCAGGACCGTCCAGCCCGTAGCCAGTCGCTATACCGACTGAGCTACCGGGCCCATACCGGAGTCATAGTATTGTTTATAAATTTCAGGTCCGTATAATGTAAAATAATAAAGCAGAAAACTATCAACCTTTTTAACACTGTGGGACAATTACATGACATATTTTGTTACATTAACCATTTTGGCGAAAAAGTAGTTTTAGATTAATTGAATATATATTTAGACTTGAAGATTCGAATCTTCTAGATTGTTAGTCTGGTAGTAGTTAACAACTGTTCTGAAGAATCATAGTACCTTCTTCCTTACGATGAAGCACTAAAATCTTGCAAGACATTTATTATGTTAGATCATTAAAAAATCTTTAGTCAATGACAATATTATCTTTCTTTATTTTTTTATTCTCCGAGTTATATTTTTAATAAAATTTTGTAAAACTGTTTTTTTTATATTAAATGTAGTCCTCCATAAAGATAAGGAAACGAATTCACAAGAGCTTTTTCACTTATATTTTTTACTAATTAGAATTTCTTTTTTGGTGTTCAAATCACGGTGCATGTATCGGCTGGGCGACAGAAACATGCCTACTGTACTTTCTGCAAATATGAACGACAGGAACATCTTGGCAGAAACAGGCACAGATTGGGAGTTCTTTATTAACCCTTTAAACGCCCAATTAAATCCCATCTGCCATTTGCTGACATTATTAGGAGCTCACCATATTTTCTACGTTAGCAGGATAAAGGTTAAATTTGATTTTAAGTAAATGAAGTTGTGAGTTTGCACAGGATTTATGTGACTAGGGATGGGAACTGGCGACAGACTGTTGTGAAGACGGCAACGAACATTTGGGTTGCCTAGAAAGCGGATAATTTATTGAGTAGTTGAGCAGCTGTTAGTATTTCAAGAATAAATTTGCTGTATGAGATTTTTTAGGTTTCATAATAATTTCGACCAACAACAACAACAACAACAACAACAACAACAATAATAATAATAATAATAATAATAAACTTTCTGATCTGAATAAAAACGTAACGCCTGCTGTCATTCTGTCTGTAGCATCAGCAAAAATTCTCCTAGCAACAGTTATTTTAAAGTAGACTTATTTCTGAAATCAAATTCAGATTTTACAGCTTCAGGTAATCTCTTTTCAAATTTCATTGAGTTTTTAATAAATCCTAAATCTCCGTGGCCTTAGTTCGCACGCGAACTATACCGACAGAGCGGCCGCCGCCGGTCGGCGAAGTTGGTGCCAACTTTTGCGGATAGGGGGGTGTCATGTGGTCAGCGCAACGGGTCCCCACAGCCGTTACTCTCTGTTTTCTAGACCTGGAGCCGCTACTTTTTTCATTCAAGTAGCTCCTCAATTGACCTCACGAGGCTGAGTGGACCCCTTTCCAGACCCACTACTACTCAGAAAGTCTGGTAGCGCCGGGGATCGAACCCGGGACCTCTGTATCTGCAGCCAGAAACTCTGACCACTAGACCACAGAGGCGGTCTTTTAATAAAGCCTACGGCGTTATAATTAAACACCGAGTATTTTAATGAATATTTCTAACCGTTTCAATTAATTTGAAGAAAATTTCTTAGTAGTTCTAATTTTGTTAATTTACGTTACTTTGTTTCCGTATATCGCAGTTTTTTTGTCCTATAGGTAGACAATAAGGAACCCCGAAGGGAAGTAACTTGAGGGCGAGTGTAGTTATCAATGATGATAATTTGGGATTCATTTATAAACGTTTATGTTATTTATGTAATTTTAATAATTTTTGTTGCAACTTCTCTGCGTTTTCGCATAAATATTATTTAACACACATTTCACTTAAGATAAACGTGTTAATGATTTATACATCCAAATGTCAGTGCTTGTTCTATGTTTTTTGTGCCGTGCATTGTGATACAATCTTTCGATATATTAAGAACGTAACATTTTGTACTTATATATCTTATGTAACTTTGTTATAATTTCACTACGAAAAACATAGCATAAAAAACTGCATGTACCAATGGCCTTCCCGATTATGTACACGTGATGTTCGAACCTTGTATAAGGCGCCAAGAATTTAATTAAAACATTAATTTTAAAAGTGTACATTTTTTGGTTTACGTTACATAATTGTTAGTGCTTGTCTAATTACAGACCTAACTTCGCATATAAGTATTACTGAGACACGCCCACCCCGTCGAATATTGGTTAGCTGAGTAGGCGTTTGTGACCATGGTTCATTTAAATCTGAGTGCACCTTTGTTTTCCAGATCAACCCCTCAATCGCATAAATCTGCACATTGTTTCTCATTCGACGCTAAATAATAACGCGATCAAAGAACTTCGTTACACGCACCTGAAATTGCGTTACCTGCAGAGTAAGTAATTTTATCTTTAAAGGCATGGTAGAAACTGATGACCTGGGCTGTGTTATTTTTGAGATAGTACGATCGACCTCCACGGCGCCAAAAACTGGATCCGATAGTAGTGGAAAATGGGATCTTTTCCTCAAGGCTGTGAGTTAATAAAACATTGAGAAGACACCGTTGTCATTCCAGTCACGCGCTGAGTTTTAGCAATCATTATCTCCCGCTAGGAAAAGTGATTGAATAGACGGAACTTCGAATTGATTGTACGAAAATGCCGCATCGTCTGAGAGCCGGACAGACCTGCCCGCCTGACCGTCTTGAAGGAGCGCAGCACGCACTCGTTTTCATTCACAAGTCATGGGGGGTTCTCTGGGAACTGCCCCCCTCTACATACTTACCCCTCCGTCCCCCTCCTCATGGGACATTGCATCGACGTGAGCCAATCATAGAGCGGCCGGGCTTACTCCTAGTGGAAGAGTTTATTCTGATCAATGAGCAGTAGGGGGTACTGATGGTTTAGGAACAAAGTAATTGCTCGGGGGAGTCTGTATTATTCAGTGATAAGTGTAAGCAGGTGTTATAATTAACATTGGCCCGAGGACAGACTTTGGTGAAGTGGTGGTATGCTTGCATAAAACTTCGGTAAGCCCATTAGAAATGAAGTGGTCTGACTGCGGGAAACCCCTCTCCCAGTGCCGGAATGACCTCTTCCATCCACTCCATTTCAGCTGACTACCGTACTCGTGTACGGCGTCCGGGCTAGCGTTGGCCGTTTCGTAGTAGTAAGATTATGGGGGCGGCAGTGTAGTGTGCTGTGAGCCGGGCTCGGGTGTAGTCGCTACGACAGAGACGCTAGCTTCCACTGCAAAGCCGTAGCCCCGGGATGACGGAAGTAGAGTGCTCGCCCCGCGTTAGACAGATGCAGGCGGCATGAGCGTGTGACGGTTTTTATTTGTCTGGGGAGACTAACTTATAAACTGTAGTTTGCAGCGAGTCCTGTGTTTTGTACCCTTCCCAATCGAAACCGGACCCCGTTCTGTTCTGGCCCCGGCGGAGAAATATGCTTAAGTTTCTCACTCACAAACTTAGGACACATTCTTTGAATGAAGATCAGCCGCACCAGGACAAGGTAGGCTGCCTGGATTATGTGATAAAATTATCATTTTTCCCCGGTCACCTTTCTTGAAGGTCATACCAGGGGCCTGGCTGGCTGGCTGGCAGCGCAGCCTAAGATGGCTGCCGTGTCGAGCTGGAATCTAGAACAAAGAGCTCCATGCTACTCTGCGCTTTTCTGGATTCCCTGAGCTGCCAGGCCTAATGGCAAGCTGCCCCAAAGTGAATCTAAAACTCGAGTGCAATTTGCACAGGCAATTTCGCTGCTAGCTTCCATATTGACTTTGCAATTGTGATTTGAATGAGTGCCAAAACTTTAAAGATGGCTGACAAGGATTTTGTGTTCTCTCTTTTCAACTTTTAGGCAGACGACGACCACGATTCCGGTACAGAATCAGACGACGAGCACGGGGAGACGGAAGATCAAGAAAGCAGTAAGTACAGATACTTTTAATTTCAGGCCTTTCACTTTCGTAGAAACGTAGTGCATTCCATCGGGTCGTACACACACTGCCTAGGAACATAGTTACGTTTTAAATTGCATATGTGTTTTCTGTGGCTGGTTGGTTTCATTTCACGGTGGAAAGTGAAAATTGTGTGAAGTATGCCCTAACTGATATTGATTTGAGACAGCAGGAAGGCAAGTTATTAACCAAGTGCAGTGCAATAGTTTCGTACCAGCTGTTGAAGCATCTCTATTATTTATTCAACATGCCAAGACTGCCCACGCAGTTTCCAAGGAAAATATGTTGGTTTGTCAGTGTGGTGAGAAGTGGAAACGCAACTGTGAAAATTACATAACCATTTTGTTGGGAGTGATGACACGTATTGGTGTTGTGACGAATTGCATTTCCCCGCTCAGGTATGTGGGCAAGAAGCCCACATACCTAAGCATGTGCATTTTATTTGTTCGTATGCAGGCGAGAGAATCATTTAAGATAAAGTTATGCGTAGGCACAGAAATTTACGCTTTTACGTTGAAAATTTAGGTAAATAAACATCCATCTCGATCATTTTGCTAAGAAATAGCATGCTGGGCCCTGTGTACGTGACAGTTGTGTTTCGTAGGCTCCTTGCATTTGCTAACACATTTTTACCGTCGGCATTCATTTGATATATTTGTGTGCGGAATGTTCTTGAATTTGTTTGCAGTGAATGCGAATTTTGTGCAGCTTTTAATATTGCACATTGTGAGACAATGTACTGCCTACCCATTTCTACACGTTTTTTGCGTTCTGGGTTCCCTAGGCATTATTTTTAAAGGCTTCATTACAGTGGTGTGTTTTCAGAAATATATTGGCTTCCCTCTGTTGAAACGTTAGTGCCTCATTTTTACATACTGGTCATTATCGTCAATAGTATGCTAGCAAAAATATTTATGACTGCTGGCATTAATTTGACTGCATAGGATGAAGTGAAAAATATAGAACCCGTGGAATAAAATAGAGGATATAAAAATTATATCACATTGTTTTAATTTAAAATTAGTGCATTTAGAGATTGTGGTTCTTTCTCTGCACTTTACAGCCGTCTTCTTGCCCTCCTCCTGTAGACGTTCATCAAAAGAAATGTCTTTTAAGTGCGGAAGTCATTCTAGGTTTGAAGTTGTGTGTATTCTTTGAAAGATGCGGTTTTATTTTGTGTTATTTTAACCGGGTTTATGAATTATGTTTCTCGGTTGTCAAGTTCAGTTTCATTACCGTGGGGCGAGTCTGGCAACACACTTAAATGAGCATGCATCATTACCGTAATTGTATGTGGGTCATTTGCCTTGTACTGTTTTGTTGTTTGGAAGTTCTAGAGTACGTGAACAAACGAACGTGACGTAGAGAAGAATTTAACATGCATTAATTTGCTGCCTTCCGGTTTTATGTCTGCATCAGGATTTTTTTTGTACCGGCTGCATTATCACAGTTGCAAATGCGTTTCACCTGTAAAAAACTCAAAATTTTTAAAACGTTCGTGTAGGAGTTACGAAGTGTTTTCGTGCTTTGTTCTTATTTAGACGTAGTCCGAATTAGTATTTGCTTGCTGCATTATTAGTAAGCGTACATTTTTTTGCTTGGGGCACGTAACGAGGGAAACACGTTTTAATTGGTTTTGACGTTGGATATTATACCGTTGTATTCCGTATTCAGGAGAATCGGTGTGCGTGGATTGACGGTGTAGAATCTTGGTAGTTGCCAGCATCGTTAAATAACAGTTTTCTGTCTCACAGTTCGTATTAATTGGAACGACCAGTCGATTACTGATGTTTGGGGAAATAACTGCCTTTGATTCTGAGAGCCATGAAATGCAAAATACAATGTGTGGAAACGTGCAGTTTTTTTATGCAAAGCAGGTGGCACTGGACTTAAAAGCGATCAATACACCGTAAAGCCTTGTTGAATTTTCCGTTTAATACAGCAGTAGCACCCCAGATACACGAAATTACTCATTGTGTGAAAGTAAACTACTTCATTCCTACCGAGGTTTAATTACAGAGAAGAATGTAAACAGCGTAAACATTGCCCCCCACCCCCTTTTGGTCCAGTTTTATAGCTTTACTGTGACAATGATAATTTATTTATGAAAAACGTTTTACGCTGATTTTGATGGCGCTTGGAAGTGAAGGTAGTTCCAGCTATTCTTATCTGCTTTTGTGTGGTGTATCCCGGACCTCCATGACTCTTCTGCTGCACACACGTAACTTGACCTCCGCAGTGACAGAACAAAGAGAACCTTGCAGGGTCGGGGGGGGGGGGGAT
>Ga0123354_10019212_pt1 | contig 10727 bp, 5 predicted proteins | sample TergutLab28metaG_2_FD_97872 | JGI IMG/M metagenome (GOLD analysis project Ga0123354, IMG submission 97872) | Labiotermes labralis P4 segment gut microbial communities from Petit-Saut dam, French Guiana - Lab288 P4 | ecosystem: Host-associated > Arthropoda: Insects > Digestive system > Gut ...
GCGATCTACCCCATACTCACACCCCCTCCCACTCTCGCACTCGCGCACGCCCTCACACTCCCACGCGCACACGCACACGCACACGCACACGCACACGCACACGCACACGCACACGCACACGCACACGCACACGCACACGCACACGCACACCCACACCCACACGCACACGCACACGCACACGCACACGCATAAATCATAAAGTCCACAGTTTAAAATAGATAAATATAAGTTGTTCATATTATGAAATGTAATAATATTTTCTTGGATTTGATAGGCTGTAGTTATTTAATATCCAATAATGTTTTATATGATTTCATACATTTACATATTCCTATTATTACAGGATGGTATTTTTGTGGAATTCATCCCATTGTGGTATGTCAAATCAAAACTGACCTACATACTGCCATCAGCCATAGCAAAGTTAATTTGTTGTATGCTACATGTTTTGGTTATGCTGACCATACTCATGTGTTTAAATACATTACTCTAGAACCCATAATCCCAAAAGAAAATGCGTATATGTATTTTAAATTTGCACCATCTCACAAATTGTACAAGCCATTATAATCTTTGTGTAGCATTAAAATGTAAATATTTTTATATTTCTCATGTATTGTCTCATTGTTTTTTGTCCTCCTGTTGTATCTAAAAGTTGTTAAAATTCTTATTTTAGCTCAAGTACTTTGTTTCTTACTGCTCCAATTATAACTGGCACAATCTTTGCCCCTGCTTTCTATATCCTGCTGACCTCGATCTCAAGGTCTTTGTATGTGCTTAGTTTTTCAGTTTGTTTTATGTTAATATTTGAATTATCTGGTATGGCTATATTGATCAGTAGGCAAGTCTTCTCTTTTTTGTCATGCAGTACTATATCAGGTCAGTGTCCTAGTATTGTTCGATCTTTGATAACTGGTACATTCCCCATAGTAGTGGTACCATTGACATTTATGATCCTTTCAGGTATATGTTCATAATAATTGACAGTAACCCGTAAACCCGTATGTTTACATATCGTCCAGTGGGTGTAACCAGCCACCTTATTGTGTCTATTAGTGTATTCAGATGATGCGTGTGTTGTGCATCCTGCCGTTAAATAGTTGTACCAACATGCACTGTATTATTGTTTTATTGTAATCTGGTATTAATTTGTAATACCTTATGCCTATTTCTACTTGTGTAATTCTAAGTTTATGACACACAGGCTGAGAGCATACATAGTTCTAAGCTTCTGTACAAATGCCCACTGTGACCACCAAGAGGTCTGTGGTGCGAAGATCAAGTTTCAGTCACTTGGAACAACTGGCGACCATTGTACCCATCAGGTGATGGTGAATCATTCGTATTTTTCTTTAGACCTTATGTTGGATTACATACTTGCTCTTGATCAAGCAGTCTCAGGAGGCAACATTCCAGATTCATCTGGCGAGTTTGGCGGAAGCAACAGTGCCTTCGTACTTTTCTCATTCTTGTAACATACACTCTAGTAAGAGCTACTATCTGAAGTGTGTGGAAGTTATACTGCCTAGCCACCTCCTCTCCCTCTCTCCACACAACAAAGTCGGATCCAAACCCTGGTCAAACAGGAACTGAGATACATCCAACTAGAGGCATCTGTTCAGAGGATACAGCACTGCAACAATATGTTTTATGTGTTATTCTGCCTTACAGCACATTCTACATTTACTATTAGTTGGTTACTCATGATGCTCCTCTGATGATAGCATGAGTTGAGTGCTTGATCTTGGCCTGCTATTATTAAACTCTCTGTTTTTCCTTTTAGGCCTGAGCAATATAATCACACCATGGATTTTTCTTTATCTACTGATGGTCTTTCAAGGTCCCGGTAGAATTATCCATGCATTGGTTTACTCTTGGGTTTTTCTATCTTTTCGTTTTCAGTGCAGGACTTAAGTTTATTCTCAGGGCAACAGTTTCTTGTGTCACATATTTTTGCTTTATTAGATTAGCTTCTTTTGCAGAGAGTATTTGGCTTACCCAGCAACATATTCTTGCACTAATCTGGTAAGCCCATCTTTGCCTTGCTTAATGTACTGCTGAGACCAACAATAATAGCATTATATGTGGGCTACAGTTCAACTAATCCATGTCCACCATTTCGCCTTTTAATGTAGAGTCTAGTAACAGCTGTCTTCGGGTGGTGGATAACTTCAATAATTAGAAACTTTCTCGTTTTTTTATCTACCTTCTCAATTTCTTGTATTATTATTATTATTATTATTATAAATTTATTATTGCCTATTAGTTATTAGGTGGTGGTCTTGTGGTAAGTCCAGATCTCAACGTGAAATCAAAGCAATTTAACCCAGCACTTTACGAATGATGTGCACAGTGCTCATAAGTGTGACCTACTGCATCTCTATAGCTGATGGGTGACTGGGAGCAACTGAAGGTTGTGACCTAATCCCTTCTTAATTATTCCTATTGCTCCAATTATAGTTAGTAAAATTTTTGTCCTCACTTTCCTCCACATCCTGTTGACCTCGATCTCCATGTCTTTATACTTGCTCTTTATTACTACTACTACTACTGCCAGTCTCAGTGGCCGCGTGATGTAAGGCGCAGGTCTATGGCCACTTGCCTGCTGAGATTGTGGGTTCGAATCCCACCAGGGGCATGGATGTCTGTGTGTTGTGAGTGTCGTGTGTTGTCAGGTAGGGGTCTCTGTGATGAGCTAATCACTTGTCTAGAGGAGTCCTACCAACTGTGGTGCATTGTATGTGATCTAGAAACCTCATGAATGAAGAGGCCCTGGCCCTCTGGGGGGCTGTTGCATCAAAAACAAACAAACTACTACTACTACTGTTATTTCTTGTACAATTTGTGAACTTTCACAAATTTAAAATAAATATATATTTTTAAAATTAAATTAAATGCATATATATATATATACACACGTATATATGCACATATATTTGCATTTCATTTTGGGTTTTAAAGTAATGAGTTTAAGTGCCTGAGGATGGTCTGCATGACTGGAAAGTATCATATATTAACAAAACTGATAAAACTTTGTTGTGGTAATGGCAGGACTTATGTCAATTTTGACAGGATGGTGAATTACTAACTACATAAAACCTCTATTTATACTATCCATTCACATACTAGTACATTTCTTCATACCAATAACTTATATTTACGTATTTTAAAGTATGGGTTTTTATGATTTTTATTTTATATATGTGGATTGGTTCTAATACTTCTGTAATGTCATTCTGTACTTTGTAATGTTTCCATTCTGTGTATTTTACCTCCTTGAAGATGGCCACATGGATGGGCAACATGTGTAGGAGGTTATTGTGTATATAAACCAATATCAATATACAAAAGTGCATTTGTTGCTACTACTATTTTATATATATATAAATCAGTCCCATTACAGGCCCCAGATGCCCAGAGGATTCCAGGAAGTTAAGGTTCCAAGATTACATGACAATGGCCCAGGATGGTGGTAAGGTTGTCAGCCTTATGCACCGGCCACTTTTAACCCCCAGGAAATACTCCTGGTACTCATTTCTGTTAGAGGCTGAGTCGACCCCAGGGCCATTGTGCGATCAGAAGGATTATGTCAATGAAAAATTCCAATGACACCATCTGGAATCAAACCAGCGACCTTCTGATTTGTAGCACAGTGCCTTAACCACTGTGCTACTGCGGTCCTCATATATACATATATGCAGCACTAAAAGAGCCCAGTGATGCAGTCAAACACAGGAATGGCTAACAGAAAGGGGGACGTCAACTCGTACTTTGCCCATATCTCCGCCCCCAGTTAGCACTTTGGCTTGGTTTGGTTGGTTGGAAGTGTCTATAGACCACACTTTAAAAGATATACAGTGTGTTTATAATATTCTATATTGCTGAAAACTGGCTGTTTGGCTTCATTTTGATTGAAATGCATGTTACCCAGCTCAAAATATGATGTAAGGTAAGGATCTTATTTCATTATTCATTACATGAGGTATGCATTACATCTTGACATCTTAATGGACACCCACTTGAATATTCACCTCCATCTAGTGGACAAGTGTTGGTTAGGTTAACATGATGATTTGGAACCATTCCGATTACATGATCAACTTGTGATTCTTAAAATGCATGAAAGCCCAAGTATTTTGTAATTGAAATAAAACTCAACTAGAATTTGGAAACAAAAACAAACTAAAACTAATGAGGTGGCTATCACACCTTGAAATTATGCTTTACGGAGAAGAAGCAAGGAACAAGAGTCTACCTGAGTGTAGCTGTACATACTTTCAACAAGTTTCTCAAAACTACAAGTTTTAAGGTAGCATTAGTTGAATATGTACTAACCGAATATATTCCTTAGGAGGGAATATATATATATATATATATATATTGATATTTATTTAAATAATAACTGATATTACTTAAATTGAGTAATATTTATTCTCTTTCAGTACATACGTAGTAATTTCAGATGCAGAGACAGACTAAAGAAGAGCTGAATCAGTAGGAATTCTTCGATGCAGAGGAAAGAAAACCAATTCTTCTTCTTTTAAGCTTAATCTTATGATCTGTAAAGCAATACATTTTACTATCTAATTGGCTGATCCATCTATTTTCTGTTTTTTACAAGTAGTTCTCAGCATTTTATTTCTTGGAGACTCCTGTAATTCTAATGTACTATCTCCTTTCTAACATATCGCACATGTTAGGCTTCCCATCTCTCCTTCCCTCTTGAGAGTCGTAGCCACTACCCTTTTCCTACAGACCCAAAAGAATAGGATCCCCATCTCTCTTCTGATCTTGTGAGACCTAGCCACTATCTTCCTTCTAACAGGCTGCATACAGCATGATTTTTCTCTCTCCTTCCTGTCTGAGAGAGTTAGCCACATTCTAACAAGGCCGGCCCATGAGGGTCCCCATCACTTTTCCCAACCCGAGAGTGCTTGCCACTTGCTAACAAACCCAACAAAGGTAGGATCCTCATCTCTTCTCACCTCTTGAGAGAGCTGGTCATTAGTCTGTCTCTACCAAGCCCAATCCTGTGCAACCTCCATCTCTCCTCACCATCTGAAGAGGGGGGCAGATGCAGTCTCAAAAACGTGTTTTTGGTAAATGCAGATGGTGAAAAATGTGCAGAAGTTACTCAATATTTTTTGTAACTCATCAGTTTTGAGTTCAGCCTAATATGATGATAAAGTTTGAGGTCCAACAGAAATTAATATTTTTCGATGTCATGTCTGATTACCTGAGATTAAATATATCAGTGATTACATATACAGCTTCAAAAGAATTATGATGATCTGATTAAGTGGTATTTCTGTTTTAACTATATTTATAGCAGATGTTGGAGTAAAATGTTGATATGTACGAAGAGTATTATTGCCTCATCTGTTGCCACATAACCTTTCTCATGCTGGGTGTTGTAAAAGATTTGTTCATTTATTTGTTGTATAGTCTCTTGGTAATGCGTAATTTCCATTGACAGAAACCACACTTTGCTTGAAGCATCAGCAGCTGTCAGAAAAATTTTAATCACTACTCTCAATACCCAGTTTCTGAGATATAAACTAATCCAGTAACGTAAATTGTGTCCACAGAACGGCATGTGCCACACAAGAGATCATTGCTGGCAAGTTGAAACACTTGTTCTATGTCTGTTGTAATGTTTTAAATTTCTGTGTAAGTTCAAGTCTCCATTCTTCTGGGATGTGGTGTCACATCATTGGGTGACTGGTGCTGAATATTTCAACAGACTGTGATGGTCTCAACTTCAAGGGTCATAACAGAGACTGACCCTTGAAGATGAGATCATCATGCAGTCTGAAAACATTATGCAATAATCACCCAGTGAGGCATCACCATATCCCAGAATAATAGACTTCAAATGCACAACTGTGAAAGCACCCCAAAAAAACATGTTTTTAAAAATAATGGCAAATTAGTGATGTTTGTACATGAGTAATTAAATGGAAAATTCTTATTTTATGATGTTCTTCATTCAAGGAAGGAGACTGAGATCCTATTAACCATTGCCCTCCTGTGTGATCCTTACAGTCCAAAAGGCAGTAATTTGAAATTACTCTTTTACCATTACATTTTCAATTGTGCAAATTTTGTTGCTAAGATAATGTCACAAAAGCACGAAAAGAGATGACAAACGTTAAGAATGTAACGCTCGGTAGGGTGTACAGAGGCGATTACGAAATCCAAAGTAATTTGTAATACACCCACACATGTAAATCAACTTTCATTTGACAAAGAGTGTGTCAGTGGTCACTAGAATACCTCACAGTGAATTTGGTCAGATTTTTCCCCAATTTTATTGAAGATAACAAAAACAAAATTGACTAATTATGGACTTAAAATGTCTTAAGACATTTTGTATGAAGAACATTTTCCAACAAATTCAAGGCAGAACTGACGTTCAATGAAGAGCTACGTATGATAAAAATTATCACCGGCACCACCGTGAAAGTACTACCCTTGCTTTACAATGTTTCCGTCTTAACCGACATGTATGTTATTCTCTATTCTGCCGGGCATTTAGTGTACTGCAAATATATAGTTCCGTGCAGTTGTGTTTCTGTGACAACATGGCCGGTTCGAAACATTTCGCGGTAATTATGAGAGGCAAGAAACCTACACTCCTCGTGCTGTGTAACTTTATTGAAATTTTGGACTGTGGTGTTATGTGGCATCACTCTTATGTATTACTGAATACAGGGTTTTCTTATGTTGGCTATATGAAGTGAATATTACGGTTGTTTGAAGTGACTACTTTATCAAACACAGCAACAGTGAATTATTGAGCGACAGTTGAGCAAAGACAAACCACACATAGTGATACCAAGCAATTATTATGCATGCGAGCATGCAAATGTATGCAAATATTCTTCTCAATCAAACCTGCTAAAGCTGACAACAGCATGACTGAACGAGGTGTGAACGTCAGTCGGCTTATCTACCGAACCAAGCCGCAGTATCGGGAACATCGCGAAAGCTGTAGGTCCCTAATCGGCACTGTGTCGCCCTCATGGATTCCCTGTGTCTGTACTTACGGGCGCAATACGGAGTGGTGGAGGTCGCCTTGGTATAGTTTGGTTTTTACCTAACAGATGGCGATATTCGCAATTATATAAAACTGTAATCCATGTCTTTATAAAGAAAACCAAATGGGCCCTTGCCGTTTTGTATTGCGCGGTGAACCATGAGCTTATTATTCAGACTGATGTCATATGTGCGTGCCTAGATATTAGTATCGAATTACATTTCTGTACCAACATGTTGACATGGATAGATATTTCGTGCTAAAATGTATAAACATTTCAGAAACAAGCAGAAAGCTTGCCTGGCACAGATCATCTAAATCACCGAAAATCTACTAGACTGCTATCATGATCTGTGCTGCTATCCATCTACCTACCACCATGTGCTGCAACCTGGTGGTGCCAGGATTAACTGAGGTTACAAATTACAAGGGGTGTCTTTCGGATAGTGCTGCTGTGAACAAGTGACGAACTGAATGGTTCTGTCGTCCTTAATGAGCCGTGTATCCAAACACCAAGTCTTATGGAAGGGTATAGGGAGTCGGTAAAAGCAGACGACTGGTGCAGTTCGTTCGGTGCGGTTACATGGGATCTGATTTGGTTGTTATGAATGTGCTCTCTTTCTTAATATTCCTACAGTTCTTAGCCAGAGACGCATATACATCGCAATTAAACGTAACATCACCCCGAAAACACACTTCAGTGTGCGAGTGTATTGTTTTAAATTTGGAGCGCATGCCTTATTAAACCACTTTCATTGACTTCACCTGTCAGCTGTAACCCGAAAGCAAGGTAACGTAAAAACAACTTTACTGTTATAATTATTAAGTTATACTTTTATGTGTTCTTAAATATACTTACATGGCCTTCAGCCTTCATTGTTCATCTTGATTAAGAACATCCCGTTGTGCTTCCAATATTAATATCTAAGCAGTCAAATGCCACCTGACATGATTATGTAATTTCATGTAAGCTACCTGTTTCACTCCTCTTGGACTGTATGTATACAAACTGAAAATGAAAGCAAAAGCGCAAAATATGCATATACGTTCTTGTTAGATCTCACAATTACATTGCATTTATTACAATTTTAGCCTTTTTTTATTTGTAAGAGATCTTCATTATAGCTGCTCTTTTATTGTTGATCTTTTTATGTGTTTTAAAGCCAAACATATTTATTAAGCCAAAAATATTTCTAATATCAGGAACAGTTCTAAGTGAACAAGTGCAATAATGTACGTAAATTTCGTATTGCTAGACTGCATAGCAGTAGTGGTTGTGTGTTAGAAGCTTCCATTTTTTTATTGTGCATTCTGTGCTCACGTCTCTAGTGGGTCCATGGTGTTGCCCCTGCACCGGTTAGGACCCTTACACGACGAGCCCAAACCGTACTGTCAGGGCAAACATAATCTGCATATTTTCTTACGTAGTATAATCGTAGGCGTGCCTACGTTCTGTACCGGGTGTACCCAGGTACACAATGTCTCAAAACTTGGTACAATGTGTCTCGGTTTTTAAGTTTGTATTTTTTAACTAGGAAGAGTTTGGCTAAGATTTAGATTTCTTAGTTTGTTTGGTGAATAAGAATAATGTCTCTTATGGCTGAGTACTAAATAAATGTTCGCCGTTGCTTAAAAAGAAATGCAAAATGAAAACCGTGCTGACACTCCCTAAAAAAATGTGCTGGCGCTGGCCTATGAGTGTCTGTAGCATCGTTACTGCATGGCACTGAGAAGTGCGAGGTGCTGAAATTATGCATTGCCACCCTTTTTCGTTGACGTTTTTGTACCCTAGGAAGTCGTACGATTTGTTTCTTTAGATTATATAGATTAGCATAATTGAATGCTGTTCCATAATGCGCAGTCTCTCATAGTACCGGATTAAACCGTATATATTTTTATTATTAATTGCGCACTTGAAATGATAAGTGTAAATACCAATTTAACAGTTTTAAAGTCACAATCTCACAGCATTAATAACCGAATATTTTGTGTATTCGGTATTACTTTCCGTATTTCATTTTACCGTCGCTTCACATGTGCTGGCGAGATTGCGTTAGATTACGTTAGCATCAGAAGAAGGAAAGTGTGCTTGTGTATTGTAAATAATACGAGCTCCGTACACACTTGTAAAATTTGCTAATTACATACTAGCACTTTTCTCTATTGAATTCCATTTAGGATGATACTCATAAAGAACAAAATTATATTTCACATCTTCTTCCTTTCCTATTTATTTTATGTGTGGTACATACACCCATTAGCCTACTGTGTGTTCTTATGCTCCTTATCTATCAATTCCACTCACCCAGTAGACGAAGAACCGCATAGAAAAGTAAGTTCTCATAAAGGAAATTTAACAATTTATTTGTATCCATCTTGTACCTTTAGTGTTAACCATCATTTTAACTCGCCAAGGTCCGGGTTTAGTCCCATACTAGTCCATGTGGGATTTGTTGTCAACAAAGTGGCAATGGGGCAGGTTTCCTCTTAGTATTTTGGTTTTCCCCTGTCGGGATAATTCCACGAATACAGCACTCTGTAATTATTCACTCGCCTTTCACCGATAATTTACAGCCTTCGCAAATTACGGTGTCTGTAAATAAAACACACATACATACTTAATTTTAACTGTCCACTGTTACTGAGCCAGTAACACAGTGCTGTACATGTTCAGGGTTTTCGTTTTATGACGCTTTCGTTTTAATCGCTGAACTAGTTTAAGTCGGCTCGCTTTTACAGGCATGCACACAGCGTAATTTGAAACCCTACGATAATGGACCCACCATCCGGAAACACGTAAAATTTTTAAACTTCTAGAGACTCTTAGTGACGGTTATGAGAGTCCGGGCGGAAGTCAAGGGTCTAGGCGTCGCTTCACGAATTGCGTCACTTTTTCCCGTCCAGCGTCAGTCCCAAGCCGCTTTGTTGGTGGTTAGCGTAGCTACGCGTGAAGCTGAAACCGACGTCATAACTTGAAGTTAAATTGCTTGATTTCGAACTAGTAATGCTTTAATACTTCCTATAGATTGTTATTTATTTATTTATATTTTTGTAACATTATCAAAATGTTATGTAAACAACATAACATTTACAGATACATTTGGTCTGCCTGAATGCTCGGGTTTCGGGAGAGTTCACTCGACTGTGCTCCTGCTTGCGCGTTATATGTAACAGAAATTAATTTACTACTTGCACTGGACGAATAACATAAAAGGGCCTACAGATGACAAATGGTGTGTGGATTAGTGGAGTAGCATATATAAAAACTGATTGTTCAAACCAGTTGTGAACGTCGTTAAAAGTAAAACATATTTTGTATTATGTCAACTTGATTAACGTCGTCTCATACTGTTGGTACAACAGGTTGCAGTACCTTTGTAATCTAGCCATATGTAATCGAGGACACGACGTGTATATTATTGGCAATGAAATGGTAGGATGCAAACGAGAGTTTGGCCGTGACACATTTTTTATCGCTGCAATTTGAAATACATGGTTATTCGAAATCATTGTCGGGATTTTAATAGCTTATCAGTTTGGAACGAACTCGATTATCGTGTTGATGTTTGTAGAATCACAAAGGGTTCACATATAGAGCACCTGTAAGGTATGTAACAAAAACTTGGAGTGTTGTTCTAATATATAAAAAATATACATGTACTCCTATATCAAGTGTTGGTATATGACA
>Ga0123354_10019213_pt1 | contig 10726 bp, 12 predicted proteins | sample TergutLab28metaG_2_FD_97872 | JGI IMG/M metagenome (GOLD analysis project Ga0123354, IMG submission 97872) | Labiotermes labralis P4 segment gut microbial communities from Petit-Saut dam, French Guiana - Lab288 P4 | ecosystem: Host-associated > Arthropoda: Insects > Digestive system > Gut ...
AACATTTTCATATGATATTTCGGGAAGTGATCGAACACCTGCTCTAATTCCTCATAAAAACTATCTTTTGACTCATCACTTTTTTCCTCACTTGGTGCATGCACATTTACAACAATGATATTAATCCAGCGACCTCTCAGCACTCTATATGACAGCCTATCGCTAACAAACTCTGCTCTCTTCATTGCTGATACTATTCTATGGTGTACAAAAAAACCTGTTCCAAATTGATGATTTGCAATTACTTTCCAATAGAAAAATCATAATCCCCTGCTCTTACTGTGCCCCCTTTGTCCCATCTGACCTCCTGTACACCCACTACATCTAATTTATACTTCACTAATTCCCTTGCTGCTACCTTAAGGGACCCTGCCCTCTAACGACTCCTAATGTTCCAAGTACCTATTTTCATCTCTCTCTGTATGCTGTGTGATGCTTCCTCTAGAAACACTCCTCCCCGGAGATCCGAGTGGGGGAGTAGTTTACCTCCGGATTGTTTTGTGTCCAGAGCAAGAATCCCGCATGTGAGTATTTCTTAACAAAGTTTTTTACAGGTAGGGGTTTTTAGCACCTCTCCCAACCCCCAAGCTGGATTACCACCCCTCGTCGGCTGTCCGTGACTGCTTATTCAATTTATTCGCAGCTACCCAACTTATTGGAGGCTGTTCCTTTATCCACAACCTGAGGACGTGCCATGCCGTGGTGACAGGGACCCACTACATAGAAAAGCATAACACATACACATAATAAGTTTTAATGTTTTTAAAGTCTAAAAACAGATATCCAGATCGAATAGTAAGAAAACAAAGACATATTTATTGTGAACATAAGTTTGTTGTGAATGTTTGGGGTCCCATAACGTGTTTTAATAGTTCTATGTAATGGATCTGTATTTTTTATAGAGGGCCTGATGATGATTCCAATGGAATCGAAACATGTCGCCCAAGGTCAATAAATAGCATACCATACGATTGTTGTGTTTGACTGAACATTGTTGTTAATTATATATATATATCGAACACTTCGGGATAGAAAACATTAAAAGTGACGAATAAACTGATTTTTAGGCTATATATATATATTTGTGTGTGTGTGTGTGTGTGTGGATATATATATATATATCTGTGACTTGGTGTTTTGTACCACCTTGACCCTGATGATGGCAGTAGAGCAGGTCTCCAAAACATTGGTTTGTAACCCATCTGTGACACAGCTGATAGCCTCAGAATGTTAAAGGTTAGGAATAAGACAGTATAACTTACACAAAAAACAGGATGGGTGTTTTCTTTTGCTTTCTGTCTTGTTTCTTTAATTATTCTAGAGCTAAAAGTTGTATCATTGATTGTGCTTTTTGTTGATAGAGTGTGGTGACAAAATGTATGAACTGGATCCACCCTGAGCAAGGAGCACTCTTGAGAATGTGTCATTTTGATGATGTGTTGGATCCCTTCTAGTATAATTTGTACCTTCTTGATTCCATGATGTCTAATGGAGGGAACGTTTTAATACATGAACACCAAGTCATGTGGTTATTTCCTTTTCAACTGTTGGTATGGGTTCATTGGTTATGACATTTTTCTTACATTCTACACTCAAGTGTTGTATATAATGTCATCTGTTTTTACAAGAACTAAAGCTAAACTTGCCTCTGTGCCTCATTAAACTTCATACTCTGGAATGTATGTGGGAATGTAGGTATAGCAACAAGGAGTCATGAACTATGACTGGACAGTGGATATTGATGAGTCCCAGTGTTTGAGTGCAGTACTGAAAATAAAAGTTGCCACTCCTGCTAGGAATGGAATACCAGTCATCCTATGAGCACCCAGGCCATGTATTCGTTGCGATACCCTACCCAGGCCCTATACTGATTGCACTATCCAGCGTCATGTTTTGTCATTTCACACACATAAAGCCAGTCACCAGTCACTACTAATTGAGCTGCTGGGGGTAATTTCTTATACTTGAAGCACAAGTGCCCAGCCACTAGTCATATACCATGGCATGCTTTGTATAATTGCATACTGCTTGTGCATTCTGTAGCCAGTCATTGTAAAGAGCAACAGTAGCTGGCTTCTTATAATATAACTCCAGTCATCCAGTCTGTAGAAAGTCATTGTATTAAGTTAGCTGTTTGGGCTTACCTTTTGTAATTAAATTCTGTGTGTCCGCTTCTAGTCAGTCACTGTACTGACTGCGCTAGTCTTGCTTACCTGGCTGTCTTGTGAGTAGGTGGCCACATTACTGGCTTAGCAGCTATCTCATATTACCTCTTATATGAGGTGCCAGCCAAAAGTTTTTGGACTGATCACTTGGAGTGCTAGCTGGCTATAAGGCAGCTGTGTGGTAGTAGGTACCTCTGAATTAATTTATTGTGAATTAGTGTGGTGAGTGTCAGTGTAACTTAATGTTGTGATTTCTGCAATTGACATTTATGTGTGTTCATGTTGAGTGCTTTCTGTGATTGTTATAGTTTAGTGAAGTGGCAGGCCTTAAAGAGCAGAGAATTTGCTATAAGTTTTGTTTTAACCTTCAGAAAGTAGCTTCTGAGACTTACAGAACACTTATAAAAGTCTTTTGTGATGACACCATGAGTGGGGTACAAACACTGAATGGTGTACATGTTTCATGTCACCAGACTTCGGCTAGGGATTTTGAAGGTTTGGGTCCTCCATCATTAAGTCAGACTGGTTAAAATATGGAAAATATATGTCAAGTTATATCATTGGCCCATATTTCTTTGATGGAACTGTTAGTGGTGTTACATGTATTCAATGTGGAAATATGTTATACCAGACCCAAGCGATAATGGGATTATATAACAGGTGTCTTTTCAGCAAGATAGTGCTCCAGCATATTTCTCCTGGACTGTGTGTGAATTCCTCAGTGAATCATTAGCAGGTCAGTGTATTGGTTGGGGTTGTGCAATATCCCCTTCACCACTGCCATGGTCCCAACTTGAGCTCACCTGACAGCAGCCTGTGCACCAACTATGCATTGTGAGTCATCATTACTGATACTTGCATCTTTTAAACACCATGAATTCCATGGAAGAGATCACAGAGGTTGTGATGACACATAATGCTCTGTGAGGACCATGAGTGGTTCCCACAGGGATCTGCCAGATCCATATAATGGGGGTAGGATGAAATAAATAAGTCAGTTGTACAGGCGAATGAATTTAATGCTTTACTTTTGCTACTGCTTTTTATAAATTTACCCTCAAAATTCTGTCGGAAGTTCTTGAATATTGACCTGGAAATAGGTAACCCATTTTTCATATTTATAATGTGATCTATGAAACTGAAAATAATTTTGATTTGAAATAGCATTTATTAGATTGGCCATTTATTTATTAATTACTGTTGGTGTGTTAATTTTTGATTAGTTATGCCATAATTTTTATTGGTTCATTTATAAATATTTTGACATATATAACTTTTATATTCAACATGATCAGTTCAAATTCTTGTTTCACTCTAATATTGCATAGTTTTGCTAATTGTGTGTAGTTTTCTCTGCTACATTCATTAGGGAGGTTTGGCATATACTTCAGTTGTTCCACCACTGAGAATAATGCCTGGTGACATTTCCAAGAAAGATCAAATAATTTGTTTGGCATATTTGTAATGAAAAGTTTTAACAGTATGTCTCTTAGCTTCACTATGCTTGCTGTGTGTCTGCATATAAGTACTCAAGCCCCTGTACCGATTTTCACGGAAATTTTTATTGGGGAGTTTACTAAAATTTGTGAATATTCCAGTTTTTATTCAAGTGGAACAATAATTGACACATCACTGAAGACCTATATGAATTTCTGAGTGGACATCTAGCACTATTTGGACAAGAAATTGCATTACACAAAAGCTGTAGAGTAGAATGAAGGATGCATTTTATGTCCTGTATGTTTTTTTTGTAAGCCACATGCTTTTTGATATAGTTAAAGAAGATGGTGTGAACATACCAGAATTGTTACATTCTGTTTACATTTCCTAACATGTTTTTAATTTTGTAATATTGAATGCAAAGTTTCTGGTACCATTTAATTTGCTGATTTTTAACTTTTATGAGGAACTGTTGGAAGAATGGCAATTAGAGTCCAAGTCTGATGGTCGTGTACATGAAGAAACATATGGCTACTGTTACAGCCAGGCCTGTAGTTAATTAAAATTGCAACAATTTTTTTTAGTAAATAAAACTATAAGTGTATAATACAGGATGACATTAAGAGGTCAATTTTTCACCACCATGTAAATGGGAACTGAAACTTACTGAGATGTAAGAAGGTAAGAGGAAGAGTCCATGGCGTAACAGCAGTGCAGTTGCAGAAAGTAAACTCAAGGTAATGCATTATAATATTTTGGTGTGTGGTGTTCTTATATGTATGGCCTCCATTATTGATTCAGTCACACTGGGCCCTTGGATAAAATGTAAATTGTCTCTGTACAGGCATGACATTAAGACTTCACAGATTCTCAGCCTCAATACTGTGACTGTTTCCAGAAAATTTGCTTTTGGAGTAAGAGCCAAGTGTAATTTATGGATAGGAGACTGCGTGAGTTTCAGAGCTGGGCTTCTCCAAGGTCTGGAAGAAATAATCAGCCTGTGCTAGAAATTGAACTGCACTCATGTTGTGTTAGAAAAATTATTTGTGGTGTGCTGTATTGAGGTTTGGAGGAACTGGATATAGAATACAAAGGTTTCAGTGGCTAGGAATATGTCTCATAGTATTTGTTCTGATGGGCATTTCTCCACCATCATAGGTAGGCTCCCATATCGGTCAGCACTGGGGTCCTTCCGTTGAAGTGTTAGGCTGTCACCTGTCACACCCTGCCCACCACCACTACTGCAGTTAGTACAGAACTCATCATCTATGTGGCAATGGAGTAGAACCTGTGTGGTCGTTTGTTGTTGATTTCAAAGTTGTGGCATGTGTTGCTGTGAAGTGTGACCATGTGTTGTGTCCAGTGCAGTTTTTGTTTCTTCAGAAAATGACAGACTTTAAAGAACAATGCATCGTTATCAAGTTGTTGTTGCAGATTGGCAAAATTGGTACAGAAACCTCTCAAATGTGAACATTTGCTTTCAGAGAGGAAGCAATGCGGCAGGCTGTAGTATTTGATTGTTCTGCAGAGTCCAAAAATGAAATGACGTCTCTCAAGGATGCTGAATATTCAGGGTGCCTGCCTGTCTGCCGGCAGAATGTGCAGAAATGTGGAACATTTAATGGTATGTGCCATGAAAATAGTTGTATTACTATCCACAAGTAGGCTAATGAATTAGGCAGCGTTTTGGTTTTTTCTGTCAGATTTTGACATGAGCTTGAATTTGTGATAGAGTGTGTCAAAATTTCTGCCATATATGCTGATTGATGAGCAGTAGCAATTAGAATTGCATCAGTTCATATGAGGACACTCAGAAGAAATGTCAGACATTCACACTTCCTTGCACAGGTCATTACAGATTACAACATGGGATCACCCTGCCTGATGTAGGCAGAGAAGTTTGTTCTTTTGTGAAATGCTTGCAGATGTCAGTTTTGGTGTGCATGGAATCGTGTGTCATGAGTTTGTTTCACAGGAACAGACTGAACCAACATTTCTTGCAGACATTTGATGATGTGTATGGGAGATGATGTGTGTGGGAAGATGTGTGGTGAAAATAACCTGAAAAATGGTGCACTGGAGATTGATTTCTCCACCACATCATTTCCTCTGCTCACTGTGGTTTGTCTTATATAATTTCTGCCCAGTAGTGCCATGATTGAAATAATAGACTTTGGACTTTTTCCATAATATGTGTTGAATTATAGTGCACTGTGCTTTGAGTACAGATTTGTTTCCCATCTTCAGACTTGCTTCTTCCAAAACACATCTCGCTACATGGTGAATATTTGCACTGTAATACACTGTGTTGAACATCAGGTGGCTACAGTAACCAGGATATCAGTCATAATCTTTATGCCAGAAATAAACAATGAAACAAGACTGAAGACCCCACAGGTATAGCCATGCTTCACTCTTTGCAGTAAGAACACCACACACTTTGATGTTTATTGGACTGTGCATCATTGTGATAACTGAAGAATAAAAACCAACTAGATGTCACTTATTATTTTGTTGTACTTCTTATAGGCTCAACATGTTTTTGGCATTACTATGCCCATCATCAGGAGTTCGTGACTATGATGTTGATTACCACATTGGCCGTTTTGTTCTTGGTTTGCTGTAGGTTGGAGGTTGGGTGCGGTTGGGCTGGAGTGGTGTCCGGGCTGCAGGCTTAAGCATGACTAAAAGAATAATTGACATCTAGTTGGTTTTTATTCTTCAGTTAACACTACACGCTGTTTTCACATTTGTATTCATGTTATTGTGTTATGAATGTACACTAATGCCATCAAGACACAACTCCAAAAACATTGATTGAACCGTCCTGGGAGGGGCTGGAAGACAGGATGGAGACATCTCAAGAGCAACAACCAGTGAGGCAGCAGCTCGGCAACGAGGAGAATGGACGGCCCATTAGAGACAATATGGACGTGGAGGGGGTCACGTTGGACTGCAGTATAGGCGGGACAGAAGAAGGTCGTCTAGCCCCACAGGACGGGATGCAAGAGACAGCTACGGCGACCAGTCCCAAAAGGCCCAAAAAATTGAAGATCGACAGAAAGGACGAAACTCCTTCGGTGCGACGGCGGAGTAGATCGAAGACTACGGGAATCACTTCCCTTTAATAACTAAGTGTCCACCACCTCCGTAAGACTCGTGATGCCTGATATTTATAAAATCGCGACCCTCAACATTAACGGCATGGCGACGCTACCCAGGATAGCGATGCTGGAAGACTTTTTGCAAAAACAGGAAATAGACATCATGCTCCTACAGGAAGTCACGCGGCCTGTCTTCGATGACATCCGAGGCTTTGCAGCTTACACAAACACAGGTACCACGTGGTGGGGGACGGCGACCCTGACACGAGACCATATTCAGCTTACTAACACAGTATGTCTCCTTACTGGCAGAGGAATGGCCGCAGATTTCCAAAATGTAACCATAGTGAACATATACGCACCGTCTGGAGCCGAGAGGAGGAGGGACAGGGGAAACTTCTTTTCGAACGAACTCCCATACCTACTGCGGGGCATCCCACCATTGCTCCTGGTTGGAGGCAACTTAGATAGCGTCCTTACAAACCGGGACGCCATAGGACACTCAAACTACAGCCAGGCCCTGCAAGAGTTCATTAGAGGATTTGACTTAGTAGACATGTCGGAGACGTCCCAGGAGCGCGGTACCAATACCCACTACACCAGTCGGGGAGCCTCGAGTATTGATAGGATATGTGCGTCGCGAAACCTGAGCATACAAGAACGGGGTGCGGAAACAAGAGTCGCTGCTTTTACTGACCACCTGGCAGTGGTGATACGAATAGCCCTTGAGGCTACCACCATGCGGCGTGGACGCAGTTATTGGAAGATGAATACGGCTTTACTGTGTGAGAAAAGTTTCAAGGAACAATTGAGGCAGCGTTGGGCAGAATGGTCCAAACAGACCAAAAACTATCCTACTATGGTGATGTGGTGTGAACGAGTGGCAAAAGTGCACATCAAGGAACTCTTCATCCGTGAAGGGACTGTGAAGTGACGAGAGGAAACACAGATGGAGAACTTCTATTACGCCTGTCTTTATGACATACTGCAGCGTCCGAGCCAACACGCGGAAAGGAGAGCAGCACTTAATCATCTTAAAGCCAAAATTGTGAAACTCCACAATGCTAGACTGGCACGGGGACAGATTGAGCTACGAACACAAGACATCTTCCAGGAGGAACGCATGTCTCTGTTCCACTTGATTTAACGGAAACAAGGAGGGGGCAGCGAGAGATCTCAGAAGTGCACGATCGGGATCACGGATGTCAGACATCTACGAGGGATATACTGCGTGTGTTCAGTGAGCACATGCGAAGTAAATATCGCCCCATACAGGTGGATGAGAACAGTGTCAGGACAATGTTAGAGGTGGGATACGGGTGTGTGCCTGATGCTTGGAGGGAGATACTCGAGATGCCAATTACGGCTGAAGAGCTGAAAGCAGCGGTGTTCAAAGGAGAAAGCTAAAAATCTCCCGGACGCGACGGTGTAGGATTGGATTTCTTTAAAGTACTTTGGGAAGACATAGCGGGTATTATGAGAACACTGTTTACTCAGATACTCCGGGACCGGCAACTATCAGAGCTTCAAAAAAATGAGTCATAGTCTGCATTCCGAAAAACGCGAGGCCTCATACACCAGAGGACTATAGGCCGATAACACTGCTCAATACAGATTATAAAATATTAGCAAGACTGATAGCCGCCCGTGTGCGGCCCATTCTAGCAGAACTACTCCACCCCATCCAGTACTGCGGCGTGCCCGGAAACACGATCTTCGACGCTGTGGCCACAGTACGAGATGCCATTGCCTACGCGGAGACGACTCGGCGCCCATTATATGTAGTATCTCTGGACTTTAAACAGGCCTTTGATCGGATCTCGCACACATACCTCCAGGCCGTCTTGCGTAGCTACGATTTTGGTGCGGGATTCATAGAATGCATTCGAATGATGTACGGAAACACCACATCGGCCATACAAGTCAATGGACATATATCTACTCCCATCCCCATCCAATGTGGAGTGCGACAGGGATGCCCCCTTAGCATGATACTCTTTGTCTTATGTCTTAACCCTTTGTTATACTATCTGGATGAACGCCTACAGGGAATTCGCGCACATGGAACGCAATGGAACACCACGGTGATCGCGTACGCCGATGATGTCTCCATCTTGGTAACTTCGGAGGAGAACGTGAGAACAGTCCGAGACGCCATAGCCTGTTACGAGAGAGCAACTGGCGCAACCCTGAATGTTGCAAAATCTAGCGCATTGGCGGTGGGCACGTGGGACACTGCGTACGATATAATGGGCATACCCTATAGTGAGGAAATAAAGATTCTTGGCGTAAAAATGAGGAACACCGTGAAGCAGTCGGCGCTGGCAAGTTGGACTAGATTGGCGTCCTTGGTACGCACGTAGGCCAGAGGAGTACACATTAGAGACCTCAACATAGCACATCGCATTACATATGTACAAGTTTATATGCTCGCCAAATTATGGTACACTGCGCAAGTGCTACAGCCCCCTATTGAGTGCCTCCGACAAATTACATCGGCCATTGCGTGGTATATATGGCGGGGCGCCATTTTTCGAGTGCCACTATCAACACTGCAGAGGCGAAAAAAGGAAGGTGGTTGGGGTCTGATTGAGGTGAATATCAAATGTCGCGCACTCCTGATAACGAGGACCTGGCTTCAGGGGCAACGAGAGGGGACTATGATGGAGGTTTGGCAGAGGTACTGGAGACTGCAGAGGATACGAGATAATCCCCCTCCCAAACAAGAAAGATTCCCCACACCCTCGATTACCTGCGTACCTACGTCCAAGAAATGGCGTATATAGACCCCTACAAACTGGGTGAACACCCTCGGACATTGCGTAGGTGTGAAGTGAGGGGGCAGGGAAATGTATGCGAGGTGTACGAGTATAGTGTACGAGAGAGAGGTGGATAGAAAGACACGGTGATGTGTGGAAGTGATGATATCTATTGTGATATGACACTCTGACTGCAGGTAAGATGCTGAAAGTAGCTGTTACATATGTGCTGGAATGTAAGCAATGTACCTGAATAAAAGAATGTCGGTTAAAAAAAATCCCGGTGGGGACGAGATTTTTCGCCCGTCCAGACCGGGCCTGGGGCCGACCCAGCCCCCTGTAAAATGGGTACTGGGTCTTTCCCGGGGGTAAAGTGCGGCCGGGGCGTGCTGCTGACCACTCACCCACTTCTAGTGCCGCGGTCATGGAAGAGTAGAGCCATACCTCTACTCACCCTCTGGGCCACACCGGGCCTGTAACGGGAAAACTTTGCCCTTTTTTTTAGTTCCAATAGTATCTGTTTCCTCTGTCCCGATCTTTTGGTTGTGTATTGTTCTTCCATCTAGTTTTTGACTTCATATCTCCGCTAAGACACTCTGCTCATTTACAGTTCTTTTCTTCACGTGCTACATTTCGGAACACAAGTGATGGAGCTGTCACCTGGGTAAGAACATGGAAAGTAGACCAGCACGTGTCCATGCAGACGATGTAGGGGAATAAAAATGGAAAAGACAAAATAAATAAATAAATTCCATTGAATGACGTGGGCCGGCATAGCGTATTCAATATAGCGACTCGCTACAGGGTGGACCGTCCGGAGATCGAATCCCGGTGGGGGCGAGATTTTCCGCAGCCGCCCAGATGGACCATGAGGACCACCCAACCTCCTGTAAAATGGGTACTGCGTCTTTCCCGGGGGTAAATCGGCCGGGGCGTGGAATTGACCACCCAACCCCCCCATCTAGCGCCAAGGTTAAAGAAAGAGTAGGGCTATACCTCTGCTCCCCTTCTGGGTCTTCGTGACTTGTTCCAGGGTGAATTTTACCTTCATATAAGTAAATAATAGGTTACGAGTGCTAATAATGTCTACAGCTCAGTGTGCGCGTGCTAACATGAATAGAACGGTACGTGTATTTGCTGCAAGTACATCTGAACAGGGCTATGCTATGCTATGCTATGCTATGCTATGCTATGCTATGCTATGCTATGCTATGCTATGCTATGCTATGCTATGCTATGCTATGCTATGCAATATACG
>Ga0123354_10019214_pt1 | contig 10726 bp, 8 predicted proteins | sample TergutLab28metaG_2_FD_97872 | JGI IMG/M metagenome (GOLD analysis project Ga0123354, IMG submission 97872) | Labiotermes labralis P4 segment gut microbial communities from Petit-Saut dam, French Guiana - Lab288 P4 | ecosystem: Host-associated > Arthropoda: Insects > Digestive system > Gut ...
CACACACACACACACACACACCACACACACCACACACACACACACACACCACACACACACACATCACACACACACACACACCACACACACACACACACACCACACACACACACACACACACACATCACACACACACACACACTACTATTTTCGAATAATATGAACCAACAAAATGCACTTTTTTTTGTATTACAATTCACGGTTCAAAAAACGTAAAAAGTACACTGTTATTGGCAGTATTATGTAGACCGCGTTCTTGCAATGTTCTTGTTAGCTCTTCTTTTAGGCGTGTGTATTTTTGGAGCTTCTCGTTGATGGTTCTGTAGAAGTTGTGACTCTTAGGAATTCTACATTTGTTATATATGCTCTCTTGGTACGTGTTTTGTCAAGCACAAATATTAATATTATTATTATTACTTGTTCTACCACGTGTTAGAATGATAAATACAGTTTTTAATTAAGGCATTACTGTTATTATTGTTTATATTACTACTACTACTATTAATACTGCTATGGGCCCGGTAGCTCAGTCGGTATAGCGACTGAGCTACGGGCTGGACGGTCTGGGATAGAATCCCGGTGGGGACGAGATTTTCCGCCCGTCCAGATCGGCGCTGGGGCCCACACAGCCTCCTGTAAAATGGGTCCCAGTTCTTTCCCAGGGGTAAAGTGCGGCCGGGGCGTGCTGCTGACCACTCACCCCCTTCTAGTGTCGCGGTCATGGAAGAGTACAACTATACCTCTATCCACCCTCTGGGCCACATGGGGCCTGTAACGGGAAAACTTTACCTTTACTACTACTACTATTAATACTACTACTGTTGCTGCTACTACTACTACTACTGTTGCTACTGCTGCTGTGATAGACATGTGCTACAGCAATTCGTATCACAGAAAACTTCGACCGAGCTGAATAACGGTACTGAAATTGCATTTTACAAATTCCTAGCATTTGCTTTCTACTTTCTAAACAATTTATGAAACTCGACCTCTCCTACTTGTTATGTTCCATCCGTAATGTCTTGGTCAGATATGCTGCAATTAATAGCAAGTCGAGGCAACAACATAAATGGAATGTGCTCAGAAGTAGTGAAGGGAATAAAACCGGACCGAATTCAGACTGCTCTACCGAATACCATGCCTCGAATTTCTTATTTTTTCTCAGTGAATACCGTGACAATATCTCCAAACAGGCCACGACCTTCTCCCACCCTGTCGTTATGCACTCTGATTTTGGGATAATTTTTAGGCACGTTCGCACAATTGCGAATAATTGCTATTAGTGTTGTCGTGTGTGTCTGTCTGTCTGTCTGCCTGTATACCGTTCTGTCCGCTGTCTTTCCGCATGGTACAACTCGACTCCCACTTGACAGATTTTCATGGAATTCGATATTTGAATATTTTTCAAGAATCCTCTAAGAGAATTCAACTTTGACGAAAATCCGAGAAGAATGACCGGTACTTACACATGAAGAGATACGTATATTTATGATAATATCTCGCTCGTTTCTTCTTAGAATGAGAAAAGTTTCAGGCAAAAGTCGTACAGAAAATCAATATACACGTGTCATAAGCAGTGTTTTTTTTAACAGTCTTGCCCTTTATGAGATAATGTGGAAACATATGCTAGAGAAACCACAGATGATAATATAATATGGCGCATGCGCATTGCATGCTGGATAACTAGGGCTAAAAGGATACTCAGAATATACAATACTTATTGTTTTTCCATGGTGACAATGGTTACGCGGAATCGCCTCACTTTTACCTTTATACGTGCATTGCTGGTCTTGTATACATTTGATTGTTTGTCCCTCCATTTCTGTTGCACCACCAATTTGTACGTCCCACCCTATCATATTTTCGGAGTTGTTTCAAATTTTACATGCTACTGTCTCTACCATTCGAAGGCACGTATTCTGCAGGTCCGTTTCAAAGGTGGGTCCACTCTTGCCAGAAAACCCGATGTCACGTCTTCATAATCTCCGCCGTGTAAGACTTCCGGTACGAGGGGTCGCCCTCCGCAAGGCTTTCTTCCTTCACTAGAAGCAACAACACAAAAACATCAACGTTTCTGCTCTAGGGGATTGAACTCCTGACTCCAAGTTTCGAAAGTTATGACAGCCTACACTTCTTAAGAACATGCGGTGCCGGTGATAATATTTTCGACCCTGAAGTAGTTCTGTGTCAAGAAGTAGGGTTAGGTGGCCGAAGAATCTGTTGTACTGAGAGTAGCAAAGAATATCCGATATATGTGGGGTTTCATTTGATGGACTTAGCACATATCGATGTGCAAATAGCCGCGATATCGCAGATATCCGATTACGTGAAACATTATGCATATTTTAATTTGATATTACAAAAATGTCGCTCGCGTCACGCCCTAGTTCTGCGTAACAGGAGTGAAACTGTTGCTGTCTGTCCTCCTGAGACCTGCAATCAGTAACAGTGTCATACGGGACCACACATTGACCTCGACCGGGTCAGAGCTCCAGGTAGAACAATGACCACACCCTAACCTCAGCTGCCAGGAAAGGAAGGGTGTGAGAGAAAGTTTTGGTCTTGGCCTGCGAGGGAGCCAGTGAGATGGGAGTTGCTTCTCGGTGGTTGGAGAGGGTAGACGTCTTCTTGTTTCCACCAGTCTTGGAGATCATGCTATAAACATTCATTCTCGACTTTCTCTCTCTCTCTCTCTCTTTCACTTTCTCTTCTTATTGTTTCTCCATCTCTTCTTACTCCCTCCTGGAGAATCTTAGCTTTGTCATCCCCCACTCTCGTGGATTATCCCTTCTCCCCTGACCGCACATCACTGACACTCGTTAAACCCCCCCCTCACACACTCACACACACTCACCCCTTCAGTACTGCTGAAATGTGGCACGCTGTAGAAACCTGCTTTTGATTTAAACACATTGTTAGGGAAATAAATAACGCCGTGGTTCAGGGTGCGTGGACTGGATTTATCTGGCTAAGGATAGGGACAAGTGGCGGCCTCTTGTAAACATGGAAATGAACTTTAGGGTTCCACAGAATGCGGAAAAACTGCGAAACTATCAACTTCTTAAGAAGTACTGTGTTCTGTAGAGTTATTTATTCGGGTAGATGACTGGATGTTACTGGGTGCATGTTATGAACAGTTTGTAATTCCTCTAGCAGTCAAAGAATTTTGTGCCTTTTGAGCAGTTTTACATCCTAGTGTTCAAGACAGTTCTCCGGTACAACATATTTTTGCTCATCTTGAGTCCAGTTTACACCCCTACAAATAAGTTTCTTTTGCCCTTTTTAATGTGGGTTGGGATAGCTTAGACGGGCTGATAGGTCCGGAGGTCGAATCGTGGTTCAAGCGAATTCCCCCCCTCCTTTCCATACCAGCTCTGGGGCCCACCCGACCTCCTATAAAATGGGTGCCAGGTCATTCCCGGGAGAAATCGGCCGGGTCCTGTCATTAACCATCAATCCTCCTCTAACGCCAAGATTAAAGAGAAAATAGGGCTATATACTCGTATCTACTACTCCTCTGTTGCATTATTGGCAGGTTATAAGAAAACTTTACCTTTTTACCTTTACTGTGTGCTCATGTTAATATTTTCTTTCCATCTACGTCTAGGTTTACCAATTGTCTCTTTTACCTTCTAATTTTCCGATTAAAATTTTGTATTTATATTTATATTTCTGAGCGCCAAACGCCATGCCCACCTACTCCTTTCTAATTTCAAGATCTTAATCTCAAGATGTTCATTATTTTTCAAGAGATGCACGTCATCATTCATTGCGGACATAATAACGAAGAATGCGGGCGTGTTTGCTATACATTTACAGCATCTTCGAGGTTCCTTGTAATATCTGACGACCAGTATCTATGTAGCACGAAACTTTCGTTGTAAACAAAAGCTTATCGGCCCACTTACCCTCCTGTTTTTGATTGCAGGAAACTCGGCATGTTGGATTCGGATCTTCATGCAGACGAACAAACTCCATCTGTGATTCTGTACCATTTCATTTTCCCCGCCTCCCCCCCCCCCATTCCTAGTTACGGTGTAATTCTTGTACACACACCACTTTTCTTTCCAAGCGCTTTGTTCACCTACAGTGCGCACTAAGAACCCCAACCGCTACTGCGTGATCCAGCTGCCCAGCATAAAGGGGAACGCCTGTATCTCACTTGTGCGCCTTCTTCGTGTTTCTTCTACGGTACTCGAGCCTTTAAATCGTTTGCTACACCTTGGGCAATGCTGGTCCGCTTTTTAGGTTCACATCACTTTTTAACCTTCTTTTCCCTAAAGAACGTACTATGTACCCTTCATGATATTGGATTCAGTTCCCATTTTTACCCTGTTCTTTCCTTTAAAGAATACATCCATTTTCCACACAGGAAGGCAAAGCACATTGGATATATAAGCCTTTAAAGACTGAATTAAACTTGCATTATATTTAAAGATTCGGACCGTACGGCTCAATTAACACATTACGTGTCTCCGTGATAAGAACCAATCAGTTAAAGATGCATAGGGATATAATCGCTGTGTTCTGAGGTCTGTACAAAACACATGTTCTCTGTGGAGAGAACGTAGACTGTTTTAATGTAACGCGTATATTTTATGGTTGGTGTATAGTGTAACGACAGGGCTTTAGGTTGTTAATGGTCATGAAAACCTGCACCATGAGTCAAGCTCATGTTTTATATAAAATATATTTTCATACGGTTTTATATGATGATGCAATTTGTTACAATGAATAACAGATCATTCCAGTAAGTGTTTCTTTTTCCCTCTCTTACACTTTCCGGTTGTTCAACGCATCTTTTGTATCGTCATTTACACTGTTGTTCTATCTAAGAAAATTGTAGTCTCTATGGAATAGCCTCAGGTCTACTGAATGTAACCCATAATATCTAAACTGGCTGGCGATTGTCTCTCTATTAACACAAGTAACGTACTTGACAGTACGTCAAGTTGTTGCCGTCCATCGCCCTGTTATTCTTATTTACCATTTATACAAAGCGTTAGGTCACGAACCACACGTGACAGCTTCTGTCCGTTTGATAGAGTTCTTATCCGGAAAACTGTTGCAAATACTAAGAAACCACAAAGGGCGTGTTTTCTTAGGATAGACAAGGCTATTCGACTGCCGAAAGAGATCAGGTACGACATGTTCATAGTTCACATAAATTGAAGATAGTGGTCGCAAACACAAATTCAGGGTACGGTAAGGAGAGGCTTCTTGATTCTGTCCTAAATTTAGCCTGCAGGAGCAGCGAATTTGTGTACCTCATATTCTTCCCATGCGTATATTTAGTAATGACAGTTTTATTCTCATTTTCGCTGTCCATATAAATGTCAGTAAAGTTTCCACAAAAGAGTCAACTCGACGGATGGGGTGTAATTTGGAGGCCAGAAATTCTGTAACACGTAAGGAAGGAAGAAGTCTTTGTGTCTCTATAAAACAGGTATCGTACTGTTGTACATGTAGCAAGTACCCTCTGTGTCGACATGAAAACGGAGTACCTAACTTGGTGTGTTCTTGTTCAGATATGCGTTCATGAAAGGCAGTCCCGAAGCTGTGTGACTTATATATGGGCGTGTCATTGCTTATTGCAGAGAGGTTGCTCTGAGACAAGCTGTCTCACTTTCGCCCCATGCATCCTGTCATCTGTGTTAACCAAAACCTTACCCCTGTTTGTTGTTATAACACCTTTAATAATTGCTGACCACGTTCTTTGTTCATTTGTTCGTTCTTTTTTGTTTGTTACTTTTCTACTTTTTCGTCTCTTTCTTTCTCAATTTCGCCTTCCTCTTTCTTCCTTTGGGTCTTCTCGTTTGTCTGCTTTTTATTTCTTTCTCTCTTTCCACTCACAGTTTCTTCTCCCGAGAGACTGCGACCGACAGGTCTCCAGTTTGTGGCTTCTTATGTGCTATTCCATAACTTTTATGTTTAGAGTTCATTTCGGAATTCCTTGACGACTTTATGGCCTAAACGGAACTTTTCTATGGATCATGCATATTTTATTGAATGAGAAGAATAATTGATTTCTTATTGGATATAGCCTATGGGACTTGCGTGTTAGGTTTAAAATATGCATTTTAATGTGTATTTTTTTTCAATAGGTGTGTTCTCGCTCGTTAACCCCATTGCGCCCCCGCCGTACGCCCCAGTAACCAGCCTATCAGTGATCGAACGCTTCGACGCTGTCTCCACCCGCCCAGGACGCCAGGCGCCCTCTATTGGTCGCTGCTGCGCCGATTCAACTCCCAGTATTGGCGATCACCGATTTGATGAGAGAGTGAAAGAGAGAGTAAAAAACCGATGCCATCGTTCGTTCGGTTTCGCCCGGTCCCTGTTTTTGTTCCCTCCTGCCAGCAGTCCGCCCTGTTTTTTATTCCTCCCTTTTTTCCTCCCGCTCTCTCGTTCTCCATACGTTCGATTTTTCTGGTGGTCGACGCCCGTCACGACGCCTCGGTCCGGCGCCGTGGCGTCAAGATACGCCTCCTACCCCTCTCTACTACCCCCAGCGCCCATATCCGATCAACTCATCCCACCCTCCCTGTATGGAACAAGTCTCCACACACCCACCACGCTCTCTCCTAGATTAGTTTCCTTGCTATATTGAATAATCTTTTCACTCTTTTCTTCACAATATACAATGCTTTTAAACAATATTATGCCAGGAAATATTTTAGACTGAGGAGCATTTCTAATGGTCTTCGTTTCCTTGTACAGTTCCCTTTAAGACAGGACGTTACAAGATCTCACCCCCGACGCTGCGTCTTAAAGGCACACACCGCCTCTGGGTCACCCGGGCGCTGTGGTCGCGGGTTGTTCAGTCACGCTTAAAGTATACATATGCCTTTTGTGACGTTTGATGTCATTCCTCAGGGTTATAATTCAGGTTTTTTAGGGCTTTCCATGGACCAGCGAACAAAGAGGTCCTTATGGTATTGTTTATTCGACGACATCTACTCACTTTTATAAGTTTTTTATATGGTGCGGAATTAGAGGCCTATCTTAATGCTTAATTTGCAAAACTATTTGGCATAAATCTGTCTTTCAATATTACGATCATGAAGTAATAATCCAGGGTTTTCCCGGTGGGCCTGAGGAAGGACACAAAAAACCGTCAGGCTGGTTGGTCGGTTTTTGATCCCAAGATTCGAAACCGGGATTTCCCCAGTAATAGGCACTGTAGACAAGACGCAAGACAGCTCAATTGGCCATATCTAGCTACGACACACTGAGAACTGACAACACCAGACGTTATCCTGCATATCGCAGAACAACAGAGCGGCCTGGTTTCCTCGTAGGCCAGGCTGACATATCGCTTCGTCCGGGTTTCATTTATTGGGCACCAGTTTTACTGTACGTCTTAAACAACACTGGAAACACGAGATATAATCTGTAAAAATGAGGTCTTGTTTCTAGCTCTTGCAATTTTATATCTTTTTGAATGTTCTGACGTTAGCCTAATGATGACCTTTCGAGGCCGAAACATGTAGCTACGTTAAAGAATACCAATTATTTGGTTGTGTCTACGGTAATATTCATTTAATTTCATCTATTAAAAAGCAATAGCGTTAAGGTCTTGACTGGCTGTTAACAACCATTTGATAAGAGACCAAGAATTTAAAAAACCCTCAAATATAAAAATAACTCAGAGAACTTAACAAGCATATATTCGACTGAATGTCCAGAGGTTCTAGGCACACGCCACTGCGTGAAGTGAGACCACATTCAGCATCTTTATTCAAAGTCGGTACTCGCCCGACCGGAAAAAAGAAAAAGAAAAAAGAAAAAGAAAAAAAATACCTTGATCTTTAGGGGAAAGAAATTTCATTTTTGTGCTCGGAATGTCCCGTTACCGGAACATACCCTCGATCAGTTTTTTTTTTATCATTGCACCGTGCATTTTGAATTCTACGTAGTTCACACACCACCGCGGTAGCACAGTGGTTAAGGTGCTGTGCTCCAAATCGGAAGGTCGCTGATTCGCGTCCAGCTGGTGTCATTGGAATTTTTCATTGACATAAAACCATTCCGATCGCAATATGGCCCTGGGGTCGACTCAACCTCTAACAGAAATGAGTACCAGGAGCATTTACTGGGGGTAAATGCGGCCGGTGCGTAAGGCTGACAACCTTACCACCATTCTGTGCTGTTGTCATGAAATATGGGAACCTTAACTTCCTGGAAGCCTCTGGACAAATCCAGGCCTGTAAAGGGGCTGCTTTACCTTTACCTTTACGTAGTTCACACACCAACAAATGCACTATTTATTAAATTGGTTAAAATTTTAATTTACATTAAAATACACAATAATATCGCTCCTACATGTTTCGGTCTTTAATGACCATCATCAGGGAGCTGCCACATTACCAATATATACAACGACGTAATTTTACCGAGTGTTTTAACATAAATGTATCTTTAGTCAGGTACAGATAAAGCTCCCTGATGATGGTCATTAAAGGCCGAAACATGTAGGAGCGATATTATTGTGTATTTTAATGTAAATTTAAAACTTTTAACCTAGTTAAAAAATAGTGCATTTGTTTTTGTGTGAAATACGTATATCCTGGATCAGTTTTACCCATTCCATATGTTCATACTCTTTCTCTTAAAGATCAGTTTTAATATTCTATCTGTGCCTAGCACATCTAAGAATCGTCTGTCACTTTATATTTTACAGTAAATCTTCTGTATGCTTTTTTAAGCGTCTTCGCGGAATTGCGAAAAGCGACTGTTAGCTTCGTCATGTCTTTCCGTCCTTCCTTCCGTCCGTCTGCATGGAACAACTCGGCTCCCACTGGAAGGATTTTCATGAAATTTGGTATTTGAGGATTTTTCAAAACTCTGTTAATAAAACCAAACATTCATTATCAACCGACATGAATGACTAGTGATTTACATCCAGGACTATGTTCTTATGTGATAAAATCTCGCTAAATTCTCCTTAAAATGAGAAATGTTTCATACAACATTTGGAGAGAAAATCAACACAAACATTTCATGTTGAATAACATTTTTTCGGAACATCGTTCCGTTCCGTTCCGTTTACGAGATAATGCGAAAAAGTGCTGTGAAGCAGGCGGGACAACATAATACGGCGCGCGCGCATTGCCTGCTGAATAACTAAGGCTACAAACACACGCTAAGAATATGTAATACTTATTGCTTTTTCACAGCAACAATGGTTACGCGAACGCGCTTTAGATTATTTTACACGTACCTTGCCTGCTTTGTTTGCCTTGCCTTTGCTTGCAAAGTCGTCCTTAATTGAATCAGATTAGAATATTAGCTATATACAGTTGTTATAAATGATTCCTTGAGGATGGAACCTCGGTGTCTAAACGTGTAGAAGTTTATATACATTAAAATGGTGTATCATAGAGTGCATATGTTGAATGATATATTGATTTACTTTTCTGAATTTATGAATGCCCATTACAGAAAAGTCCCGTCGTGTAGATATTGTTAGCTTTAAAAGTGATTTTTTGGCGCAACAGACCCACCACCGCCCCCCCCCCCCACTGGGCCAGGGTCTCCTCATTCATGAGGTTTTCTAGATCACTCACAAAGGTGCACCACAGTCGGTAGGACTCCTCAGAACGAGTGATCAGCCCGTCGCAGAGACCTCTACCTGACAACACACAACAATCACAACAGACAGACATCCATGCCTCCGGTGAGATTCGAACCCACAATCTCAGCAGGCGAGCGTTCGCAGATCTACGCCTTAGACCGCGCGGCCACTGGGACCGGCTTAAAAGTGATTAGTGTAACAAAATAAACGTATTTGGTATGTGAATAGGGGCCAGAGACGGGAGAATGACAAAGTGGCTTTTGTGACAGAAGTGTTAGTCGGTATGTCCGAAGTTATAGCAATTTAGTTTCTTGCGCTTAAACTGTACATTAGTCATATAGGCCTTTGCATTTCATCTCCTTTCTTTAAAGCTCCCCCTAACAATGCACGCGCGCCTTTCATGCCTTCCGCATCTCATTGGAACCCTCGACTTTAAATCTTAACTCCAATTTTCACCGAACATTTCCCTTAAGCTGTTTGCTTACTTGACACAAATTCTCCACAGCACACACATCCCACACATTTATTCTACTTTCTGCATCCCCAGACTTCACCTCCTCCATCCGCTCTCCTACTTGTAACGATATTTCTTCGAAATAAAAAAGCCCTCCAAAAACACTTTTTAAAATTTTTCTCCCGTTGTCTTTGGTATGTTGAGAAGGAAGAGCATCACGATAATTTATTCGTTCTGAAAAATAAACGAAAAAGAAAGACAAGAAAGGGAATGTCATCCTTCCATTTTGTTCCGTCGTACAGCTACAAGCACATATACAAATCTATGAGAATTTTTCCCACGATAGGCTTTACTTGCAGAATAAGTCCATATCTCTTCGACTGCTTTCCTCTTCTTATATGAAGAGTAAAAGGAAAAGGGTTTATTCTGCCATTTCTTACAGCAGAAACATATATATTACTACAGTACTCTCCCTACTTTAACATGGCTTCCATTCTACCCCGACCACACTTTTTTTTTACTCTTCTAAGACATAAGACGCTATAATTTACATTTTATTTTTTATTTGTTGTTTTCTATACTTATTTCTTATGTCCCTTGCGTATTTTTTCGCGCCTATTTCTTAGTATGGGTGTGATATCTCCATGGACCCCCCCCCCCCCCCCCCCCCCCTCTTCGCTCACCACTCCACCTCACTC
>Ga0123354_10019215_pt1 | contig 10726 bp, 9 predicted proteins | sample TergutLab28metaG_2_FD_97872 | JGI IMG/M metagenome (GOLD analysis project Ga0123354, IMG submission 97872) | Labiotermes labralis P4 segment gut microbial communities from Petit-Saut dam, French Guiana - Lab288 P4 | ecosystem: Host-associated > Arthropoda: Insects > Digestive system > Gut ...
GCCAGCCAGGCCTGGCGCGGGGCAGAGGCCAGCAAGTCGTCGCCGCGTACCACCTGGTCGATCCCTTGCAGGCCATCGTCGACCACGACCGCGAAATTGTACGAGAAGACGCCGTCGGCCCGCCGTACCACGAAATCGTCGACCGGCGCGGTGTACCGGCCGTGGACGAGATCGGTGATCGTCGATGACACGCCCGCGGTGTCGACCCGCCAGGCGGGCGTCCGGCGGGCTCGTCGCGCGGCCTTCTCGGACTCGCTGAGATCCCGGCAGGTACCGGGGTAGCGCGGCGTCGTCCCGTGCGGGGCCCGTGTGGCTTCCCACACGTCCTTGCGAGAACAAAAACACTCGTAGACGAGCCCCGTGAGCTCGCTTAGGGCCTGCTCGTACAGCTTCGTGCGGTCCTTCTGATGGATGACCGGCCCATCGTGGCGCAAGCCCAACGCGGCCAGATCGGCCAGTTGCCGCTCAGCGATCGCATCCGCATCCGGCAAGCGCGGGGTGTCGAGATCCTCGACCCGAACGAGCCAATTCCGGCCGGTGGCGCGGGCCGCCAGCCACGACACCAGCGCCGTTCGCAGGTTGCCGACGTGGAGGTCGGAACTCGGCGTGGGGGCAAAACGTCCGGACATGTGTGCCAGGTCCGCTCTTTCCAGGTGTCGGGGTGATTTACTGGTAGGACATGACCGCCTGAACGGCGATCAACCCTATCCGTGATCCTACCTGAGAGGGGCCATGGCAGCACAAAACTCAGAGCGCCTGCTCAACCTGGTGATCGCCCTCCTGGTGACCGACCGGTTCTTGTCGCGCGAGCGCATCCGCGAGATCGTCGAAGGCTATTCCCAGGCCAAGACCGAGGCGGGGTTCCAACGGATGTTCGAGCGGGACAAGGAAGACCTGCGAGCCCTGGGAATCGAGATCCTGGTGGGTTCGACCGATCCCGACTCGGACGAGTTGGACGGCTACCGAGTTCGGCCCGACGATTTCTACCTGCCCGCGATCGAACTGACGCCGGCGGAGTCGACGCTGGTCGGCCTGGCCTCGTCGGTGTGGAACGAGCCGACCATGGCGGCCAATGTCGAGCGTGCCATCGCCAAGCTGCGCGCGTCCGGGCAACAGATTTCCAGCGGCCATGTGGGGTTCCTCACTCCACGTCTGACCGCCCGGGAGCCCGCCTTCGCCGTGTTGTGGCAGGCCTTGCTGACCCGGACGCCGGTCGCGTTCGCCTACCACGGGCGCCGGCGGGTCGTGTGGCCGTGGAAGCTGATCCTGCGGTCGGGCGCCTGGTACCTGCTGGGGGAGAACGTGGACGTGGGCGCCAGGATGTTCCGGCTGTCCCGGATCGAGACCGCGCCCGTGCTGGCAGGCGAGCCGGGGTCGTACGATCTGCCGGATGCCGCCGTCGTCGCCGCCCATGCCCAAAGCCTGGCGCCGGCGGAGCCGACCGATACTGTCGTCGTGGCGCTGCGCGAATCGGCCGCTGGTGAGTTGCGCCGCCGGGGAACGGCGGTGGATCAGCCGGTGCCGGACGGGTTCGAGGCGGTGCGGATACCGTACGCCCGGGAGGACGAGATCGTGTCGGCGATCTGCGCGGCCGGTCCGGATGCGCTGGTCATCCAAACCGGTTCGGTGCGCGACCGCGTCATCGCTCAGTTGAGGGCAGTCGTACAAGGGGGCGCGGCATGAGCACGTCCATTGCCCAGGTGGCCCGGCTGCTGTCCGAGATCCCCTACATCGAGGCCAATCCCGGCGTCACCCTGCAGCAGGTGGCGCAGGTCTTTTCCACCACCGCCGCCCAGGTCCGGAAAGACATCAGCGTGGCGATCTTCTGTGGTCTGCCGGGTGGGTACCCGTCCGATTTGATCGATGTCGACCTGGACGTGCTGGACGATGAGGGGACGCTGTACCTGACCAATCCGACGAGTCTGGCCCGCCCGCTGCGCCTGACGGTGATGGAAGCCGCCAGCCTGCAACTGGCGTTGCTGGCGGTACGCCCGCTGGTTCCCGACGCCACGGCGCGGTTGATCGATGCCCTGATGGACAAGATCGCCCTGCCGGCGTCGCAGAGCGTCGAACTCCATCTCGTGGCGGGCGACGACGCCGTACGCGAAACGATCGACCAGGCCATTGCCCAGGCCGACCGCCTCGAGTTGGTGTACCACGGGCGCGCGCGGGGGGAGACGACCCATCCGCTGGTGGACCCGGTGGAGGTGTACGTGATGGACGCCGTCGTGTACCTCAGCGCCTACTGCGTGACCAGTGGCGGGTGGCGAACCTACCGCCTGGACCGGATCGCCGAGGCCCGTGCCACCGGTGCGGGTGCCGAATCCCACGGCCCCCGCCCGGTCGCCGACTCGTGGGCGGAAACTCTGGCCCAAGCCTCGGTCGTCCACCTGGCCGTGAGCGACGAAGCCGCCTGGATCGGGGAGTACTACCCGACGCGCGAGGTAACGAGATCGGCGTCGGGTACCGCGGTCACGCTGTCCGTGGTGGAACCGTCGTGGCTGGTCAGACTGCTGCTGAGCCTGGGCGATCAGGTACGCCGGGTCGATCCGCCGGATGTGGCGCAGATCGCTCGCGACCTCGCCCGTACCACGCTTGAGGAGTACGCGCGGCTGGTGGACAGCCCGCCCGGACGCGATCTGTAGTACGATCGGCCTGAACATGTACCCCCGGAACGGGTGGTACCGCGCGAACAGGGCCGGCAGGAGTGTGTGACATGAGCGTTCACAATGCCACAACAACGTTGGTGGTCAACCCGACGGCTGGGCGCGGCCGGGCCCTGAAGCTTCTGCCGGCGGTGATGAACGAGTTGTTGCGCGGCCTGCCGGAGGGCAGCCTGAAAGTGCTTCAGGCGAAAACCTATCAGGAGGCCCGGGAGTTCTGTGAGAGCGCCGTGAAAAACGCCCGCCTGACCCCGGACACCCGCGATGCCCTGGTGGTGATGGGCGGCGACGGCATCATGCACCTCGGTGTCAACGCGGCGGGCGGCACGGGCGTGCCCCTGGGGATGATTCCGGCGGGGACGGGCAATGATCTGTGCCGCAGCGTCGGCCTGCCGCTCGATCCGGTCAAGGCGGCCCGGGTCATCGTGGGCGGCCACCTGCTCAACGTGGACCTGACGTCGGTGGTCGGCAAATTGGCGCACGGCGACACGCACCGGTACGTCGGCTCGGTGGTGGCGACCGGCTACGACGCGCGCGTGGCGATCCGGGGCGCCTCGATGTCCAAGGCGTGGGGCTCCCTGGCGTACACCGCGGCGGCCCTGGTCGAGCTGCGGACGTTCGAACCGGTCACGTACCGGTTGCGGATCGACGGCGAGGAGATGACCTTTCCGGCGATGTTCGTCGCCGTGGCCAACGGCGGGTACTACGGCGGCGGCATGCACATCGCGCCAGGGGCGTCGGTGACCGACGGGCTGCTGGATGTGACTTTCGTCTATCCGGCGTCGCGGGCGACGTTGCTGCGGGAGTTGCCCCGGATGTTCAGCGGCAAGTTCATCTCGGACCCGTGCATCGGGCAATGTACCGCCAGCGAGGTCATGATCGACGGGGATGGGTTGGTCGGCGTGGCCGACGGCGAGGCGCTGGGCCAGCCGCCTTTCGGCGTGACCTGCGAGCCGGGCGCCTTGACGGTGTTCGTGCCCAATCCCGACCCCCTGACCCGGCGGAGGAAAAAGTAGTGTCACTGGCTGAGTTTTCGGCTCGGCTCGGCTTCGCGCTCGATGACTACCAAATCGAGGCGTGCCGCCATCTCGAAGCGGGGTCGGGTGTGCTCGTGGCCGCGCCGACCGGCGCGGGCAAGACGGTCGTGGGCGAGTTCGCGGTCCATCTGGCCGCCGGACACGGTACGAAATGCTTCTACACCACCCCGCTGAAGGCGCTCTCCAACCAGAAGTTCCACGACCTGGTCGAGGTGTACGGGCTCGACCGGGTAGGCCTGCTGACCGGGGACCAGGTGGTGAACTCCGAGGCGGACATCGCGGTGATGACCACCGAGGTCCTGCGGAACATGATCTACGCCGGTTCGCCGACCCTGACCGGTCTGGAATTCGTGGTCATGGACGAGGTCCACTACCTGTCCGACGCCTTCCGGGGGCCGGTGTGGGAGGAAGTGATCCTCGGCCTGGACCCGGGTGTACGGATCGTGGCGCTCTCGGCCACGGTGAGCAACGTCGAGGAGTTCGGCGCCTGGATGGCCAACGTACGCGGAGATCTGGCCATCGTCGTCTCCGAACGGCGCCCGGTGCCGCTCTACCAGCACGTCTTCGCGGGCAAGCGGCTGCTCGATTTGTTCGACGGCGCGTCGCCGGCGGGGGTGAACCGGGAACTCATGCGCCTGGCCACCACCGAATCGCGGGTGATGCGGGACGACTCCCGGCGGGTCCGGGGCAAGTCGGGGCGCGGGCGCCAGGGCAGCGGGTCGAACGTGGGTGCCCGTCCACACGGGCGGTGGGCCGAGCGGTCGCACCTGGTACCCCGCCGGTCGGCGGTGATCGCGGAACTGGACCGCTTGGACCTGTTGCCTGCCATCTATTTCATCTTCTCCCGCCAGGGATGCGATCAGGCCGTCGCGCGGCTGGTCGATGACGGGGTCTGGCTGACTCGCGCCTCGGAGGGCGATGCCCTGCGTGCCATCGCGGAGCGCCACACCGCGGGATTGGGCCCGGAGGACCGGGAGGCGTTGCGGTACCGCGACTGGCTGGACGCTTTCGTCCGCGGGCTCGCCGCCCATCACGCCGGGTTGTTGCCGATGTTCAAGCAGGCCGTCGAGGAGGCGTTCTCCCTCGGGCTGGTCAAGGCGGTGTTTGCCACGGAAACCCTGGCGCTGGGCATCAACATGCCGGCCCGGACCGTGGTGCTGGACAAGCTGGTGAAGTACAACGGGGTGAGCCACGCGGACATCACGCCCGGGGAGTACACCCAGTTGACCGGCCGGGCCGGGCGGCGGGGCATCGATGTCGAGGGACACGCCGTCGTCACCTGGCAGGCCGGGCTGGATCCCCGGGGGCTGGCCGGGCTGGCCTCGCGCCGGACCTATCCCTTGCGGTCGGCCTTCACCCCGACGTACAACATGGCCGTCAACCTGATCGGCTCGCTGGGGGAGGACCGGGCCAGGCAGATTCTGCAGGACAGTTTCGCCCAGTTCCACGCCGATTTCGTCCGCCCGGCCGGATCGGGGAAGGCCCGGTCGGACACGCTGGCCGCCAAGTTCGACGCCATCTGCCTGGTGCTGGAGTCCCTGGGGTACCTGGAGCCCGCGCCGATGCGGCTGACCCCGGCCGGCCACACCCTGACCCGCTTGTACGGCTCGCACGATCTGCTGATCGCCGAGGCCATCAGCCGCGGTGTCTTCGACCGCCTCTCGTTGCCGTCCCTGGCGACGACGCTGTCCGCCCTGGTCTACGAGTCGCGCCCGGCCGACCGGCGTACCGACATCCGGTTGCCGGATCGCGACTCGGCGCAGGCGGTCGAGGCGCTGCGCCGTTTGTGGCGCGAGCTGAAACTGGTCGAGCGGGACCACCGCCTGGAGTCCGCCCCGCCGCTCGACGTCGGTTTCGCCCGTCCGGCGTACGCCTGGGCGAATGGCGCCGCGTTGGCCGAGATCGTCGATCTGAGCGGCATGGCGGCGGGCGACTTCGTCCGGTGGGTCCGCCAGTGCGTCGATTGCGCGGGTCAGATCGCCGACGCGGTACCGGGTTCGGCCTTGGCCGGCCGGTGCCGGGACCTGGTCCGGGCGATGCGGCGCGGGGTGGTCGACGCCGACATGGACGAGGAGTGACGGTGATTTCGGTACAGTGGTGGCTATGGCTGTAGCCGTTCGGGTGATTCCCTGTCTCGATGTGACCGCGGGCCGGGTGGTCAAAGGGGTCAATTTCGTCAATCACCGCGATGCCGGCGATCCGGTTGAGCTGGCCCGGGCGTACGCGGCCCAGGGGGCCGACGAACTGGCTTTTCTCGACATCTCGGCCTCGCTTGAGGGCCGGGCGACGATGCTGCAGGTGGTCACGGCGACCGCGGAGACCGTGTTCATTCCACTGACGGTCGGCGGGGGAGTCCGCTCGGTGGCGGATGTGGACGCCCTGCTGCGGGCCGGGGCCGACAAGGTGGAGGTCAACACGGCGGCGATCGCCCGGCCGGGCTTGATCGATGAAATCGTGGACCGGTTCGGCAATCAGGTTCTGGTGCTCAGTGTCGACGCCCGCCGGGAGCCGGGTATGGCCTCCGGGTTCGGGGTGACCACGCACGCCGGGAGCCGTAGCGCCGGACTGGACGCGCTGGACTGGGTACGGGAGGCCGCGCGCCGGGGGGTGGGCGAAATCCTGCTCAACTCGATGGATGCCGATGGTACCGAAAAGGGATTCGACGCCGAGATGATTCAAGCGGTACGAGCGGCGGTGACCCTCCCGCTGATCGCGTCGGGCGGTGCCGGGCGGCCAGAGGATTTCGTCGACGCCGTCCGGTGGGGCGCTGACGCCGTCTTGGCGGCCAGCGTTTTCCACTTCGGCCAACTGACGATCGCGGATGCCAAGGCAGCCTTGCGCGATGCGGGGTACCTCGTCCGGGAGGAGTTGTAGATATGAGAGTCTGGCTGCCGTACGACTGCGTCGACCAGGCCCGGTCGCGGCTGGGGGCGCTGCCGGACGGCGTCGAGATCGATGTCATCAGCCGCTCCCGCCGCCCGGCTGCAGGAGCGGGCGAGGTCGTCTTGCTCGGGTTGCCCAATTCTGGGGACACCACAGTGTGGGAGCGGGCGATGAGCGAGCCCATGCCTGGTCTGCGTTGGGTACAACTCGCTTCGGCGGGGTACGAGCACATCATAGACCGGATTCCCACATCGATCGGGCTCTGCAACGCGGCCGGTGTCCATGACACCGGTACCGCCGAACTGGCCATCGGACTGGCGCTGGCCGCCCTGCGCCGGATCGATCGCTACGCGGTGGACCGGCTGACCGAACGGTGGGCTCCCGTCTACACGGATTCCCTGGCTGACAAGCGGGTTCTCATCGTCGGCTATGGCCACATCGGTTCGGCGATCGAGCGTCGGCTGGCTGGTTTCGAGGTCGCCTCCATCACCCGCGTCGCCCGTACCCCGCGGACCGATCCGCCCGTTCACGCCGTGGCGGACCTGCCGGATTTGGTGGGCGAGGCCGACGTGATCTTCCTCGGTCTGCCCGGCTCGACCGCGACCCGGCATCTGGTCGACGCGGGGCTCTTAGCCCGTATGCGCGATGGCACGCTGATCGTCAACGTCGGGCGTGGCATCGTGGTGGACACCGACGCCCTGCTCGCCGAAGGCGGCCGCATCCGGGCCGCCCTCGACGTGACCGAACCGGAGCCGCTGCCAGAGGGCCATCCGCTGTGGTCCGCCGATTTCGTGACCTTGACCCCGCACGTCGGCGGGAAGTGCCAGTCTTTCGAACCCCGCTACGATGCCTTGATCCGTACCCAATTATCGTTGCTGGCGAGCGGCCAACCGCTGCTCAATATTGTGAGGAGTCCACGGTGAGCGACTGTCTGTTCTGCCGGATCCTGTCGGGGGAGATCCCGTCACGCCGGATCTACGAAGATGACACGTGTATTGGGTTCCTCGATATCTCGCCCTTCCACCGCGGCCACAGCGTCGTCATTCCGCGCCGGCACGTCCCCGACGGTACCTCGGAGGCGGCCGCCTGGGCCGAGGTCGCCCCGGGGATCGTGGCGGTGGCCGACCGCGTGAAGGAGAAACTGGGTGCCACGGGGGTCAACATCTTGTCCAATGCCGGCGAGGACGCCGGCCAGTCGGTCTTCCACTTCCACGTCCACATCATCCCGCGGTACGCCGATCACCCCGGTATGGCCGGACTGGCCGAGCGCGACCCCGGTGCCGGCGACGATCTCGACGCCCTGTACGAGCAACTGATGTCGTAATCTGTCCACGATACGAACACAATTGACATCATCTGGCGCGGTGCGGAAGAGTAAAGCACGTGTTTGGAAAGGTCCTCGTAGTCTAGATAGCGCGTATTCATCGTACGCGCACCCTCGTATGCCAGATGGCAGCGGGGGTTTTTTGTTGGAGGACGCGTGAGGAAGGAGATACTTGTGGCCACGACTGTGACAGGTGCGCAAGCTCTGGTGCGAACTCTGGAGGAACTCGGGGTCGATGTCGCGTTCGGCATCCCCGGCGGTGCCGTACTCCCGCTGTACGACCCGCTGTTCGATTCCTCGATCAGGCATATTCTCGTCCGGCACGAGCAGGGTGCCGCCCACGCCGCCGAAGGGTACGCCATGGTGACCGGCCGGGTGGGGGTGTGCATCGCCACCTCGGGCCCGGGCGCGACCAACCTGGTCACGGGCTTGAGCGATGCGTACATGGATTCGGTGCCGGTCGTCGCCATCACCGGTCAGGTCGTGTCGACCTCGATTGGGACGGATGCCTTCCAGGAGGCCGACATCCGTGGCATCACCTTCCCGATCACCAAGCACAATTTCCTGGTGAAGAAGGCCGACGACATCGCCGAAGCCGTGGTGCGGGCCTTCCACATCGCGTCGACCGGCCGGCCCGGTCCGGTACTGGTCGACGTGGCCAAGGACGCCCTCAACGGGCCGACCGACTGGCACTGGCCCCTGCCGCTGAATCTGCCGGGGTACCGGCCGACCACCAACCCGCACTTCCGCCAGGTGCGGGAGGCCGCCACGATGATCGCGGCCGCCCATAAGCCGGTGCTGTTCGCAGGTGGCGGTATCGTCCGGTCGCGGGCGGCCGAGGCTTTGGCGGCGGTGGTGGACCGGGCGCCGATGCCGGTGGTGACGACCCTGATGGGCCGGGGCGTCTTCCCCGATTCGAGTCCGCTGAATTTTGGCATGCCGGGGATGCATGGCACGGTGGCGGCGGTCGGGGCTTTGCAGCGGGCCGACCTGATCGTGGCGGTCGGGGTGCGGTTCGACGACCGGGTGACCGGGGCGCTCGACTCCTTCGCGCCGCATGCGAAGGTCATCCACTGCGACATCGACCCGGCGGAGATCGGCAAGAACCGTACCGCCGATTTGCCGATCGTCGGGGACGCCCGCCTGATGCTGGTCGAGCTTGAGCGGCACCTGGCCGACCTGACGCTGCCCGACTGGAGCGGCTGGATCGGGTACCTCGACTCGCTGCGCCAGCGGTACCCGACGTGCGCCGGCGACCCGGACGACGGCATCTTGCAACCGCAGGAGGTCATCCGGCGCATCGGCGAGATCGCCGGGCCGGACACGATCTTCGTGACCGGGGTGGGCCAGCACCAGATGTGGAGTTCGCACTTCCTGCCGCACGAGAAACCGTACCAATGGCTCACCTCGGGCGGGGCGGGCACCATGGGCTACTGCGTGCCGGCCGCCATGGGTGCCAAAGTCGGCCAGCCGGACAAGGTGGTGTGGGGGATCGACGGCGACGGCTGCTTCCAGATGACCAACCAGGAGCTGACCACCTGCGCGCTGAACAACATTCCCATCAAGATCGCCATCATCAACAACGGGGTCTTGGGCATGGTCCGGCAATGGCAGACCCTGTTCTACGGCGGACGCTACTCCAACACCGAACTCCACACCGATCGCGTACCGGACTTCGTCAAGTTGGCCGAGGCGATGGGGTGTGCCGGCCTGCGTGCCGCCACGCCGGACGAAGTCGATGGCGCCATCCTCAAAGCCATGGCGATCAATGACCGTCCGGTGGTGGTGGAGTTCATCGTCGAAAAGGATGCCATGGTGTGGCCGATGGTTGCGGCCGGCCTCGGCAACGATGAGATCAAGTACGCCAGGGATCTGGCCCCGAACTGGGATGAGGAAGACCTATGACCACCACCATCACGACTCTGTCGGTACTCGTCCAGAACAATCCCGGCGTGCTCGCCCGCATCGCGGGCCTGTTCGCCCGCCGCGGCTTCAACATCGAGTCGCTGTCGGTCGGCCCCACGGAGTCAGAGGACTACTCGCGGATGACCATCGTCGCGGTAACGCCGGACGAGGCGACGTTGGAGCAGATCACGAAACAGCTCAACAAGTTGGTCGAAGTCATCAAGATCACCGAGATGGAGAAGGGCCGGGCGGTCCGCCGCGAACTGGTCCTGGTGAAGGTTCACACCGACGCCACGACGCGGGCGGAGGTGTTGTCACTGGTCGAGACCTTCCGCGGCAAGGTGGTCGACGTGGCGGCCGACACCCTGATCGTCGAACTCACGGGCCGGTACGGCAAGGTTCACGCCTTCCTCGACATGGTCGCGCCGTACGGGATCAAGGAGCTGGTCCAGTCCGGGTCGGTGGCGCTGGCACGCGGCGCCCGGACGATCACGGACCGGAGCAAGTACGACAAAACCGGTCCTGCCAAGGACTGACCGATTGCGAAGACTAGACTGACACCAACACAAAGGAGAACACCATGGCAACTATGTTTTACGAGGACGACGCCGATCTGGCCGTTCTGCAGAACCGTACGGTGGCCGTTATCGGCTACGGCTCCCAGGGCCACGCCCACGCTTTGTCGCTGCGCGATTCGGGGGCGGATGTCCGCGTCGGGTTGCGGCCCGATTCGAAGTCGCGGGACCGCGCCGAAGCCGAGGGGCTGCGCGTCGTACCGGTCGAAACGGCCTGCGAGGAAGCCGACCTGATCATGGTGCTCGCTCCCGACCAGGTACAGCGGGGGCTATACGCCGCCGAAATCGCGCCGCATCTGCGGGCAGGCGATGCACTCTTCTTCGCCCATGGCTTCAACA
>Ga0123354_10019217_pt1 | contig 10725 bp, 8 predicted proteins | sample TergutLab28metaG_2_FD_97872 | JGI IMG/M metagenome (GOLD analysis project Ga0123354, IMG submission 97872) | Labiotermes labralis P4 segment gut microbial communities from Petit-Saut dam, French Guiana - Lab288 P4 | ecosystem: Host-associated > Arthropoda: Insects > Digestive system > Gut ...
GACCAGCAGGTGGCCAGCGAGGATAGGCTTGGCTACGTGGCAAGCTCTCGCGCGAAGACGACACTGCTGGCGTCTGCCAGCTACTGGTGGCCCGGCCGCAAAACCGCGAGCGCGCCGTCGCGCCTGTTCGGCCTTATCGCCGAACGGGCCGATCGGCTGCAGCTGGCAGACGCCCCCAGCGGGCCGAACCCGCTGAACGAAAAGACCATGTCGTACGACTGGCCGCCGTTGCTTGACGACGACCAGCAGTCGCGCCTCGACCACGCGGCGGCCGCCGTGATGACCCGTCCCTCGCTGGACGAAGCCCGGCGCGGCCTGTCGCACGAGGACGCCAGGCGAGTCGACGGGTGGCGCGCGGCAGCGGACGCGCTGCGGGCGGGCGCGTCGCAGCCGCCGGTGAGCATGCCGGCGTCGATCGCGGCGTCGGCCCTCGTGGCGGGCCGGCACAGCGCGGGCAACTTCTACGCCGACATCGCCCGGCCGATGCCGCGCGTCAGCGACCCGGGTGCCGTTAGGGGCAGCTTGTTCCACGAATACCTTGAGCGGCGCTTCCGCCCGGCGGGCGGGCTGCCTGATGACGATGACGCCCCGGTGCCGGGCGGGCAGGACATCTCGCAGCTTGTGGCGGCGTTCGATGCCGGGCCGTACGGCCAACTGGTGCCGATGGCGGTCGAGACGCCGTTCGTCGCCGTGATTGCCGGGCAGCAGGTGCGCGGGCGCATCGATGCCGTGTACAGGCAGACGGGGCGCTTCCGGTACCAGATCGTCGACTGGAAGACGTCGGCCACCATGTCGGCCGACGCGGCACAGCTGGCGGTCTACCGCCTGGCCTGGGCGCAGATGGCCGGCTGTGATGTGGCGCAGGTCGACGCGGTGTTCTGCTACGTTGCCCAGGGCAGGGTGGTGCGCCCGGCGCCTCTGGGGCAGGCCCAAGTCGAGGCGTGGGTCACCGGGCTGCGCGGTGCGGCAGGTGCGCCATGAGGGTGATCGCCGGCGCGGCGAAGGGCACCCGGCTGGTGGCGCCGGCCGGTGGCACGCGCCCGACCACGGATCGGGTGCGCGAGGCCGTGTTCTCGGTGCTGGCCGGCTGGGCCGGGGCCGGTGGGGATGAGCCGCAGCGGCAACTGAGCGGGCTGGCGGTGCTTGACCTTTTCGCCGGGTCTGCCGCGGTGGCGATCGAGGCGGCCAGCCGGGGTGCCGGGCCAGTGGTGGCGGTCGACGTTGCCGAAGCCGCCGTGCGGGCGGCGCGGCGCAACGTGGCCGCCGCCGACGTTGGTGTGCTGGTGGTGCGGGCAGCCGCCGCGGATTATCTGGTGAGAGCAGGGCCATCGTTTGACATCATCTGGCTTGACCCGCCGTACGAGCAGCCGATGGACGACGTTCTGGCCGGTGCGGCAGGCCGTCTGGCCGCGGGCGGGCTGCTGGTCGCCGAGCGCTCGTCGCGCACCCCGGAGCCTTGGTTGCCACCCGGATTGGAGATGGCGTGGGTCAGGCGCTACGGTGAGACTGTCGTGTATTTCGCCAGGGAAGGTAAGCCATGAGCCAAGTGATCGCCGTGTGCCCCGGGTCATTCGACCCCGTGACGTTAGGGCACCTGGATGTCGTCGAGCGGGCCGTCGGCCTGTTCTCGCGCGTCATCGTTGGAGTCGGCCGCAACTCGACGAAGAACTACCTGTTCGCGTTTGACCAGCGCCTTGAAATGGCCCAGCAGGCGCTTGGGCACCTGGATTCGGTCACCGTAGCGCCGATTGACGGCTTGCTCACTGACTTCTGCCGGCAGCAGGGGGCGTCTGTCATCGTCAAGGGCCTGCGGTTTGCCACCGACTTCGACTACGAGCTGCAAATGGCCCAGCTGAACAATGCGCTTTCTGGTATCGAGACGGTGCTACTGCCGGGCAGCCGCCTGTATGGCGCAATCAGCTCGACGATGCTACGCGAGGTCGCGCTAAACGGCGGCGACGTCTCGCAGTTCGTCACGCCGGAGGTCAACGCCGCCGTTAGAACACAGGTGGCGGCGTTGCGGGGAAAGGAGCAGCGATGAGCCCGCGGAGACCGCCGATGATGCTTGACCTGCACGCCCTCGGCAGGCATCCGGGCGAGATGATCACCAAAAACGTCGAGATGGCGGCGCCGGAAGAGATGGCCGTCGGCATGATCGGCGTGCCCCAATCCTCGCCGGTGGTGTTCGACCTGACCTGCCAGTCGGCCGGCGACGGCGTGCTGGTGCAGGGCACGGCCGCCGTGCAACTCGAGGGGCAGTGCGGGCGCTGCCTTTCGTCTTTCACCCGCCCCGGGCAGTTCGCCCTGCAGGAGCTGTACTACTACCCCGGCAAGGGGCCATCTGACGACGACGAAGCGCTGTACGTCGTCGACGACGGCGTCGACCTCGAACCGGTGCTGCGGGCGGCCGTGGTGCTGAACCTGCCGTTCAGCCCGCTGTGCCGCGACGACTGTGCCGGGCTGTGCCAGCAATGCGGCGCCGACCTGAACCAGCACCCCGGCCACGCGCACGATTCCCCAACTGCCGGCTGATCGCGTATAATAAATCATTTGATGCGTCCAAAGCGCACCACCAAGCTCACTTGCCCATACAGCGAAGCCTTCAGAGGAGGAGATTCCGGTGGCCGTTCCCAAGCACAAGATGTCGCGAGCCAATACGCGCGCGCGCCGGGCCAAGTGGAAAGCCAGCGCTCCGACGCTGGTGGCCTGCTCGAACCAAGCCTGCAAGGCCATGCACCTGCCTCACACTGTGTGCCCGGAATGCGGGCAGTACGGGCCAGAGGGCGATCGTCGTCAAGTAATCGATGTGTAGTGTCGCAGTCCAGCCAGAGCGTTGAACCGGACGCCCGGACGACCTTCACTGACCTGCTGGACCAGATCGGTGTCAACATCGACCCTGATCTTTTTTCGCTGGCACTGACCCACCGCAGCTTCGCGTACGAGAACGGGCAGGTGCCGCACAACGAGCGGCTCGAGTTCCTCGGCGACGCGGTGCTTGGCATCGTCGTGACAGACTACCTGTACCGCAGCTTCCCGCACATGCCGGAGGGCCAGTTGGCCAAGCTACGCGCCGCGACGGTTTCCGCCGCCTCGCTGGCGGTTGTCGCCCGCAGCCTCGACATCGGCTCGCTGGTCAAGCTGGGCAAGGGCGAGCTGTCAACGAACGGGCGCGACAAGACCTCGATCCTGGCCGACACGACCGAATCGCTGATCGGCGCCGCCTGGCTGACGTCTGAGGATGGCGCGCGGCGGCTGGTGTCGCACCTGTTCGCGCCGCTGGTCGACCACGCGGCGACGCTCGGCGCAGGGCTCGATTGGAAGACGTCGTTGCAAGAGCTGGCGGCCAGCAGGGGGTTGGGCGTGCCGGAGTACTTCATCGCGGAGTCTGGCCCGGATCACGACAAGCACTTCACGGCCTGGGTGTGGCTGCACGAGCACGAATACCCGCGCGGCGAGGGGCACTCGAAGAAGCAAGCGGAGCAGTGGGCAGCGCGCTACGCTTATCAGTCCCTGAACCCCAGCGAGGCCACATGACAGACACCGCCGCGCCGTCACGTAACAAAAAGGGCTGGCTGGTGCAGTTCGTCAAGTTCGGATTGGTGGGCGGATCTGGCATCGTCGTCAACATGCTGGTGACTTTGGTGATGAACCAGTTGAACGGCGGCGCTGCCAACTACCGTGATGCGGTGTGGACGTGGCCGGGCACAACGCTGGCCCTGCGATACAGCTACCTGGTGTACGCCGTCGCCTTCGTCATCGCCAACACGTGGAACTACCAGTTGAACCGCATGTGGACTTTCCGGGGCACCAAGCGCGGCTGGTGGAAGGGCTACGCGCTGTTCTTTGCCGCCGGCATCTTGGGCGCGCTGGTGGGGCTGGCCGTCAAGGTGGCGCTAACCCATCCGAACTCGCCGCTGTACCTGCCGGGGTGGTTCACCGACTCCGGCTGGCGGGCCCGCGAGTACTGGGGCCAGCTCATCGGCATTCTGGTGGGCATGCCTGTCAACTTCATCGTCAACCGGCTTGTGACGTTCCGCCACCACGAGGTGGATTCAGGGGAATCCGGGGTAAACTAACAAAGTTGCCTGGCCCCATTCGAAGGATGAAGCGGTGTATCTGAAGACCTTGACCCTGCGGGGCTTCAAGTCTTTCGCCTCGACGACATCGCTCACATTCGAGCCGGGGATCACCGCGATCGTCGGCCCCAACGGGTCGGGCAAGTCGAACATTGTCGACGCCCTCAGCTGGGTGATGGGTGAGCAAGGGGTCAAGCCGCTGCGCGGCGGCAAGATGGAAGACGTCATCTTCGCCGGCACCGCCGGCCGGGCGCCGCTCGGGCGCGCCGAGGTGCAGCTGACCATCGACAACACAGACCAGGTGTTGCCGATCGACTACACAGAGGTGACGATCTCGCGCGTGATGTTCCGCAACGGCGGGTCGGAGTACGCGATCAATGGCAACACCTGTCGCCTGCTCGACGTGCAGGAGCTGCTGAGCGACACCGGCATGGGCCGCGAGATGCACGTGATCGTCGGGCAGGGGCAGCTGGAGGCGATCCTGAACGCGACGCCAGAGCAGCGGCGCGGCTTCATCGAAGAGGCCGCCGGGGTGCTGAAGCACCGCCGCCGCAAGGAGCGGGCGCAGCGCAAGCTGGAGGCGACGAAGGCAAACCTCGACCGGCTGTCTGACTTGATCACCGAGATCCGGCGGCAGTTGAAGCCGCTGGGCCGGCAGGCTGAGGTGGCCCGGCGGGCCGCGCTCGTGCAGGCCGACGCCCGCGACGCCAAGGCCCGGCTGCTGGCAGACGACCTGGCGCAGGTGATGGGGGCGCTGGAGGCCGACGCCGTGGCAGAGGCGGAGCAGGAGCGCTCGCGCGCCGATGCCGAGAACGCCCTGTCGCTGGCGAGGCAGACGGAGGCGGACGCCGATGCCGTGGCGGCCGAGGCGATACCAAGGCTCAGCGCCGCCCAAGAGCTGTGGTATTCGCTGACGGGACTGCGCGAGCGGGTGGCGTCGACAATGTCAATCGCCACGGAACGCGTGACCCACGCGACGGATGCCGACGACGCGCCGGCCGCTCTGCGCGATCCGGAGGCGCTGGAGGCCGAGGCGCTGGAAATGCGCGCCAGCGAGGCGCTGCTGCACAGCGAGATCGAGGCGGCGGCCGCGGCGGAGCAGCAGGCGGCGGCCGAGCGGGCGCGGGCGGAACGCGAGGCCAGCGAGGCTGAGTCGTCGTACGCGTTGGCGCTGCGGTCGGCGTCGGACAGGCGCGAGGGGCTGGCCAAGCTCAACGGGCAGGTGGGAGCGCTGCGGTCGCGCATCGAGGCCGGGCTGACAACGGACACGCGGTTGCGCGCGTCGCTAGACGACGCCACCAAGCGCACGGCGCAGGCGCTGGCCGACTACCAGGCGATGGAGACGCGCATCGCGTCGTTGGACATGGGCCAGATGGGGCTCGACTCGGCGTTCGAGGCCGCCGACACGGCGTGGGCGTCAGCGGTGGCCGCGATCGAGGCGCTGCGCACGAAAGAGACGACCGCCGGCAAGCGGGTGGCGTCGCTGGAGGCCCGCATCGAGGCGCTACAGATGAGCCTGGGTGCCGATGTGTCTGCTCAGCTGACCGAGTCTGGTGCCGTGAGCGGCATCGCCGGGCGGCTGGCGGCCAGCATCAGCGTCGAGCCCGGCTGGGAGGCCGCCGTCGCGGCGGCCCTCGGCCCGCTGGCCGAATCCGTTGTGGCTGACAGCCTGGCCTCCGCCCGGGGCGCGGTCGACTGGTTGAAGTCGTCGAACAAGGGCCGGGCGGCGCTGCTGGTGCGCGACGCCGTCGCCGGCGCCCTGCCGGCGGCGCCGGTCGGGGCGCGTTGGGCGTCTGACACCGTGCGTGTCGATGGCAGCCTGGCCGGCGCGGTGCGCCTGGCGCTGCGCGGCGTCGTGGTCGTCGATGACCTGGCGGCGGCGGTGCGGGTGGCTCAGGAACATGACCTGACGGCGGTGACCCGCGACGGTGACGTCATCAGCCGGTGGCAGGCCCGCGGCGGCGCGGTGGGCGAATCCAGCATGCTGCAGGTGCAGGCGGCGCTGGACCAGACGGTGGGCGACCTGGAGGACGCCCGTCACCAGGCCGAAAAGGTGCGCTTCGAGATGGCAGAGGCCGCCTCGACGGAGGCGTCGGCGAAGGCTGGCCGCGAGCAGGCGCTGGCCCAGCTCAACGAGTCGGACGCGGCCATCGGGGCCCTGACCGAGCAGTTGAGCGCGGCGAAGCAGAAAGCGGCGTCGGCCAAGGCCGAGGCGGGGCGTCTGCAAGCGGCGCTGGACGAGGCGCAGGCCGGGCGGGCCGACGACCAGGTGTCGCTGCAGCAGCTGGAGCAGCGGCTGGCCGCCGCGAGCGCGGAGTCTGGCCAGGCGGAACCGGACCCGACGCGCAAGGACGCCGCCGCGGAGGAAGCCCGGCAGGCGCGCGAGCAGGAGATGGAAGCGCGCCTGGCGCTGCGCACGGTGGAGGAGCGGGCAACGGCGCTGGCCGGGCGGGCCGACGCGTTGATGGCGGCCGCGGAGCAGGAACGCGCCCGGCGTGCCGCCGCCGTCGAGCGGGCTGAGCGGCTGAAGCGCGAGGCGGAGACTGCCCGGGCGGTGCAGGCCGGGGCCGGCTGGCTGGCCGGCCAGGTCGAGGCGGAGATCGCAGCGGCCAGCGAGTTGAAGGACCAGGCGGATGCGGCCCGGGCAGCAGCCCAGGCGGAGCTGTCGCGCACGCGCGCGGAGTCGCGCGAACTGGCGGCCAGGCTCGAGCAGGTGGTTGCCGGCGCACACCGCGAGGAGATGGATCGTATTGAGGGCCGCCTGCGGTTGGAGCAGCTAACCGAGCGGGCGATGGCCGAGCTCGGTCTTGAGGCGGCGACGCTGATCGAGGAGTATGGGCCGGACGTGCCGGTACCGGTGGCTGGCGATGAGCCGTCGTCAATCCCGTACGACCGCGACGAGCAGGCGGCGCGACTGCGGCGGGCCGAGCAGGACCTGGCGGTGCTGGGGCGTGTGAACCCGCTGGCACTGGAAGAGTTCGACGCCATGAGCGAGCGGCATGCCTTCCTGGCCGAGCAACTGGACGACGTCAAGCGCACCCACGCTGATCTGGTGGGCATCATCGACGAGGTCGACACCCAGGTGCAGCAGGTTTTCTCGGCCGCGTACGAGGACGTGGCGGTGACGTTCCGGCAGGTGTTCGCCCGGCTGTTCCCCGGCGGCGAGGGGCAGCTGGTGTTGACAGACCCGGCGGACATGCTGGGAACCGGGGTCGATGTCGAGGCCCGCCCGGTGGGCAAGAAGGTGAAACGGCTGTCGTTGCTGTCCGGCGGCGAGCGGTCGCTGGTGGCCGTGGCGTTCATGCTGGCCCTGTTCATCGCCCGCCCCAGCCCGTTCTACATCCTCGACGAGGTCGAGGCGGCCCTTGACGACACGAACCTGTCGCGCCTACTTGGCATCTACGAGGAGCTGCGGCAATCGTCGCAGCTGCTGGTGATCACCCATCAGAAGCGCACCATGGAGGTGGCCGACGCCCTTTACGGGGTGACGATGCGGGGCGACGGCGTTTCGCGCGTGGTCAGCCAGCGCCTAGTCGACAAGTAAACGACTAGAATCCCTGGTGTGCCTGTGAACGAATGGCCGGCGGCGCAGCAGCCCGCCTATGACGACCCCGCGGAGTTGGCCGACGTCATCGCCCAGCTGTCGCACATGCCGCCACTTGTGTTCGCCGGCGAGTGCGATGACCTGAAGAACCTGCTGGCCCAGGTGGCCGCCGGGCATGGCTTCGTGCTGCAGGGCGGCGATTGCGCCGAGACGTTCGACGGGCTGACGGCCAACGCCATTAAGGCGCGGCTGCGGGTGCTGCTGTCGATGTCGCTGGTGCTGGCCTACGCCGGGCAAACGCCCGTCGTCACACTGGGACGCATCGCTGGCCAGTACGCCAAGCCCCGGTCTTCAGACACCGAAACCCGCGACGGGGTGACCTTGCCGGCTTACCGCGGTGACGCGGTCAACGGGTTCGAGTTCACGGCCGAAAGCCGCCGCAACGACCCGCAGCGGCTGCTGCGCGCCTACAATGCCGCGTCCGCCACTTTGAACCTGGTGCGGGCGTTCATGGCGGGCGGTTTCGGCGACGCGCGGCAGGCGCACACCTGGAACGCGCAGTTCGTGCGCGACTCGCATGTGCGGCAGCGCTACGAGCAGATGGCCGGCGAGATCGAGCGGGCCATCGGTTTCCTTGCCGCCTGCGGGCTCACAGAGCATGACGTGCGGGCGGGGGAGTTCTTTGCCAGCCACGAGGCGCTGCTGGTCGACTACGAGCAGGCGCTGACGCGCGCCGACTACCGCACGGGGCTGCCGTACGACACGTCGGGCCATCTGCTGTGGATCGGCGAGCGCACCCGGCAGCTTGACGGCGCGCACGTCGAGATGATGCGGCAAGTGCGCAACCCGCTTGGCGTCAAGCTGAGCGCGTCGGCCAGCCCGGCGGAAGCCGTGGCGCTGGCGCGTCGCCTCGACCCGGACCACGAGCCGGGCCGCCTCACGTTCATCACCCGGCTTGGCGCCGGCAAGGTGCGCGAGCTGCTGCCCGGCCTGATCGACGCCGTCGCGTCGGCCGGCTACCAGGTGCCGTGGATCTGCGACCCGATGCACGGCAACACGGTGACGACGGAGCACGGCTTCAAGACGCGCCGGATTGATGACGTCATGGACGAGCTGGACGGTTTCTTCGATGTGCACGAGTCGCTGGGCACGTGGCCCGGCGGCATTCACGTCGAGCTGACCGGCGAGGACGTCACCGAATGCCTCGGCGGCGCGTTCGACACCAGCGAAGCCGACCTGAACAACCGCTACGAAACCCTGTGCGACCCCCGCCTGAACCGGAATCAGGCGCTCGAGCTGGCTTTCATGGTGGCCGAGCGCCTTGGCGCGATCGTGCAGCGGCGGCACCCCGATTTCGACCCAGTGGATTGGTAAGCAAGTGATTGATGTTCGCTCAGATACAGTGACCCTTCCCAGCAGGGGAATGAGGGCGGCCATGGCCGCGGCCGAAGTCGGTGACGACATTTACCAGGAAGACCCGACGGTGGCGCAGCTGGAGGCCCGCACGGCGGACCTGCTCGGGCACGAGGCCGGGCTGTTCGTGCCCAGCGGCACCATGTCAAACCTGCTTGGCATCTGGCTGACCGCCGCCCGGGGCCAGGAGGTGCTGTGCGACGAGCAGGCCCACATTGTGCGCGCTGAGCACGGCTCGCACGCCGCGTTGCACGGGATTCTGACGCGCACCTGGCAGTCCGGCGGCACCGGGCTGGCGAGGGCTGACGTGATAGAGCGGATGATCGCTCCGCCGGCCGGCTTCTTGGTGGCGACGGCTGGCGTCGAGATCGAGAACACCCACAACTTCGGCGGCGGGGTGGTGCAGCCGTACGACGAGCTGGTTTTGATCCACGATGTGTGCCGTCGCGCCGGCGTCGCCATGCACCTCGACGGGGCGCGGCTGTGGAACGCCCACGTCGCGACCGGCGTGCCCCTTGGCGACTACGGGCGCCTCTTCGATACCGTCTCGGTGTGCTATTCGAAGGGGTTAGGCGCCCCCGTCGGGTCGGTGCTGGTCGGCTCGCGCGAGGCGATCGGCCGGGCGCGGGTGCAGCGGAAGGCGCTCGGTGGCGCAATGCGCCAGTCTGGCATCCTTGCCGCCGGCTGTCTGTACGCGCTCGACCACAACATCGACCGATTGGCCGACGACCACGAGGCCGCCGCCGCGCTGGCGGGGGAGGTGTCGCAGCGCGCGCCGCAGGCCATTGAAACCCCGCCGCAGACCAATATCGTCGTGATGGACACCGGGTCACAATCGGCTGACGAGGTGGTGCAGGCGGCCAAGGATGCCGGGGTGATCATCAGCGGCGTCGGGCCACACACTGTGCGGGCGGTGACGCACCTGGATGTGACGCTGGTGCAGTGCCGTCAGGCCGGGGTGGTAATGGGCGGCATCCTGGCCGCTATTTGATGTAGAGCGTCACCATGGTGCCAGGCTTGACGCTGGTGCCGGACGGCGGGTTGACCTCCGAGACGATGTGCTGGTTCACCACGTCTGCCGTAATGGGCACGAACGTCACCTTCAGTCCCAGCCCTTCCAGGATCTGCTTCGCGTCGGTGTCCTTCGCCCCCACCAGGCCGGACGGTATCGTCACCATCTCGGGGCCCTTGGAGACGACCAGCGTCACGGTGTCTCCCTTCATCAGGGTGCCGCCGTTAGGGGTTTGCGAGATCACGACGCCAGCGGGCACAGTGTCGTCGAACTGCACCACCTGGGTTGGCATCAGACCGAGGTCCTGCAGCGCCGACATCGCGTCGGTGGCGTTCTTGCCGGTGAAGTCTGGCACCGTGATGGGCTTCGGCCCCTGCGAGACGACAAGATCGATGGCGGTGTCGCGCTTGACCATGGCCCCCTCAGCCTGGCTGGCGCTGATGACCAGACCCTCAGCCACTGAGTCGCTGTAAGCCTGTTTGACTGTGCCCGTCTTCAAATTCGTCTGCGCGAGGGCGGCATTGGCCTCGTCAAGGCTCAGCCCGACCAGCTTCGGTACGGCGAAACGCTCGGGGCCCTGCGAGATCACGGCCTGCACGGTGGCGCCGCGCAGCACCTTGGCGCCGCCGTCTGGGACTGTGCTGATCACAGAACCGGGGGGCACGTCCTCCGAGAAGTCC
>Ga0123354_10019218_pt1 | contig 10725 bp, 7 predicted proteins | sample TergutLab28metaG_2_FD_97872 | JGI IMG/M metagenome (GOLD analysis project Ga0123354, IMG submission 97872) | Labiotermes labralis P4 segment gut microbial communities from Petit-Saut dam, French Guiana - Lab288 P4 | ecosystem: Host-associated > Arthropoda: Insects > Digestive system > Gut ...
GTAATTGTACTCATTTTTACCAGTAATCATATATCAAACATTGTAACACCTGAGGAAGAAATGATGATCATCGTCGGTGTGGTTATGGGTATGATTATGGTGATGTAAACACTACTGCTTCTGCTGCTAAAGGGCAGTTTTCATGATTAGAAAGATTGTTATTGTCAGCAAATAAATTTATTGAGAGGGACAATGCTGCTTTGATGTGTACAGAGCCACAGATGTCTCACATAATTTCAGTGGGGTACAAAACATTCTTGTTAAATTATGTGGCGTAATTTTTGGTATATGGTTGTTGGTGTATTTGTTTTAAATTAAATGTTTGGAATCGCGTTGATTATTTATGACCACCCCACAATATTCAGCCAGGCTTTTGCACACGTTTTATTATATCTTGCGTGGAAAGAAACGTGGAATGTTTTCGGTAAGCACCTGGCTCGTTTTTGGGTCAAAAAAAGGCCAATAAGCATCTGCTTGTCCAGGCACTGGATTCCATAAATGAATTCAGAGTTTTGGAGTAGTACATTAGACCTAGTGCACGCCATGGAGGCGGAAGGAGATGGAGGTGTAGCGCCACTTATTATTAACTTCGGCACTAGGTAAAGATAATGGGCCAGCTTCACGCTTCGGCCGCTTTGCCCCTGGGGGAAGAACTTCTGGGCTCCATTATATAGGAAACTGGGTGTACGTCACAGTCGATCTATACGCTACAGGAGAAAAGAAAATCGGTTGTCCCTGCCGCGAGTCGAAACACAATTCTTCGTTCATCCGGCCTTTAACGTACTCACTGTACCGAGTAGGCGTTAATGTAATTTAGTTGAAGACGTACAGGTTTTAGCGCGCTGTTTGCACTAAAAAAATGCACTGATTGCGTTATGCCACATGTAAAACTCTAACACTGGTTCAGTAGATATTTTGCAGTGTATGAGTCGCATATTAACTTATGTCTTGTGGCGATCACAGTAATCAAGTGACTTTTGTACTTACGCTGCACAGGGCCGTTTTGTGCTAGTAAAGCATATGGTAGATGTCAAACGCGGTTACTATTGATGCCTAGAGGGCTGGTTTGTGATTATGAACTCCCCACGCACGTAATAAAACCTGCTTATAACGGAGTCGAAACGGATCTAAATATTTTATTTCAGTCAGGTTTCTAGATGAAATTCATTGCGTGTCCTGTTTATTCTTAATTCAGATAAAGTCACACGTGCCCCCTCCCCTCCAACATACACCGGTCACACTGGCTTTCGCAGCACCCCCTCCCCAGCTGTTTTTGAATATGTGGATCCGTTCTAAACGTCAGCAGATTTCGTAGACCGTGACATGCCAATAGTTTTAATGTCGGCTCCGTTGATGGAGCAGTTACATTGTAACAAATAAGTGCTATGAACCTTGTTATACCCGTAAATGAACTGCGGAAACAGGACGCTGACTGGAGGAACTGTGTGAATTCGCGGAGCCACTGGAATAACCTCGCGACCCACCGGTTCGAGATCACTGTTCATCTTCGCATTGTTTCTGAACAGTACTTTCGTTGAACTTCCCATTTCTTTCTTGCTTTCAAGTAGGCCATTAAGAATTCTGTAATATTTGCACATACTTTTTCAATTATATTTTACTTTGGATGCTGATTCATATTCCCGGGGTCAGAAAACGTTAATGGTCAAGATGAGTTTCCTTTTAATCGAGACTGGGAATGATAAATACACTAGACAAGTTTTACCGAAGTGAAGTATGTTTGGATGTTAATGTAGAACATTAACGCACCTATTCAGAGTGTTTAATAGGGGTTTATATTTATACACATTTTTTGTACTGAAAGGAACTTTTTTCTGTGAAATGCATGCCTAATATACGAAACTTGTTAAGTGTACTTCATATTGGTGGCTGCTGAAATATATTTAAGTGTATTTTGATCGGCCTAAAAACCACGTGTACATTTAACTCTTCTGTTTCTATATATTTCACTGAAAGTGGTCCAGTGATGGATACATGTTAGAAGTTGATTTGTAATGGAGAAGGATATTGGTAAGGTGTACCGCGTGCTACGATTGTTACATAAGTGTTTAAGGTTTAGTAGTTGTCGGTAAGGGATACAAAAATTAGTATAGTGTTGACATAATGCGCTGCTGGAATTGAGCAGTTTTGTTGTGGGTATTTCAAAAAGCAAGAACATGTGTAGACTGAAGTAAAAACACTGGGCTTCCCTGGCAAATATTGGGTGCCGTGGGGACCTTGATTTTTCGAGCCATGAGTTCAGGTCCACAGATGTACAGGAACAAACATCTTGGCTGTCAGACGGGCTGTGGCCTTGCTGGGACGAAAATTTTGACTGCCAGTGATTGTATTAATGTCGCATTGCAGAGCGAGAATATGACTTCGGTCGATGTGGCATACCTTTTGTAGGAGTTAACGTCCACCCTCGGTGCTTTAAAAGAGAACATTATACTGTATATGGCAGCATGTCTGAATCCGCATATTGATTAACTTTTTTTTTTTTAATGGCTGGACATCCATCCTTGGTGTAGGCTTCGTCATCGTTGAGGCTTCACGATCACACCCAGACACACCACACTCGGTCGAACTCCTCTGGACTAGTGATCGTCCCGTCGCTGAGACTTATACCAGACAAAACTCACAACACTTAGAAGACAGGCATCCCCGGCGGGATTCGAACCGCATTCCCAGCAAGCGAGCGGCCTCAGACACACACCTTAGACCGCGCGGCCACTGGGATCGGCTGATAAACATTTTAATAGCAGATGGTACAACGAAAAAATAATTACGGAAATGGTGAAATTGTTGGAAAAGACCCATGTCGAATATTGCGGAAGTATTTGATTCTTTTACTGGAGAGTTGAAAGTATACGCGACATTTCTTAAGGTTTGTCTCTTATACGTAATGAAATTCAGTATTGTTGATCCGTTAATAATCTCAGAAAAATCAGCAATACAATTTTCAACCAAATGTATCAGTGGTTACAGATTTTCGCAGGTATAGTGAACTGAAGCTGCAGTCAGCACAAACCGAAAGTACGCCTGCAGTTTTGCATCAGTTCTGTAGAGCTGAAAGTGGCCCGGCAGTTAGATTGTGATGACACTAGTAAGTAGTTTGTGGATGCCAAGATGAGAGAGGTGCGTGTAGGTCGGTGTGTCACGGGCCCTTCGTTTCCGGCTTATCAGACGTCAGCTGCCAAGCGGCGACCTTGACCCTGGTACTCCGTGTTATGGAGGGGAATGCACTGCTGGATGCTCGTACTGAGCACAAAATTAACAACCCTCGTTGCGGGTTTCAGCTACCCTTTGATCCTGAGAAGTTATTTTTGGAATCCCGTGTAGGTGTGTCTGCGCATTGTAGCGGTTAAGCGATCAATTAGATTTTGTTTGCTATTTATAAACATTTGCGTCCGTTATGGGTACTCTTCAAATATGAAATTTGTACCTTACACATTAAAGCAAAGTAGAAAATGGCGGGTTTAATCGAAAACGATTTATCGATTTTGCTTAAAATTGTTTTGTAGAAATTATTTTTTCGGGAGAATATTGTATAATCCACTTCCACCAATAACTTTATGGCCTAGAGGCATAGTTCGACTATGTGCAGTGTTTTTTTTTTTGCGTTTCTTTGTGACTCGGGCATTTGTTTGTGTATTGCAGAAGAATTATGAACACAGAGAAACAAAGGAGGAAAGGTGCGGCGAGTACGGTCTTTCGTTGGTGAATATTTTCGATTTTGAGGCTCTTGACTGTTTGGGATTTATTTACGTTACTAAAGACTTGTTGCCGCTGTCCTTTGTATCCCTTTCTTGCTCCAAGCAGATGCACAACACAGCCCGCAGTCCGTGAATGTGACGTGAGGTTCGTTTATGTAGTTGTCCATGTTGCTTGGTGTTGGGTGGAGGGTTGCAGTGAAATATGTTTGGAAGACTGGTATTGGCGCTGCATACTACATGTCAGCATTCGATACATTATTTTCAGCACAGATTAATATGTGTGTATTGGAGACAGTTGAGTGGTTACGGAATTGCATGTTCGTCAGTATTTCTCTAGTCGTGCCTTTTGTTGCTTTTCATATCTCGTATTAGGTATGTGTTGACAGGTTAGAACGAAGTTCTTGATAGCACTGCCAGCGTGTTCCTTATTGGAATGTCTTCTGTAACAGGTGCGATTACCTCTGCCATTTAAAACAGTGGTTTCTGTATGTACCACTGGCTTCAGCATCAAAGGACTGCCGAACTGCATTTGTGATCATGCATTTTTAACGGTCGATTTTATGGCGATGAGTAACGCGCCTTAGTCATAGGTTATAAACTTGCACGTTATGCATGATATATATTGTTTGTGAGTCAAGAATTACATACATAGCGACGATGTGAGACTTTGAGGGTATATTCTGCCAATGTGACATGTGCAGACTTCGTACAAGTTACACGCTTCCCACAACATTAAAGTGAGAAAACAGTAATGATGTATTTGTTAACAGAAATTGGGTAGCACCTGGTGGCAGTAGTACAGTATACATTCACACACACACACACACACACACACAATACACAGAACGACACAAAACAAACAATACATAGAACAACACAAACATTTTGGAAGAGTGTAGGCCGTGCCCCGTCTTTGCGGGATTTACCCTGGCATTTGCCTTACAACTGAGGAAAAAGCACGGAAAAACCTCAGTCAGGGTAGCCGAAGAGTGCCAGCTGGCACGATGAAGATACATAAACATACAATAATGATGTTAGTAGATGTGTAGTACTAGAAATCTAAGCAGTAGGGAAGTGCGCTTCATGATCTCGTGCTCGGAACACCTTTGTTTCCGGCTGGGCAGCCGAATAATCGGAGTTAGGTTCGCGACAGAAACCAAACCGGCTCTGGGACCCATCCATCTGCCTCTAAAGTGAGTATTGGTGGCTCTTTCCTCTTGGGTGAAGCCACCGGGGCGTGAATCTAGCCGTTGATTTTCATCTAGAGCCAAGTTTCATAATGCTTGACGTGATACCTTTACTCTTCTGTTCTTCTTCAGGTCGTCGTACTTAATTTATGGAAGGGGGAGCTGTACCTTTGCCTTTATTTACCTGCAGTTATATTGGGCATAATAATGTAAGTCCTGTAAAGGATAAAGCTTTTCGATTGTGTAAACTGTAGATTCCAAAATACTATGAATTATAAATGAGATATTTTAACCGTACAGAACGCGAATTTGTTAGACACGTGCTGGTTCAGCATCATCTGAATGTTAGTGAAATGTGTACAAAGAAACAGACGAGAGACGTTGGTTTCAGCAAAAATACATTGCATGAGGACTGCAGGAGACACCACCTTCCGGACAGCAAAATAATGAAATTTTGGAGACGCACAAATTCCACAAACAACAGATTTATACAATAGTGGAGCAGGAACTGAAGAATACGAGATCCCAAAAGCAGTTTTGACTACGTGAAGCAAAGGGGAGAAGGAAATTGAAAAGTTGAAGGCCTTATGTTTCATACTGTGCGTAACAGGTGTCAGAACGCCAAATACTAGTTAGGATAATGGGTACAAATTTTCACCCATTGTTGTTTGTATATTCGCCTGTTGTTGTCAATCCATTGATTTCTACGAACGACCTGTTATTCGCATGTGGGTTTAAAGTAGTAGTCTGAAGCTTGTAGTAAGGGCTGAATATAGAACAGATCAATTGTTTATTTTCGGTTGATTTATTCGTGGTTTATTTAACGGCGCCTTTATATTGACGGTGAAAGGTAAAGTTGCCCCTCCGCATAATTCGGGGCAACGCCATGTACACTTATGACTGAGTGGGTGCAGTTTCAAGGCCCGGTCACTTCACCCCTGGGGAAATGAGTTCACGGTACCCAATGAATAGGCAGGGTAGGATTCAGAGTCAGTGTTAAACAGTGTTATGTGATTATATGATCATTGAATATTGAATTGGAAAGGCTGTGGAAGTACTCGGAATGTGGTGAAGGAAGCTATTGTAACGACATTTGCCCGGAGGTAAGTGAAGTTGCCACCGTGCAGGTCATGAAGGCATATGGGGCAGTGGATGTATATCTGCACTTATTCTTAACCTTAGTACGAGATTGATGTTTGTCAGCTTTACGCGCCGGTTACTTTACCACCGGTGAAAGAGTTGCCAGTAGGGTGCTGAGGGAAAACACGAAAAACCTAAGTCAAAGTACCCGGTCTCCGGGCCTAGATTTCAACCGCACGAATACAAAGCAGAAGTTTGAAGCGTTCGAGTGTGTCTTTCCATATTGTACTTGGCGGAGTGCCTGACCGTGTATATACTACTACAGTGCCAGAGGTATACGGTAGCATACATTTTGTATATGAATATTGTACCTGCATTAACCCCTCTCCCCCGTAGTTGGAGTTGATGTCTGCCCAATTTGACTTTCTTGTGCTGAAATTGAAGGTTATATATTTTCTTCTGTACTTCTGCCATTGAACTTTAAAAAAATCGATTTTCACGAAGTCCCTTTCTTCATTTGTGTTTATTAGCAAATACTGTGTTGAGATCTTATTTAGCCCCCTTTTAAAGAACTTGACCTTGTAGAGTCCGACAGTTTCATTGCCACATACGAGTGGCAAGGGGCACATGTTTCAAAAAACAGCGTAGATAGACCGCATGTGACGCACAAGGTAAAACAGAGCGTGCTGGAATCACTTCTTACACCAGCCCGTGGCCCTTGATACAGCTTACTACCGATAGTCAAGTGATAACCAGGAACTGTACTCTCTAGAGCGGCTAATCTGTATGGAAGAGCGAAATGTCTCGGAACCTTATACCATAAACTAACTCCATGGAGCAGAGTCCTTCCTGAGAAGCTAACACGTGCTCAGTTAGTCAAGAAATGCTCCTCATTGTATGGAACCCGATGGTTGATTACTACATTCACAAGTGCCCGCCATCTGTCCCTATTCTGAGCCAGAGAAATCCAGTCCATGACTCCTCATCCCACTTGAAGATCCATTTTAATCTCCTCCCATTTACGCCTAAGTCTTACGTGTTGCCTCTTTCCATCAGGTCTCCCCACCAAAGCCCTGTATGTAAATTTCCAACTCCCCATACGTCCCACGTACTCCCCTCCCCCGATCTCATTCTTCTTGATTTGACCACCCGATTAATATTTGGTGAGGAGTACAGAGCATTAAGTTCTTCGTTATGTAAATCTTCTCCACTTCCCTGTTACCTCGTCCTTCTTAGGCCCATACGTCTTCTTCAGCACCCTATACTCGAACGCCTTCAGCCTAGTTCCTTTCTCAGTGCGAGGGACCCAAGCCTCACAACCATAAAAGAAATCAAAATTACAGTTCCGTATATCTTGATCTCATTGGTTTTGGATAGCAAACTAGAAGACAAAATATTTTGCAACGAATGATAGCAAGCATTCCATTACTTCATTCCGCTGTTGATTAGTTCATGAATGCAGTTTTAATGTGTTAGGTTTGTTCAAAATATTTGAATAGCTCCACTCTTCAAGGTATTTTGTAATACATGCTGATGTCGAAACATGACCATATACTTAATTTTCTCAGTAGTGACTAATAAAGCTCTTGTGTTTTTATTTTTAGTGCGTGTGCCTCCACTTAGCATATTAACATTAGCATAAACCATAAGCTTGTGCGTGCCATTTAATTTAAAGTTTGCTTCAAACTCCCTAATGAATTGTGAAGTGAGAGAGAAAAAACGAACAAGATGCAACATTTAGATGTTTATTATCAACACTTGCTCAACATGTTTCGGGCATCATTATGCCCATCTTCAGGAGACCAAGACGTGTGTTACTGCACGTTATGTGCTGCGCTGGTACTGCTGGATGTGGTTGGTAGCAGTTGTGGGGCGCTCGCACCCTACAATACAGCGCCCCACAACCGCTACCAACCACATCCAGCAGTACCAGCGCAGCACATAACGTGCAGTAACACACGTCTTGGTCTCCTGAAGATGGGCATAATGATGCCCGAAACATGTTGAGAAAGTGTTGATAATAAACATCTAACTGTTGCATCTTGTTGGTTTTTTCTCTCTCACTTCACAATTTGCTCACGATGCATGGTCACAGAAACCTAAAGCTCCCTAATGGATATCGTGCTTGCAGTGTAGAAATGCATGGAAGTTCGAACGTAGGTTCACCTATTCAGAGCTTTATGTAGAATTCGGACATCATAACAGTTCATGACTGGAAGTGTAGGGAAATCTGCTGTCTCCTTTCCGTGAGGTGAAGTCCTTGGAATCGTTGTAGTAATGACTGTATGTTATTTAATATGAGATACATTTTGAAAAATTATTCTGTGATATCTAGTTCCACAGAGATACTACGTTAAGTACTGAAAGTAACATGAGTGGTAGTTCCCGTCGTGTTTAGATGTAACACTAGAGTGTCAGTTTCAAAAATATAAATGACGTCAGTTCAACCAGTGATAGGCGAACATTTAAACCAGTGGGCCTTTAGAAACCGGAACATATCTGCCTACCATAAACAGGTATTTTGGTGCGAGAGGATGCCAATTTTCTGGTGAGACAGCTGGTAGCCCTTGGCAAGATCAGGTTACTCCCTGATGACCTTACCGGTTGTGCATGCAACGGACAATTTGCGTATCGAAGGGGTTCTTTATGTATTCCTTTTGAGGGCCTATCTTAAAGCACACCGCGACTAGATAGTCTTGTTTAAACATGTGCGGCTTTATGAGTACGCTTCCCGGAAGATAGTGTGGTGCTGAGAACGACAGTCGGTGCTAGTGTTTTAGGAAGAATTTATATGCATTTCATATAGCAGTTACGAATGGTCTAAGTTTGCTGTAACCATTTCCCAGTAAATTGATTCATGTACTGTGGATTGTTTAATGCAGCAGTTGCATTTATAGTAAAATGGAGCTTGTTTCTTTCCGAAAGCGCTTTTGTCCGGATATTCTTTGCGTGTGCTTGGATGGAAGTAAACATACATTATGTTGCACATGTTTGTAAATCTGTCGTTTTTCTCAAGGAATTTGAGAGTCACGACCAGTGTGATAGTTGACCGAACTCTTTGTGTCACATCATCAAAATTAGGCTGTGCGTTGATCTGGGTACCTGTGCCGAAAGTCTCTCTATACGACGGCATTGTCGGTAAAGCTGAGGGAGAAGAAGACTGTCAAGGTTGGTTGCAGTGAGGAAAAGACAACAGAAGGTAGAACGAGGTGCTCATTGACAGAAATGGACAGGAAGTGCAGTCTGTATTTTAAACGTGGTAATGTCTTCAAATTGCATCAAACAGAGAAAATGCAACAAGGATAAACAAATCGTATATACATATATTGTTACACTGCGATGGGTATATGAATACAGTCGTGTGTCGTCATCACAGCCTATATGTGTTGTGCCATACACCGACACATGCAGGCTATTAATAAGTCATTTTTGTTAATGAAATGGTTTTTTGACATAAGAGATAGATTGTACCTGGACTAAAGACTACAAAACTAATTTTGTGGTACGTAGGTGCACGATGCAGACAGTCTAAATGAATATAATATTACATCCAAGTTAATAAAATTAATACCATTAACACCCTCGGGAACAAGCGCAATGGTAAAAATAAACAATAAACACACTGGAAAATTTGATGTTCAAACAGTGGTCAAACACGGAGACCCCTTATCACCTACACTCTTTAGTATTGCCATGGACTCTATATTAAAGAAAGTGGAATTGAGAGGAAACATCTCCACCAGAATAAGGCAATACACTGCTTATGCAGATGATATTTTAATAACTGCTAGAACAACACAAGCAATGATAGACACATTTGTAAAATTGAAAAATGAGTCTCTAAAATATGGCCTAACAGTAAATGTACACAAAACAAAATATCTGAAATGTTCCAGGAGACAAGACCAATTACAAGCCATAAATATTGAAAACAAGGAAATTGAACAAGTTACATCATTTAAATATCTTGGGTCAACAGTAAATACAGACAATAAAATAGAAGAGGAAATGAAGGAAAGAATTGCTCTAGGAAATAAAGCCTTCTTTGCAAATAAAGAGATATTTCAAAGCAATCTTGTATATAAAAACGCAAAACTGAAATTATACTTCTCAGTAATTAGACCAGTAGTCACACATGCATGCGAAACATGGATATTAAGAGAAACAATAACCAATAGACTAGTGGTTTTTGAAAGGAAAGTATTGAAGAAAATATTTGGCCCAGCCTACGAAAATGGATCTTAGAGAATAAAAACTAACGAGGAATTGGATAAACTAATAAAACATGAGAACATAATAAATTTCGCCAGAGCGCAAAGGCTAGGATGGTACGGTCATATTGAAAGAATGCAAGAAACAAGAATGGTCAAAGCAATACATGCCTGGAAACCCATTTCAAAGAGGCCAGTGGGGAGACCAAAGATACGCTGGGAGGATGATGTTAAAAAAGATATACAGACGTTAAAAGTGCCAAATTGGAAGATTCTTGCCCAGGAGAGAGGAAGATGGAAGGAAGTGATTGGGAAGGCCAAAACTCTGCACTAAGATTTGTGGAGCCGTACTAAGAAGAAGAAGGTGCACGGTGCAACGATAAAAATTAATTTGGTGGACTCCATATTTCACTCAGTAGATGGTTAGACGGACCGCCTCTGTGGTCTAGTGGTCGGAGTTTCTGGCTACAGATACAGAGGTCCCGGGTTCGATCCCCGGCGCTACCAGATTTTCTGAGTAGTAGTGGGTCTGGA
>Ga0123354_10019219_pt1 | contig 10725 bp, 9 predicted proteins | sample TergutLab28metaG_2_FD_97872 | JGI IMG/M metagenome (GOLD analysis project Ga0123354, IMG submission 97872) | Labiotermes labralis P4 segment gut microbial communities from Petit-Saut dam, French Guiana - Lab288 P4 | ecosystem: Host-associated > Arthropoda: Insects > Digestive system > Gut ...
AAACCATATCCTTGCAAATTATAGTCTGTCACTGCTTGCTTTGTAAAGGAGAGGAAGCATTTTTACCAATGATACGAGTTAAAAGTATGTATCATACACCGGCTTTTGATTCTCCTTGATATCTATTTAGAAGAGAGTGTTATCAAGGATATATAGGGTGAGTTAAATAATCTACCCGGTTGTGGGTACATTCCGGACGCGCCGAGACCCGGGCTGATATACTGTGTTATGCCGCCGACATAGCTTTTACCAGTGTATAGTTGCTTGTCCGGAGCAGAACCCAAACCGGGGATATAGATAGCTTCATCGTTCCAAGGAAAGCGCCATTGACCGCCGCAAAAGTGTCCTGCTAGTAAAAGTGTCGTGTTTGTTAAGCTTAACAGCTCCCCATGATCATATACAGCCATATCCCGATAATACTCATCGGTGATAGGATAGTGTGACAGTGCAATTTGTATCGAATCATCAACAATTTCAGTGCGTACTTCTTCTAAACGCTTCAAAGTATCCAGGCGATACTCCAGCGCTCTGAGCATCGCCGCGTTATCAGGCGACTCATCACGTACGGGTGCAATTTGTTCGTAACGCTTTGCGTAAGCATTCCTTTGAGAAGGAATATCTATATGACTGTGTTCCTCCTGGAAGAACCAAATAGTGGCATTGCCTACTGTTATTGAATATGGTACATCCAGATAAATGACGCCAAGTCTTTCGGCTTCCATCAAATATGTATTTAACGGGCTCGCGTATCCATGCGCGTTATAAATGATTGGCGGTGGATCTTCATCACCCGCGATGAGTAAAACAGGAACATCCGGCTTAAGCGTTTCGATAAGTTCCAATAAAGGTTTGTAATCACCATGCTTTCCCACCATATCTCCCGTCATGACAACAACATGGTAATCCAACGTTTCGATCACCTTCTTGAAATCAGACTGTTTATTGTTGAATCGCGCGCCATGTAAATCGCTAATATGTAGAATTGTATAGTTTTGAAGTGACTTCGGTAAATTCCAAACAGTCACTGTTTCTTTAGCGATGCGAACTTGATAGTTAAAGCCAACATTGGTCGCTACGATAACCGATACGATTAGTACTAAACAAAAAAGCAACCCAATAAAGGTGTTTCTAATGGGATGTCTCCTTTTTTTTGAAGAAAAAATCAAGTCATTCTCCTTCCGCTGTCCTTAAACATAAAACATGGCCGCCTCTATATTATACATTTTCATTATTAGTCGGCAACTGTTTATTTAAATGTCCTATTTGATTATCGTTTACCCGTAAGTATCTTAATGAATGAAAATAAAATTGAAGGGAAAACAAAGGTTTTATCGAATCATATAGCGGTTAAAATGCATACAGATAAGCGACGGTGATAAGTAAGATGAAAGCTAAAAAAGAAACTATCGGAGGTCAGGCGGTTTTAGATGGTGTCATGATGAAATCGAAGGATGCAATAGCTGTTTCTGTTAGACTGCCGAATGGCAGTATCGTCATTAACCGAAAAGAGTATGTCCCCCTATCGAAGAAGCATAAATGGATGGGTTATCCGTTTATTCGCGGTATTGTCAACTTAGGCTCCATGTTATCAATGGGTATGAAAACGATTCAATTATCATCGCTTATGGCGGGTGCTGTGCAAGAAGAACCGACAAGATTTGAAATGTGGCTTTCAAAAAAGCTTGGAAAAGGTATTGATAAAATTGTTATGTATGTTGCTGTCGCACTTGCAATTGTTTTAGCTCTGGGGCTTTTCTTCGTTCTGCCGCAAAGTATCGGTGCGTGGTTGCGCCGGCACATTGATAACTCACTGATTGTAAACCTTCTGGAGGCCATTCTACGGTTGACTATATTGCTTTTATATATGCTGTTCTGCGGAAAGATACCGGATATACGTAAAACTTTTCAATATCATGGGGCAGAGCATCGTGTGGTGTATTGTTATGAGAATAAAATGCCGTTAACGCCTGAAAATGCATCCCGTTTTTCCTCCTTACATCCGCGATGCGGCACTAGTTTTTTAGTTATCGTGTTTGTTCTGGCCTTTATCGTTTATTCTGTAGCAGCCTATAATGATTCAGTCTATATATGGAGGTTGTTAAGCCGTCTGGCCTTATTACCGGTTGTTGCGGGTATCAGTTTTGAAGTTTTAAGGGGTTTGGCCGATATAGAAGGAAAGTTTGTCAGTGCACTGCGTTGGCCGGGCCTTCAAGTGCAAAGATTGACAACAAAAGATCCTGACATGGCCATGCTGGAGGTTGCCATATGTTCAATGAACACAGCGCTTTATGGACTGCCCAAGTACTTGGAACCGGATAATAATGGATTTATTACTGTCTCATCCTACATTGAAACAGATCCTAGCTATATGCCTGCTGATACACATGAAAATGAACCATCATGACGGGTGAGGCAAAACTATCGGATTTACTGGATGCAGGAGAAGCAACACTTGCCAATGCACTTGTTCCCGATGCTAAACATGACGCTAAAAGCTTATTGATGTGGCTGCTCTCCCTGTCAGAAACGGATGTTTTGTTGTATAAAAATCGCGCGGTGTCCCGGCAAGACGCAGACGCCTATTTTAAGCTTATCTTGAAAAGATCATCCAGATACCCTTTACAGTATATTCAGGGTTATGAATTATTCATGGGGTATCCATTTAAAGTTGGCGATGGTGTTTTTATCCCAAGACCGGAAACGGAAGTTTTATGTCAAATAGCTTTACAGATACTCGGCGATATAGAGTCACCCGTCCATGTACTAGATTTATGTTCTGGCAGCGGTGCCATAGGGATATCTCTTAAAAAAAACCGGCCGGAGATTCATGTAACATTATCTGATATGAGCCATACCGCGCTCGATACTGCTCGGGATAACGCACAGAGTTTAGGTGTAACCGTACAACTTTATCAAAGCGATCTATTTCAATCGCTTCCCCGTACATTATACCAACTCATCGTTTGCAATCCCCCATATGTTAGTAACACGGACTACTTGAACCTACAAGAAGAAGTGCTTTATGAACCTCGCATTGCACTTGACGGCGGCGAAAACGGTATGGCGTTTTATTCAATCATCGTTTGTGAGTATGAAAAGTTTTTATCACGCCCCGGCACCTTATTATTAGAGTTAGGGTATAATCAAGGAAAGGATCTGCTCTCGTTGTTTTGTGATAAGCACAATCATGTAAGTATCCATCCGGACCAGTATGGGCGGGACCGAATTTTAAGAGTTGATTTATTCTGATGGGAGACAGTATGTTTGAAAGATACCAGCTAATCAAAGAACGTTATCAGGAGATAGGCTCTGCGTTAAGTCAACCGAACGCCGCCGATGATCAAGATACCTATCGAAAACTGGTGATGGAGTATGCTAAGCTGCAACCTCAAGTAGACACTTGGAATGAATATAACACATTGTTATCGGAAGAATACCAAGTTATAGAAATGCTCAATGACCCTGATGTTAGCGAGATGGCAAAAGAGGAACTCGTGCAAATAGAAAGCAAAAAAAAAGTGCTCAATGAAAAGCTGTTAGCTCTCTCCATGCCGTCAGAATCAGATAACGAAAAAAATATTATTATGGAAATACGCGGCGGAGCAGGCGGTGAAGAAGCCGGTTTATTCGGTGCAACACTACTGCGCATGTATATGCGATACGCTGAACGCAACCATTATTCATGCGAACTTTTATCTGTTAATGAAACGGAACTAGGCGGCATTAAGGAAGCTGTTTTTTCAATAATGGGCAACAATTCTTATCGTAATATGAAACACGAATCGGGTGTTCATCGTGTGCAACGTATTCCCGCTACGGAGTCAGGCGGACGTATTCATACCAGCACATGTACTGTTGCTGTGCTGCCGGAGGCAGAAGAAGCGGAAATTCAGATATTACCTAACGATATTCGTATTGATTATTACCGAGCATCCGGAGCGGGCGGACAGCATGTTAACCGAACTGATTCGGCGGTGCGTATTACACACTTATTAACCGGTATTGTGGTAACTTGTCAAAATGAAAAATCGCAAATTAAGAACCGAGAACAAGCCATGCGTGTATTAAGAACACGCGTTTATGAAAAATACCAAAGTGAAAAAGAGCAGGAATACGCAGATAACCGTAAACTACAAGTTGGAACCGGCGACAGATCCGAACGTATCCGAACATATAATTTCCCACAGGGCAGAGTGACAGATCATCGTATCAACTTATCTCTTTATCGAATAAACGATATTATCGATGGAGATTTAGATGAACTGATTATCGCGCTCTTACTCGATGAACAAACCCGGAAGGCTAAAGAACAGGAACGGTCATGAATACAGTATGCCTTCCACCCACAGTTTACGCTATCCAAGAAGCGGCTTTATTGATTCAAAGCGGCGAAATAGTAGCATTCCCTACAGAAACTGTTTATGGATTGGGTGCTGACGTATTCAATCCGGATGCAATAACTAAAATTTTCTATGCTAAACGACGCCCGCAAGACAACCCTCTCATCGTCCATATCGCAGATCCATGTGATGTTTCAAATCTCTGTTATGTGGAACACACAGCTAAAACTCTCATTGAGTTCTTTTTCCCGGGCCCATTAACATTGGTAATGCGTAAAAAAGATATTGTCCCGAAAATTGTCACGGCAGGTCTGGACAGTGTAGCCATCCGCATGCCAAGCCACCCGATCGCCCATGCTTTTATTAAAACCGCTGGTGTACCGATAGCCGCACCCAGCGCGAATCATTCCGGAAAGCCGAGTCCTACAACAGCCGCCCATGTTATGACTGACTTATCCGGTCGGATACCCATGGTTCTGGATGGAGGAGAGTGTAACATTGGTATCGAATCTACAGTATTGGATGTAAGAGTGAATCCTCCGGTTATCCTGAGGCCCGGAGGCGTTACAAAGGAATCATTGGACGCCGTGGTTGGCAGCGTTCGATTATCTCCCGGCATCTTGAATCCATTGGAGGGAGCCAATCCGTCTCCATCTCCCGGAATGCGGCACGAGCACTATGCTCCAAATGGCACACTTATATTGTTCCGCGGTTCGCGCTTAAGTGTGTTAGAAGCTATCAAAACGGAGTATGACAAGGCCGTTACCATGGGATACACTTCAGCGATTTTCGCTTTTGCGCCTGATATTAAACTATTAGGTGACCGGTTAGTCTTTTCTTTGGGTAATCAGGATGCTCCCCAGGAAACCGCAAAAAAACTTTACGCGTTATTAAGATCTATGGATGAGATGGGAATTTCATGTATTTACAGCACGATACCAAATTTGCATGACATTGGCTTGGGTGTTGTCAATCGCCTTGTCAGGGCGGCGAGATTTTCCATTATAGACACCGGTGAGGAGGTTTCATGAAAATATTATTTGTTTGTACAGGGAACACATGCCGCAGCCCTATGGCTATGTGTTTCGCGCGTAAAAAGGGATATGATGCTATGAGCGCAGGAGTGTATGTATATACCGAAGATGCGCCGGCATCTCTGCAAGCAAGATCAGTTGTTCAAAAACGCGGTATGACACTCGTGGGGCACCGCAGCCATCAAATCGATATAGACAGTATAAATTGGTGTGACAAAATTGTTTGTATGACAGAGGATATCCGAATACACGTGTTAAGAAATTATAATATAGCAGCGCAAAAAGTTTATGTGTTTTCTCCCCCTATTCCCGATCCATACGGTTTAGGGGAAGCCGAATATGAGCGTGTGGCTCGGTTAATAGAGAACCAAATAGATGGTTTGTTTTATGAAACCGGTCATTGCGATCCCGTATCGGATACCGGCTCGGATACTTGACACCCTCTTCACCATATGTTAACATTTCTTCCCGTAGCCTAAGGTCGCTTGGTTGCGTGTACCTCTGATTCATCGTCAGGTATTAATGAGCGCCTGTAGCTCAGCCGGATAGAGCAACGGCCTTCTAAGCCGTGGGTCGGGGGTTCGAATCCCTTCAGGCGTGCCAGTATGGTGGGTATAGTTCAGTGGTGGAGCGCCAGATTGTGGCTCTGGATGTCGTGGGTTCGAATCCCACTACTCACCCCATCGTTATCGCTCGGCCTATCGGTATTGGGGTGTAGCCAAGCGGTAAGGCACGGGACTTTGACTCCCGCATCCGCAGGTTCGATCCCTGCCACCCCAGCCAAATTCGACCCATTAGCTCAGTCGGCAGAGCACTTGACTTTTAATCAAGGTGTCCCGCGTTCGAGTCGCGGATGGGTCACCAGTTATTACGGTAGGCAGCGATTGCCTTTTAATCGCGGGCGTGGCGGAATGGCAGACGCGCTAGACTTAGGATCTAGTGTCAACAGACATAAGAGTTCAAGTCTCTTCGTCCGCACCAGTTTTTCTGTTAAGTGGAGCACGCGGTAGTAGCTCAGTGGTAGAGTGCCACCTTGCCAAGGTGGATGTCGCGAGTTCGAATCTCGTCTACCGCTCCACACGTGCGGGTGTAGCTCAATGGCAGAGCTCCAGCCTTCCAAGCTGGTAACGTGGGTTCGATTCCCATCACCCGCTCCATGAACGATTTATTATTTTTATATGACATATGATATACTAACGATTGATCCACTTAAGTCGTTTCATGATATAATTAAGTATATAAATTGAAGGGAGCGGTTTGTTTGATTATCAAGAACGGACTCATTCACGATGCCATTCACAAGCAACCTTACCTAGCTGATATATCCGTTGAGAACGGCATTATCAAGTGTATCAGCACCAACCTAATTGGCGACGATATTGTTGATGCAACGGGTATGAACGTCTATCCCGGCTTCATCGATGCCCATAGTCACATGGGTTTAGACGGGGATGGAATTGGGTATGAGGGCCGTGACGTTAATGAAATAAACGATATTATCACCCCGCATCTGCGCGCTATAGACGGGTTTAAACCCATGCAACCGACATTTCGCGCAGCATCTGTTGCAGGAGTAACCTGTGTGTGTGTTGGCCCCGGCAGCGCGAATGTGTTGGGAGGTACTTTTCTGGCGGCAAAAACAGTCGGTATTCGCGCAGATGATATGATTGTTAAAAATCCTATCGCCATGAAATGCGCATTTGGCGAGAACCCCAAACGATGCTATGCGGATAAAGCAGATTCTACCCGTATGACAACTGCCGCTAAATTGCGAGAAATGCTTTTTAAAACACAGGAATATATCGCAAAAAAAGAGGCGGCTCTAGATGATATAACCAAACAGCCTGCTTTTGATATGAAGCTGGAGGCTTTGATACCTGTCATCAAGCGAGAGATACCACTAAAGGCACACGCACATGCTACCGAAGACATTTTTACGGCATTGCGTATCGCAAAGGAGTTCAACCTTGCCATAACTCTGGAGCATGTCACGGAAGGACATCTTATCGTAGATGAATTAGCTAAAGAGAAAATCCCAGTTGCAATAGGTCCTTCGCTGACCGCCGCTACCAAATTTGAGTTGAGAAACAAAACATTTGAAACGCCCGGAATCTTAAGCAAGGCCGGGTTGCAGGTATCCATCATCACCGATGCGCCTGTAATTCCCCAGGAGTATCTAGCTTTATGCGCAGGATTAGCTGTAAAGAGCGGCATGGATAAGTGGGAGGCATTGAGGGCTATCACTTTACATCCGGCTCTTCATGTCGGCATCGCTGAACGCGTCGGATCTCTTGAACCCGGAAAAGACGCAGATATTATTCTATGTCAAGGTGATCCATTGGAAATCAATTCAACCATACATGCGGTGTATATTAATGGTAAACCAGTATTACATCATTAGTTTTATTCTTGTTTATTCTAACATAATTTACATAAAGGATAATTAAACAAGTGGTATTACTACGTTAGGATTGGGTAGAATTAAGGAGCGGTGAAATGAGCACACAACATGACCCAATAAATGTTAAGCCGCTTAATGAGGTTTTATTATACTTAGAGAATTTATTACCAACGAACATACCTACAACCTATTCTATAAAGCCTCTATTCAAAGGTATTGCTGAGGAAGAAAAAATACGTGACGGTGTTTTAGCTTTCAAAGAATTTTTACGTCTCTTTCTTAATCGTTTAAAATCGGTTGGTCATTTATACGCCAAGCCGTCAAAAATCCCCGGAAGTCTGACAGATTATCCGTTTTTACACAATATAACCAATTTGCTGGTCGATATAGGTTATCATGGGCGTATGAGTAAAAATGGTGATGTATTAAGTATAACTAATATTCCACTATGCTGCTCATCCGTTGATAATAACGGCCATAAAAAAAATCCAAAAATTCCCCTGTCCAGTTTCTTTGAGTGTTTACGTTTCCTAACATTATGTGGTTTTATTTTTACCGGTATCGATTTAGATATAAAAATGTTTTGTATTTCTGAAACACAACCACTTAAAGTGTCGTATCCTGATAACCCCGTTCTATTAACGGGGCTAAAGATTCTTAGTGTTGCAGATATAGAATGTCGAACTGAGCGAAGGTACTGGAATGATCATCATCTTCTTCGATGCGATTATCGGTTGGTGATGGCTGAAAAAACAGATGTATTGGATACGTTAAAAGATATTCTACATCCGCTCTCGCAGGACGTTCAAACGTTCGCATTAAAGTTACACAGGCGATATGTAAGCATGGGACTGACCTGCACGGAAAGTTGGCTTCAAGATGTTAGCTTTTCGTACGCGAACCTCAATAAGCACAAAAAAGACTTGTTATCGCGGGACAAGTACCAAAAAAGGATATGGGCATTCTCTTATTCGATAAGACATGGACACAGTTTATTTGTACGTGCGAAAAAGACTGAAAAGTATAAAAATATCATCGGGAATTTTTCCCCATCATTACAAGAAATAATCGCAGGCGGATATGGTTGTTATAAAAAGTTTGGCCGTGCGCGCTGTATGGGAGATTGTCAGGGTATCCGTCTTCCACTGGATGATTCTATACTAGATTACGAAGAAGATATAACTACATGGCTTGATCTTGAGATGCCGTTTGTTGATTAGAGCATATTGGAAATTTAAATTAAAATCTTTTTGTAAAGTGACACGGAAAAAGCGGAAGGGAACGAGAGTAATTTTGAAAGATACCCTATACGATATCGTCATTGTTGGAAACGGACCTGCAGGATTATCCGCTGCGATAACTGCGTGCGTGCTTAATAATTCATGTGCTGTTATCTCTCCTAACAACTCATCAAGTTTATTATATGAAGCACAACTTGTATCAAATTATCCCGGTTTACCTTCTGTTAAAGGAAATCTGCTGCTGGATACTTTTAAATCACAAGCTGAATCGCTTGGAATGGTCTCTTTAACGGGATTGGTTACACAAATCATGAAAATCGATAACGGTTTTATGCTATTGGCCGGCACACAGATATTTAAATCCCTAGCCGTTATCCTAACTCCGGGTGTCATGCGCGGAAATACGCTTGTTGGAGAGAGAGAGCTTCTTGGAAACGGCGTCAGTTACTGTGCCGTGTGTGATGGGCATTTCTATAAAGATAAAAACATCGCGTTGCTGTCCTATTCATCGGAAGGGATAGAAGAAGCATCGTTCCTTATAAAACAAGCATGTCATGTATCATACTATGTCATGAAGAATCATGATACGAGCAGCCTTTCCGGCGATGTCACCATTTTTTATGATAAACCTACTTCCATTGAAAGAATCGATCCTGTTCTACGCGTTCAAGGACATTTATATGACGGGGTTTTTATTTCACGTCTTCATGTTCGACCAGATATGCTCTTGCCGGACTTATCCTTATCGGACACTTACATCGGTGCCAACAGGTTAATGGAAACAAATATTACCGGTGTTTTCGCAGCCGGTGATTGTACGGGCGTACCACATCAAATTGCAAAGGCTGTTGGAGAAGGTAACATCGCAGCGATTTCAGCCAGTAAATATGTCTTAAGCAATAAAACAGTCCCACCATACGTGGTATAAAGATACCCCATTACTAAAAGGAGTGATTTTATGCTTAAAGCTAGTCGTATCATATGTATTACAGTTTGGATATTATTTATATGTAACACGGTTTTCTCATCATCGCTCGTGTTAACGCAGGGATATGAAGGGGTAGCATTTTTCCCTGAAGATAGCGATGACACAACTGCTGTGTATCGTTATATATATCGTTATCCCGGTATTGAATCGCAATACGAATCGGATGATGCGATAAATGAATTCTTTGACTATCAATTGAATGATGCGTTATCATTCACAGCGCCGCTTTTTGCCATGGAAGCTGAAGAAAATACCGGTAGCTATACACGCGTGGATTATCAAATTACTTGTAATGATGCGGTTTTTTTCTCAACACTCTTTAGTCATGAACATTTTTTTGGCGCATCTTCAATTAATTTTTGGACGGCTTATAGCTTTTTAAGACAAGGCGAAGGAGCAGGTATGGTTTTAAGTCTAGCCGACATATTGGGTCTAACGACTCCGGCCGAAGATGATGGCTTAACATACGAGCGCATGACTCGTCAATCGAATGAGTTGATTTACGATCTCATTTGGGAAATTATTGTAGAACAATTGGATATAGCAGGTTATGATTATTATGAAGGATTGACAAGGGATGATCTTGTAGCCGAATTTTATCCGGAGAACGATTTTTACATAGACCAAAATCATACTTTGGTTTTTTTTATTCAGCCGACGATGATCGCTTCGGCTGCATCCGGAATGCTCTTGTTCCCCTTCTCTATTGATGAATTACTAA
>Ga0123354_10019221_pt1 | contig 10725 bp, 9 predicted proteins | sample TergutLab28metaG_2_FD_97872 | JGI IMG/M metagenome (GOLD analysis project Ga0123354, IMG submission 97872) | Labiotermes labralis P4 segment gut microbial communities from Petit-Saut dam, French Guiana - Lab288 P4 | ecosystem: Host-associated > Arthropoda: Insects > Digestive system > Gut ...
GATCTGGTTGCTCGAGAGATACAAGCTGGTGAGATTGGTCAGGCCGGACAGCGGGCGAAGATCGCTGATCTGGTTGGCGCCGACGTCCAGGTACGAGAGGGCGGTGAGCCCGGCCAGCGGGCTGAGGTCGCTGATCTGGTTGCTGCTCAGCCCCAGCGAGTCGATGCCCGTCAGGTACTGCGCGCCCTCAATCGAAGCGATCCCGCGGTTACCGCAATCCACCGTACCAGTCAGGCCAGTCAGTTCGGTGTCGCTGATCGCGGCGCCGGGCGCCTGGCCGAGGATCGTGTTCAGACAGGTCTTGAACGCCGCGTCCGGTACGTTGACGTCGATCGCCTGGGCGGTCGGCGTACCGCCCACCAGGGAAGCAACTGTCAAGGCGACCGCCGCTAGGAGTGCCGGGAACCGGTGAGTCTTCGACATGATGTCCGCCTACTTATCTTCAGAGTTGGCTGAGCGAACCGTCGTTTTCGTCGCGGTGAAACTAGCCACGCGCTGCTGACCCCGGGCGTGGACAACGATCCTCAAGAGAACTGTACCGGCAGCCAACCCACAGGGGAATACCCGCTTTAGCTATCGAGGTCATAGGATATATCTATGGACATCAATCCGCGCCACGTACTCATCTTCAAGCAAGTCGTCGATGCCGGCTCGATCTCCGCCGGCGCGCGCGCCCTGGGCTGGCGCCAGCCATCGGTCACGTCCCACATCCAGGCGCTGGAACACGCGCTCGGTACGCCGCTGCTCTTGCGCCGCTCCACCGGCGTCACGCCGACCGAAGCGGGACGCAGCGTACTCGCGCACGCCGTCGCCATGTCATCTCACCTGGACGCGCTCCAACGAGAAGTCGAGGAGCAACGCCTCCGCCAGTGGGGCAGCGTACGGCTCGCCGGATTCGCCTCCACGCTCAGCATGCGCGTACCCCAGGCGCTCGCCGACCTGAAGGACCGCTTCCCGGGCATCGACGTACTGCTGACGGAGAACGAGCCGCCCGTCTCGCTCGAACTGCTGAACGCCGGTACCGTCGATCTCGCCATCGTCTACCAGCACATCGGCGACCCGCAAGCCGTCGACCTGTCCGGCTACACGCAGGTACCGCTGGCCACCGATCCCGTCTACCTGATCCTGTCCCGCGACCATCCGCTCGTCCAGCGCGAGTCGCTGACGCTCGCCGACCTGGCCGCCGAAAACTGGATCATCGGCTACTCAAGCTGCCGCCACCACCTGATCGACCTCTGCCGCCGGGCCGGGTTCGAGCCGCACATCAAACACGAAACCGACGACCACCTCGTCATCCAGGAACTCGTCGGCCACCGCCTCGCCGTCGCGGCCGTCACCCGGTCGTCGCTGACCGTCACCAGGCCATCCAACGTCGCCATTCTCACGCTGCCCGAACTCGGTACGCACCAGGTCACCGCCGTCTGCCTGCCCGGCGCCGAACGGGTCGCCTCCATCCGGGCTCTCCTGGACGCGCTCGCGGCCGTCCCCCCGCGTACGCTCTGACCTGCATCGGCGGCGGTTCGTGATTCTCGGTGTAGTAGAATATACTACATGATGGGTTTTCCAGACTGGTCACACCTCATCGGGCACGCCGACAACCGGTCGGAACGCCATCCTGGTGACACCGATATCCCAGTCGCGTGGGCTGTCGAAGCCTGGCAGGACGAAAACGCCGCACTCATCGACCCCGATTACAACTCGAGGTCAGGCCACAGCCTAAGGCTCATCGGCTGGTCCCCAAGTGCCGGTTTTCTCGTCACCGTGATCGCCGTTCACTTCGAAGGTGGTCTATTTGCGGCCAGCGCATGGAAGTCCAACAACAAGGACAGACGACTGTACAACGAAGGATGAACTCATGGCCCTAACACTCGACGAACTAATCCGCGACGAGGTGACCCACGCCGTCGCACATGAGGGTGCCCCGTTCCCGGAGGGCGTGAAAGTTATCCGCCCCAACAAAGGCACCGTGTTGTCTGTCAGGCTGACCGACGACGAGTATGAGATGTTGTGCCGGCGAGCCGAAGACGATGGCCTACCGGTTTCCACCGAGGGCAGACACCTGATCGTCACCGGTTTGCGTACGGATATGAAAAGTACCGTCGCGGCGGCGATCCGGGAGACCGTCGCCCCCCATCTGCTTACCGCTTAGCTGGGGCATCACCCGCGGGGGATGACTGTGGGGATGCCGTACCGCCCCGGCGCGTACCCCGTGGTAGACTCAAGCAACTCTCGACAAACTCAACAGAAAACGAGGGACTATGAAACTACGGGGACTTCTCGCGGCTGCCGCGTCCATCTGTCTGCTCGGTGCCTTGGGTGCCTGTTCCGCCCTTGGGGGAGGCAACTCACCGGCCCCGCGTGACCCGACGGCGGGGATCACGAATTCTCAAAACGTCGACGCGTTCTCGTTGCACGTCGGCGACTGCCTGATCTCGGCCGACCTGGACACCACCTTCAGCAACGTACCAGGCGTCCCGTGCACCGAAGCGCACGACAGCGAGGTCATCTACATCTTCGACGTGACCGACGCGACGTACGACGAGGACACCATCAACTCCGAGGCCGACACCCAGTGCCAGCAGGCGATCACCGATTACGTGGGCCCGAATTACGCCAGCGTCGGTAGCGAGGGGCTGGACTACACCTGGTTCAATCCGACTCAGGACTCGTGGAACAGCGGGGATCGTGAGATCGACTGCGTTGCGATGACCAATGCCAGTACGAACGATCTGACCTCCAGCGTCAAGGGTTTGGGCAAGTAGCGTACGCCTGATCGTCATTCCGGCGACCGTCGGAATGACCGGTGCGGGTTCGATAGTCTGGTCCCATGCCGCAGTTCCGTCCTTTCCCCGCCCTCCGGTACGACGACGATATCGACCTGAATGCAGTGTTGGCACCGCCGTACGATGTGTTGTCCGACGCGGATGTACGCCAACTCCACCAGCGCGATCCGCACAACATCACCCACGTCGATGTACCCGAGGACCAGGATTACGACCGCGCGGCGGCGACCCTGTGGCGCTGGGTGGAGGAGGGGGTGCTGACCGCCGATTCCGACGACACCCTCTCGATCTACCGGATGGGTTTCACCGACGCCACCGGTACCCCGCGCCAGATCGTCGGCGTCCTCGGCGGGCTCCAGGTGGTGGACGAACCATCGGCGGCGGGATCGGCTGAACCGGCGGAGGGATCGGTGGGCGCGGCCCGCCGTACGACCGTACTGCCACACGAGCGGATCACGCCCAAGGCGGCGACCGACCGGCTCGACCTGACCCGCGCGACCGCCACCAACCTGTCGCCGGTGTGGGGTCTCAGCCTGGCCAGCGGGCTGACCGAGGCGCTGCGCGAGCCGGGCGCGCCGCATGGCCAGGTCACCTGGGACGGGGTCACCCACGCGGTCGAGCGCATCACCGACCCCGCCCGCATCGAGGCGATCCAGGCGATCCTGGCCGCCGACGACGTACTGCTCGCCGACGGCCATCACCGCTACGCGATATCGCGGATCTACCGGGACGAGGTACGGGCGGCCACCGGGCGGTACGACACGCGGGCCGAGCAGACCCTGGCTTTCGTCAACGAGTTGATCGAGGACCAACTGTCCATCGAGGCCATTCACCGCTTGTACTCGGCGGTCTCGCGGGAGGCCCTGCAAGCCGGTCTGACTAGGTACTTCGATGTCGAACCGCTTGAGTCGGTGACCCCCGCCACCCTGTCCCAGATGGTCGAACTCGGCCGGCTGGTGGTCGTGTGTCCGACCGGTCCGGCGCAGTGGCTGATCCCCAAACCGGGCGTCTTCGACGGCGTACGGGCCCTGGACGGCGTGTGGCTGGAGACGGCTCTGGCCGGGGTCGACGCCGAAACGTCGTACCAGCACGGGCTGAGCGAGACTCTGAAACTAGTTGCCGCCGGCGGTTTCACCGCGGCGGTGCTGATCCGGCCGACGTCGATCGAGGAAATCCGCCGGACCGCCCGCGAGGGGGTGCTGATGCCCCCCAAGTCCACCTTCTTCACCCCCAAGCTGCTGACCGGCTGGGTTTTGCGTCCGACCGAACCCCTGCCCGGCGCGTAGCGGGTGATTCCCGGCGGCGCATGGTACCTCGCCCCCGCAGCGTACAGTGAGGGCATGGCAATTCCGTACCTGACCTTGTCCAATGGCGTACCCATCCCCGCGATGGGGCTCGGTACCTATCCGCTGCGCGGCGACGAGGGCATGGCCGCGGTACGGTCGGGGCTGGAGCTGGGGTACCGCCTGATCGACACCGCCGAGGCGTACGACAACGAGATGACAGTCGGCGAGGGGATCCGGCAATCCGGGGTACCGCGGGCGGAAATTTTCCTCACCACCAAGTTCAACCGGCAGTGGCATTCGGTCGACGGCGTACGCCAGGCGGCGGCCGGCTCGCTGCGGCGCCTCGGTACCGATTACCTCGATCTGCTGCTGATCCACTGGCCGAATCCGGGTTTCGGCATGTACGTGGAGGCCTTCCGCGGGCTGCTGAAGCTGCTCGACGAGGGCGTCGTACGGGCGATCGGTACCTCCAACTTCAAACCGGCGCACCTGGCGCGCGTACTGGCGGAGACCGGCGCCAGCCCGCAGGTCAACCAGATCAACCTGACCCCCTGGGTGGCCCGCCAGCCATCGGTGGCGTACGACTCGGCCCACGGCATCGTCACCGAGGCCTGGAGCCCGATCCGGCCGGCCGCCATGCTGCAGGACCCCGCCATCGTCGCGATCGCACGCGCCCACGACGCGACGCCGGCCCAGGTCGTCCTGCGCTGGGGTACCCGACACGGCTATGTACCGATACCCAAATCCGCCCACGCCGACCGACAGGCCGAGAACCTCGCGAGTTGGGACCTGAGTCTGTCCGACGACGACATGGCCGTCCTTGACGCCCTGGACCAGGGCGAAGCGGGTGTCACCGACTCCGACACCTTCGGCCACTAAGACATCAGTTTGAGACATCGGGGACGGTTCTGTTTGTCTCAACCGGGCTTGGGGTTACATCACCACCGCTAGTACATTGACAGACACAGTACTGTGCTGCTAGTCTGTATCCAGGACGTTACGGATGAGAGGACAATATGCCAGATCCTACGATCTCCTCGGATCTCCTCCGGGGAAACACCGACACCATGATTCTCAAGGTACTGCTTGACTCCGACCACTACGGCTACGAGATCGTCAAGCTGCTACGCGACCGCTCCGGCGGCGAACTTGAGCTCAAGGAGGCCACTCTCTACTCAAGCTTGCGCCGCCTGGAAGCGGACGGCGACATCCGCTGGTACTGGGGCGATGAGACACAGGGCGGTCGCCGCAAGTACTACCAGATCACCGACCAGGGCCGTACAACGTACGGAACCAATCGGCAGAACTGGGAACACACCAAGAAAATCGTGGATCGCCTGATCTAGTCAGCACCAAGGAAAGGACAATGATGGACAACAACGTAACCGGTCGCATCGACGACTACCTCGACCAGGTTTTCGGGCCGTACGAGGATAGCCCGACGGTCGCCGAGCTGAGGCTTGAAATACGCCATGACTTGCTGGAACGCCTGACCGATCTGACCGAGCACGGCGTCGGTGACGAGGTGGCGTACGCCCAGGTCATCTCGGCCGTCGGCGATATCGAACCCATGATCCGCGACCTGGTCGAACAGGACCGGGCGGAGGAGACGGGCGAGCCGTCCGCCACGCCGGAGCCCGAGGCCACGCCACCGACCACTCCCGATGTACCGCCGGCTGCCCAATTCGGCAGCCCGGACCCGGCCAGTCAGCCGAGCCAGCCGGAGCCCGAGGGCCCGGCCGGTACCATCCCGGACGGCGACACCCCCGGTACCGCGTGGCGGCCAGGCAGTGCGGGCGAGGACGGGTACGAGGACTGGAGCGCCGTGGCCGACGCGGTGGCGGCGGGACTGGACTCCGTACGTACCCAGGTCTCCGGCGCCTTGCAGCAAGTCGAGGACGCCCTCAACCGGGCCGGACTGGGCTACTGGACGACGGCCGTCCGGCATGAGCGGGACCGGCAGCGCGATCGGGAGCGTGATCGCGACTGGGCCGGCCGCTGGCGTCAGGAGGAGCGCTTCTCGCGGATCTCCTACGCGGCCAGCAACCTCCGGGGAGCCGATTTCCACGGCCAGCAGATGCCCGGCAGCAACTTCGCGGCCAGTTCGATGCGCGGCTCCGACTTCTCCGGCGCCGTTCTGACCGGCAGCAAGCTCGCCAGTTGCGACCTGCGCAACTCGAACTTCACCGGTGCCGATCTGTCCGGCTCCAACCTGGCCTCCTGCTCGCTGCGGGGCGCCCAGTTCGACCGCGCCAATCTGACCGAGGTCAAACTCACCAGTTCCGACCTGCGGCACGTCGCCTTCACCGGTACGAACCTGACCCGCGTACGGGCCAACTTCGCCGACCTGCGCGGTACGACGTTCGCCGATACCGCGCTTGAGGAGGCCACCTTCACCGGATCGGATCTGCGGGGTGCCACCTTCAACGGTCTCGCCCTCAACGCCGTACGCTTCGACATGGCCAATCTGACCGAGGCAACCTTCCGGGGCTGTCGCCTGACCGGGGTGAGTTTCCATCACGTACCGGCCCGGACCCTGGCCTCCATCGTCTTCGAGGACACCACCATAGATCAGGCGACCCTGCTGTCCATGCGCTCGACGGGGTACGTACCGCAAGGGGTACGAGTCGAAAACTGACGGGACGTACCCCCTGCCGATCCAGCCGTCGTGGTACCCAGTCCCCCATTGCGGGGCGCGAACCGGGCTTCCCCGTACCCCAATACCCCGATTACCGCCCCGCGTACGCTCAAGGGGGCGCGAACCGGGGCTCCTCGTGCCCCAACACCCCGCTTGGTGCCCCGCGTACGCTCAGCGGGGCGCGAACCGGGCACTTGGGGACTCGAACACCCCGCTTGGCGCCCCGCGTACCCCCCGTGCGCCGGGCGGGTACCCCCCAATATCAGGGGGTACGTCTAAACTGGCAGGGTGACGAGGACCTCAGCCACTCCCCAGCGACGTACCGCCCGGTGGGTTGCCGCTCTGCTGACCGTCCTGGTCATGGCGGGGTTATGCCCCTTGTCGATCAGCCCGGCCCAGGCCGCCCAGTACAACGCCACTGTGACATTCACCGCGATCCAGGCCGATACCACTGGCATCACGTTGTCCGGTACCGTGCAGAACACCGGGACCGATCCTCTGTACAAAGTCCAGGTCGTTCTGTGGCGCGACGCCGACACCATCACCACGCCCAGTGAACTCCAGGCCGTACTTGCCCTCGACCCCCAGGCCGATATCGGCGACCGGCTGGCCCAGGCCAGCGCGACGGTGGTGATCGTCACGGGCGACACGGCCTTCGGCCCTGGTCAGACCGCCAGTTTCACGGTATCCACAACCTGGGCGGACGCCCAGATCGCCCAGACCGGGGCGTACCTCGTCGGGGTCCACGTCCGGGCGTGCGACAACACCTGGGGACCCCTGGTGACCATCGGCTGGGGCCGTACCCTGGTCACCAAGACCACCGAGCCGGTACCGACGGCGGCCGTCGTCCTCCTCACCAGCCCGCCATCGTTGCTCCACGACAACGTCTTCCTCGACGACCACCTGGCCAGCGAACTGACCGGCCGCTTGCTCACCCTGGTCACCCTGGCCAGCCATGACGCCCACTCCGGCATCGCGTGGCTCATCGACCCCGCCCTGTTCCACGAAATCTCGGTCATGTCCCAGGGGTACCAGGTCCTCAGCGATACCGCGCTGGTCGACGGATCGGGCCAGGCCGCCGCGGTCAACTGGCTCAACGCCTACAAGTCACTCGACCAGGCCGCCGGTTACCGCCTGCCGTGGGGGAACCCCGACCTGGCGCTCGGCGCGGCCACCGGTAACACCAGTCTGATCGCGAATGCCCAGGCCGCCGAAGCGGCCAACTCCGAACTCTCCCACCTCCCGCTGGCGGTACAGGCGGGCAACGGTCTGGCCGACGATGCCTTCCTGTCTTATGTCGCGCCACTGCAACCGGCGGTCGTCCTGGCCCAGGTCGCGTCCAGCGCCATGTCCGGCGACATCCGGATACTCAACACCGCGCCGGTCGCCTTCCCCGACGGTGCGGGTACGAATCCCGCCGACGCCGGTTTGCAGCAGGTCCAGCGGGCCCAGGCCGACGACATCGTGAACCCGGCACCGCTGGTCCGGATCGTCAGTACCGCGGCCGACGCCGCCCTGACCAGCCAACTCCTCACGCTCCCGGTTGCCCTCACCCCGTTGCGCTCGATTCCGGTCACCGCCGCGTGGACGTCCGAACTGTCGAAAGGCGCCGCCCAGGGGCCGTTGACCGAGGCGATGACGGCCTCGGTCAACGCGGTCGGAAAGGCGGTCAACGCCTACGCGTCGCTGGTCAACAGCCCCGATTCGGCCCAGGCGATGGCCCTCCTGCCGATGGCAGCGCTTCTGTCGCAATCGTGGCCCGGCGACGCCGCAGCCAAGTCGTACGCGACGGCGATGGAGCAGTGGCTCCAGTCCCTGATGACCGCCGTCAGCCTGACCGCCACGCCCGAAGTCTCCCTCACCTCGCGTACCGCGTTGTTCCCGGTGACGATCACCAACAACCTGACGGTGCCGGCGTACGTCCGGGTCGCCGCCCGGTCCGTACCGCTCGGGAGCCAGCCGGCCAACCTGAGCATCCCGACGACCGAGGTCCAAGTCGTCCAACCGGGCGACAAGATGGCCATCACCTTGTCGCCGACCGTCGTACGCGAAGGCGACGCCGAGGCCCGGCTACAACTAACCACGCAGGACGGTACCGCCATCGGCGCCCCGGTCACGGTCACCGTCAACGCCCGCGCCTCGGCCTGGATGGGGTGGGCCGTGGTCGTCGCCGCCTTCATCCTGTTCACGGTGGGTACGGTCTTGCGCGTGCGCACCAAGCGGTCCCACGATCCCGCGGCGGGCGAAGCCCCGGACGCCAACGGGGGTGAACAACCTTGAGCGATCCCGCAGCCGAACCGGTACCCAGCTCACCGGTACCCAGCGCTTCCCAGCCGGTCCGCGAGTCCGCAGACACGGCCGCTGACAAGCCGAAACTATTCTCTTCAACCATGCTGATGGCCTCCGGTACCCTGGTCTCCCGCATCCTCGGCATGGTCCGCGTGTTGATGGTCGGCTGGATTCTGACCGTGTCCGCCCGCCAGGCTGACATGTTCTCACTGGCCTCCGGCCTGCCCAACCAGGCGTACACCCTGCTGGCCGGCGGCGTCCTCAACGCCATCCTCGTCCCCCAGTTGATGCGCGCCAAGCAGCGCGACGCCGACGGCGGCCAGGCGTACTCCGACCGGATCGTCACCCTGTTCACCCTGCTGCTGGTCGGGATCACCGCGATCCTGATGATCGCGAATCCGCTGGTCGTACGCCTGATGGCCCCGTCCTGGACCGCCCCGGCCCTGGCCGCCCAGCTCCGGTCGTTGGAGATGCTGACCCTGTTGTGCATGCCGCAGGTCTTCTTCTTCGGTCTCTTCTTCCTCGGCGGGCAGATCCTCAACTCCCGCGGCTCCTTCGGCCCGCTGATGTGGGCGCCCGTCCTCAACAACGTGATCCAAATCCTGATGCTCGGGACGTACGCGGCGATCTGGGGTTTCCACACCACCAACGACACCTCGCGGGCCTTCACCGGTGGGCAGTTGCTCCTGCTCGGCGTCGGCTCGGTCGTCGGCGTCATGTGCCAAACCGCCCTGCTCATCCCCTTCCTGAAAAAGGTCGGCTTCCGGTACCGCCCGCGCTTCGATTTCTTGCACACCGGCCTGGGCAGTACGGCCCACATGGCCAAGTGGGCGCTCGCCCTGGTGGTGATCGACCAGGTCAACTACCTCGTCTACACCCGGCTGGCCATGACCGCGACCGTAGCGGGGCAGGGTGCCGGCGACACCGTTTTCAACAACGCCATGCTGATTTCCCTGGTACCCCACGCGCTGCTCACCGTGTCGCTGGCCACCGCGCTGATGCCGTCGTTGTCCAAGCTGGCCGCCAGCGCGGCGTGGGACCAGTTCACCCGGCAGTTCACCGCCAGCCTGCGGACGATCTACACCGCGATCATCCCCATCGCCGTCCTCCTGCTGGCCGTCGGGATCCCGGCCTGTCTGGTGGCCTGGCCTTGGGACGGCGTCTTCGTCGGGTGGACGCTGATGATCCTCGGGATCGGCCTGGTCCCCTTCACCCTGCGGTTCCTCGTCACCAAAGGGTTCAACTCGATGGAGAACACCCGTACGCCCTTCTTCACCGAGATCCTTTTCGTCGTCGTCACCTGCCTGGTGTCGGTCGCGCTCATTCTCTGGATCAAGGTACCGCCCGGCTGGGTCGCGCCCAGCATCGCGCTGGGCTACACGCTCGGGTACGCGCTGTCCGGCGGGGTGTCCTGGGTGCTGTTGCGCCGCGCGGTACCCGGATTATCGGCGCCGCTGATCCGCCAGATCGGGAAGCTGGTCGGCCTATCGGTACCGGGGGCGGTGATCGCCGGAGCGATCTGCTGGCTCCAAATCCGTTTCATCCCAGGACGTTTTGCGGGACTCGTCGGCCTCGTCATCGCCCTGGCCGCCGGAATTGGTGTTTACTGGGGGTTGGCGAGATTGGCCCGGATCCCCGAGATCCTCCAGCTTGAAGCCCTCATCCGCTCGAAGCTGCGAAAGGAGCGTACTGTGCAATCCGGCTCTGACGACGACTCCACGAACTTCGC
>Ga0123354_10019222_pt1 | contig 10724 bp, 7 predicted proteins | sample TergutLab28metaG_2_FD_97872 | JGI IMG/M metagenome (GOLD analysis project Ga0123354, IMG submission 97872) | Labiotermes labralis P4 segment gut microbial communities from Petit-Saut dam, French Guiana - Lab288 P4 | ecosystem: Host-associated > Arthropoda: Insects > Digestive system > Gut ...
CTTCTAGTGCCGCGGTCATGGAAAAGTAGAGCTATACCTCTACCCACCTTCTGGGCCACACCGGGCCTGTTAACAGTATCACATTACCTTTTTACTACGCAAAAAGTAACACAGGACCACAGCAGCGAAAACCCAAAATCAACGCACAACCGGAATGCCATTACAATGACACTCGTCATTTCTTCGTGTATACTCAGACGTCTAAAACTTCCTTAAACGAATACGGACACCAATAAATCCCCACAATTGGTTGCGAAAAACGTAACTAAACGACAATCAAATACAGACGTAATGCATAATAAACAAAGAAATGCACTAACATGGACTGGCCAACAAGTGAAGAGTGCATGCGCAACATCCGTGACGTGTGTGTAAAGGGTCCCATGCACTGTAAGTTAAATTGTGTAGTTTAACTGTGTAAAAAACTGTAGGAAAAAACGAATTGAATGTTCTCTGGCACAGCAGAGTTTTCCCATCAGGTATGTCAGGTTTTTGTCAATTCTGTGTGTCTTCTTGTGCGTGTGACTATGGTAGATAAAAACAAGGCTGTCATTTGTTGTTTGCTAGCCACATCGGCCATAATGTTATCCGAAAAGAAGAAAAGAAAAGAAAGCGTAAAACTTTGAGTAAGAAATAGTATTTGATAAGGAATATATCATGCGATGCTCATCTGCTGAATGAATTGCTAGAAACGGATGCGACTTGAGATGATGCCAACGTGGTGTCGGCAGGTAAACTGAGGAAACTGTGGCACTCCGTGAGAGAACTGCGCAGTTCTCTGTGTGAAAGACGACTGGAAAGGACAGTTCTGAGGCCTGCGTTGTTGCCCGTCAAAACTGCGCGGTTTAGTCCGTTTTTCCGTCAGGTATGACGTCACACAGTAAAATCGCTCAGTTTAACTGAGAGTGTATAGAGCGCTTAACGTTACTGAAACGGGTCAAGTTAGACCAGATAAGAAGCGAACGATGCAAACAGTGGGATGATAGCAGGACCGCGTGCTGTCAGCGGAACACCATCTGGTGCACGCAAATCACGACGGAATACATGAAATTGTTATGGGAATATGCTGAATGTACAGTGTCAATAATAGTGAGACAGCTACTCAGGATGCAGGTGGGCTTGTGTAAATAGCTTGTTGTACTGTTTGTCCCCACTCGATTAGCAAAACACGTATTTACGTAATTTATACGCTACCACATTAATTTACATTGACTTTCAATATCAGTAACAATGGCATGGTTTGCACGTAACTACTGACAGTGAAACTGAAGACGGTTTAGTCAAGCCGAATTGCGCGGGTCAAAAGTGAATGCGTGAATAAACGAGCTAGCAGCCACAGTAAATGTATACATTTCAAGACTGCAAGATATAAAACCAAAGTTTCACATAGTCGCCATGTTTGTAATTTTTGATTGCAAGCATATTTCATTCGCAATATGCAGACACATTAATGACATATGAAGTTTCACTCGCCTAACTACAATGGTTAGTTCGTATTCGTCTTCCAACCGTAGGGTAACTGCACAGCACCTGTGTTGTGCTTTCATATTGTACACAAATATTACCTGAAATAACAGTCACATCACATATTTTTCCAAACTCTACTTCCATGCATCATTTCAGTACCATAAAATCAGTGGCGCTGGTATCGCTACCGTCCTACAAGTTCGTCTGTCCACCAGTTAGAAGAGATGACAAGACAGGCAATGTACAGACGCGCGTTGGCGTAATCATTGTTGATGTGGAAAAGCAATGAATATCAAAATATTCTGAGTGTGTGTATGTATTCTTTCCTCAGTCAGCCGGGATGCAAATGACGTGAGCCGTTTGAGTCGTCTGTGGCCTGTCTGGCTCTACCATTTTTTCACATTATCTCAGAAAAACGCAATCACTTCCGCAAAAAAAAGTTACTCATCACAAAATATGTTTTTTGTCCAATTTTTGTCTGAAACATCTCCCATTCTAAGAAGAATTCAGCCAGATATTATCACAAATCATGGGCCTCCAAACTATTTATAGCAAAGGGCTGGTTCGCGGGCCGCACGTAAGTGGTGTACTGAACGGCACAAAGTACTGTTTAATTTTATAGTGTACACATAATTTACAAAAGTGGCTGCGTGCCGTATAATACAAACTCGCGGGCCACGAGTTAGAGACCCATGTCATAAATGGACATTGGTCTTCATGTAAAGTGCCCGTTATTCTTGTCTGATTTTAATTAAACTTGAATTTTCTCGACAGATTTTAGAAAAAAAAACTCAAATATAAAATTTCATAAAAATCCATCCAGTGGGAGACGAGTTGTTCCATGCGTGACGGACGGCGGGCGGGCGGCCGGGACAGAATTGACGAACCTAATAACCGCTATTCACAATTTTGCGAACGCGCTTAAAAGACAGTACGGTACTAGGGTGGCCTGCAATGGCATAAAGTTCATACCATGGTTCGTTAAAATCGGCCAAATATTTCAAAATCTGGAAGTTCATACGGAATCCAAGCCCATTTAAAACTATGTTTCATTGCTTTCTTCGGCGACTATATCAAGGCCTCTTGCATAGTCACATCGGCAGCCTGGGTAGCAACAAGTACTGTACTGTGAACTGTCTGCACTCAAGGCAAAGTTTGAACGTGACATCCCCCTCCCATTCCACATACATAAATGTAAAGCAAACAACTTTCTGGTATTTGACTACGACGGCTTAACATGGCTCACGTGAGACCACACAGAAAATCCTGAGCCAGTCCAACGCCACGCGCATTACTACAGCTCTGTATGATCAACAGTGACGTGACTACGGCCTGGGCAACCAACGAACACGGGTTCCATTCCCGACAAAGGTATAAAATTCTTAACCTTCTCTCAACCATTTAGACCAGCCCTGGAGCCGACCCAGCCCACTAACGGGCAGCAGCAGCAGCAGCAGCTTTTCCCTGGTGATAAACCGACCGGGGCGTAAAGCTGACCGCTTACCTCGACCTAGTCCTGTGGTTAAGAATGAGTGGACCTTTACAATCACGTCACCATACGTCGTCATAGCAAAATCATTAACTAAAGGAGCTTTAACTTTACACCTATTTCCTAAAACACTGGGTACACACGCGTGCATAAGAGACAATAAGAACTGGGGAACGGGGGTTCTTATTCTGAGGGACGAAAACACACCACTGACATTACAGATGCTCGAAAAAATGCCCAGAAAAATACTTGGAATAAAAATGATTCAGTACGTCAGAAATCCAGGACATCAGATACAGAGGCACTTTGTGAGTTACACAGATCCTTTGGAACTGTTACGACAACGCATCAGTAGAGTTACAGTATGAAGAACACGTGCCAGATTTCCACCACGAACTTCGGTTCCCACCCGTCAGAAAGCCCTACTATTCCACGAATGTCCCGTAATCACATCTTTTTCATCTGCCACTGTCGCTCTGTAGTCTTGGGAACTAACGACGTCGTTAAATACCACCCCCTCTGCCCCCCCCCTTCCCAATTCGTCGTTCTCGCAGCGTTCAGCGTCGTCCGCTGCCGAAACAGACGAGCTGGTAGACACCAAATGTCATGGTAGAAGCTAAAAACTCCACCTGCTGTTCGCTTGGATGGCTCAAACCAAGAAAATAAAACGGAGCCTACGATGCACACAGTTACAAGATAAACTGATACAGAATTTCAGTTTCAAAACCCCATAAAACGAAAGCAGTGGTCGACATATAAGAGAGATATCAAAATCAGCATTAGGGAAGAACGTCTGGATGTGACCTGGACTGCACTGCCTCAAGATAACAGACGTTTGTGTTGACGTTGTGGAATGTTCGGTTTCCGCAACAACAAATAATTTCACTATAAGACACATGTGAATAAAAGCTAAGGGAATACTCTGTATGCGTGTCACAGCCAGTTAATCGGATAATCAGATATTAATTAGTAACTTACATGTGTTAATGATGCGGTAGGTAAGTCGTGTTAGTAGGTAAATTAGTACGTAGCACATTCCTCAACTAATGTACTAATCACTTACATTCATATACAGATTACTACACCAGTACGGTACCGAACTGTGGACATTCCTGCAGCATGAACCGGAACGACACCTTCACGCCCGTTGTTTATGTAGCCGCCAACACCAGTTTGCCCGCGAGATGCTACCTTGACTACTGAAAAACTCGGGAAGTAGGTACTTAGCCATTATGTATGTAGCCTTGGGATATTCAGGGAAGATCAAGGTGAACCTGTGGTCAGGCTGTAAGTCTTCAGACAGTACCATAACATCGGCATCTAGCAGTAAGTTGCCAGACAGTGGCAGCCTACCTTTCTACTCTCAATTACGTCTCCATCTAAACATACATCCCTTCATTTCCTTTACCCTTATTATTTCTTTTTACTTTATTCGGCAAGTTAGGATAATTTCTTTCATATGATGCACAGCTACGACCCCAAGCCCTTATTTTTTTACACAGATTATATCTACTATACACAAAAGTTCTTGGGATGGTATTTTTTACATATTACGTTTTTATACCGTTCACAGTCGAAATCTTGAATGTGAGTGACTATCGATTGCAGCTAGAAGGTTCTACACTTAGACCTTCTTACACACAGCCTTATGATTGCTTGTTGAAAGCCGAAACATGCAGCTGGACACATCCCACTAAAAAAAAAAGGAGGTGTGTTCGACGGATAAAATAGCTGGTTTTATAGTCTTAATATTCTGCCTATTCAGTTGGTTTCTTTCGCTCATCTTTTTGTTTCTCTCTACCTTCCACCTTTCCCTTTTTACGTACTTGTTTCGGGCCGTCTAAAGACGAAATACAAATTCTGAACATTTCATAATGACGAGCATCGTAATTGATAGAGGTAACGCAGTACAAGCAATAAGACCTGAGTTACGATGGATGTTCGCTTGACGTATCTCCGGTTCAGTAAGGTAAGGTAAGGTAGCTACGCGTGTAAAGCGAAGTCATACATATATGATAGGTATGTCTTTCGTTTGAAGCTTTAACGATAATAATCATTGTTAAAAAGAAATTAGCTCACTGCACTACCGTTCCTAGATTGGCTGTGCCAGTTCTGATTTTGGTTCAAAGTTTACATCAGACTCCCACTGGTCGTCACTTACATACTTACAGAATGTTGGCCTCAATACCTCACGACAAGCGGTCATTTCGGATATCGAATATACATATGCGTGTGTGTTTTGTGTGTGTAAGTTTAAATTTGCCAAATAATATATGAACACACCGGCATGCACATACAAAAACAATATCTGCGCTCAGCTTTAAAGGATTATGACTATGCTGTATTGCAATACACATTACTTATGCTGTGGACATTGTACAGCACATCGTGTTTGGCTGAAAAAATGCAGAACGTTTCGAGTTTTGGGTTGTGGACTTTTTGCCAGAGACAATGGACAACGCCCAAAAGACGAGTCACGCCTGATACTTGCGTTATTAAAGACTTATTACATCGTATCAGTGGCGTCAACATTCCTTGCCCATGCAAAAATACGCCATAGCACTGAACATTATTCTGTCAGACCAGTTCATGCGCAGGTCACTGGTAAACCGTAACGCCTTCAATGTAGGCATCACATCAGACGCTTGCATTGAGCTGGTTGGCGATATGGTAGGACGTAGGCGTGCCAACACGCAGAGCAAGGCCCTCATTCAATAAGGGGTGAAAAGAACCACTAGGAGTGTCCAAGATTTACTAATCATACGCGATCATACACAACTCACCACTCTGTTATGCATGGGTAAGAAAGACGGATCTGTGGTTACGACGGAAAGTGCAACTAAACGAGCCTTTAAAAAAGAAACTGCTGGCCGCCATCACGACTCAGCCCGTCACATGTCGGCGCTTCATAGCAGAGCGGTCGGTACGAGATCTGCAATGGGGGCAACGGCACGTTTTTAAAACACACAGATTAATAAATAATATGGTTAATAATTATGCAATGACAGTCAACACAACTAAGCGCACATGTACTTCGTTAACGCAACATGTTTCGACCTAACAGTAGGTTACAATCAGACACTACAAATTGTTTAAAATATAAAGGGAAATCAAAAAATTTCCATATCGGAATTGAGATCTCACGTTGCACTGATAAAATACGTACACGATGAGTTGTGGTGACAGCCACTGCGTAATTATTAGCTGAAACACAACGGGATGTTTAACTTCAAAAGAATCAAATTTACAATATGTCCTTGTTAGCACTCACAGAAAAATCTCCTGCCTTCCCGTCTCCCGTATTAAAACGTAAATATTAGAAAATGTAAAATTATAATGTTGGTCATTATTCTGTACGGTTCTCAGAAATTGCCTCCTTCTTCCTAGGGGGAAAACAATGGTGGGTGTTCGAGAACCGAATGCCTAGAATATCTATACCTAAGGACAAGGAAGTAACAATTTCGAACACCTTATACCTGTACTCCCTCATATGCATTCTTGGTCTACACAGAGTTTCACATTCTGATAAGCGTTGCTAGAGTTTCAAACACAGCCCTTCTGCAGGGAAAGAAGACCCAATTTTCTTACATCGATGATGCATGGCCCGGCCTTCTGTCATTATTTCTTCGCACTACCAATGGTTTTTAAGACTTATGTTGTGTAATAAAGCCAGTGTGCCGGACACTGTCCATTATCAGAGGTACATTTGACACAAGAGACGATAAAATAACTGACTGTACGCCTGTTTTTATGTCTCACTGCATTACGCTGAACTGCACTGACACTCCTGATTTACAAGTATTATAACTGCAAGATTCATTCACTTTAATATTGTTCTCCACGAGCGTCTAAACATGTTTATTTGTATAGGGCCTTTCTCGCAAGTATTAACCTCCGACGTACCGAATAAATGTTGTGGGTATCCATAAATTACATATTTTATTACCAACACAATATCTGCACAAAGCTAGCCGAGTTCCGTAAAAATAAAAACAGGAAAGGTGTATCAAGTGTGGGACATCCAAAGCGCTTCCAGGCCCCGTGTTACAACATGCTTAACAACGTAAGATCTCCTTAGATATCAATCAGTACAACAGATGTCACGCGGAAATGAAAATTCATTGCAGCGTTACTAAACGTGTAGCCTATTTGCCCTTTCTTGCGGTGTTTATTCCGAGACGAGTCCCGCAGGCAGTTACTCAGATCATACTAGCTGAAACACACCAACATATAACCTAAATATTCTTGGGTTAAATTAACACACTCGCTTTTGCAAACGTCTCATTATATAATAACCCATTTTACTTGCTGCTCTAAAAAAAAAAGTGTATACCAATACTTACGGAATTCTGTTCGTGAATTACGGACATCCACGCTTTTAATCCTGCATAGGCACTAATCCGAGACTACTGTGGCTACAACAGTTTGCCATTCACGTCAGATATGCAGCCCGTGGGCCGAGGCAGAAACGACGAATATTTCTGACGATTCTCGCCCTATTTTGGAGTCGTGCTAACTGTGAACACTAAACAATCTAGGTATTTTGTCACTTACTGCGTTGTACTGCCGTAACATATCGTAGTGAATTTGATAAATAAATGAATATAAAATCAGTTATGATGTTGTACTGATCGGAGAAAACAACAAACAACATTGGTTCAACAAATGCAATGAAATAATGTTACCCAAATTTGAAATGAAATAGTTCTGCGTGCGTTGTGCCCATTTCCGTAACGTGCTGTCAGCTACAAGCATTAGGTACATGGCCTGTGAAGTCTCCGCACGGTATACGATAATGCCTGTCTTTTCTCAACCCAGCACGGTTGACAAAACCTGTTTCATTTAACTTGCTGTAAGAAGTTGGGGTTGCGTATTGGGTGGAACAGAGTTCCACCCAATACGCAACCCCAGCCAGCAGAAACATCGGTGGACAATACCAGAAGCTGTAGTTGCAGTGATATGCTCCTGGTGATGGGCGCAAACATCGCCCTAAACATGTACAGCTGACTAGAACTAAATAAATCATAACAGTTGCATCTTGTTCATTATTAATTGTAATTATCATTGGCGTAACTTAGGGTAGGGGGGAAGGGGTGGGGCAAATATTCCCCCAGTTTTTTTCTAAGAATAGTTGTTTGGCTAATGAGTTTAAGAGGAGGTAAATAAAAAAACTGGGGTGAGTGGAGGAAAGGGGTCTACGTATATTATGTACTGGTTCAAAACAATCTTCCTCCTCTTTCTAGCTTGACTGCTTCGTGAAATTCTTAATTTCCACGGTCGATTTTGCACCCCCCCCCTCCCATGTTATTAGCCACGTTACGCCTATGAGAACTGTATTATTAATACAGGCTTCGTATGTAGGTGTGAACTGGCTGCCAGTTTTGTGAACAATGAAACGATGTTGCGGGTTCCGTAAGGAAAACGGGAGGAAGGACTTCTTGGGAGACAAAAATTTTTAAGAAAGAACGCGCACAATACGGTTAGAGTCTTAGTGCAGTTCAACCCCGTGGTTGGAACATTAACATAAGCCCATTTAGCAGGCGCCAAAGTGCTATCGCATCGCGTCTTATTTTAGACTATGCCTAACACAAACACCAACACAAATTATATTAAATCTAAAATGAGTTAATCTGAACATAATATGCTGCTGCCGAATTCGATTTTCTTGGAGAATGAACATTTGTTCCAATAAGAGAAAAAAACTCGCATACTACAACTACAAGCATCCGACTAGGCAAACATACATCACCCTATACACGAAGTTAAAGCTCCCTATACTTACATTACGTGTGTAAGTAGAAACGAAACGGAGCAAAAGATGGCAGCAATAAATGGCAATGTACGTATGCTGAGAAGACACTTCAGTGTCCATGCATGACGGGGACTGAAAAGCTCGGAACATCATCACAGCAACGACAAGTACACAAAGTCAATAGATATCAAGTTCCGCATCTCAGCACAAAACGTATCCAATATGCTTCCACAATTTTCCAAGTTCACACCGCGCATAGTCAGTGAAACCGGAATTTCAAAATGTCCCCCAAGGCCAATAATGCAAAAAAGGGAATTAAAGTGCGACGCCGCAATAATTTACCCGTTGAAATTTCAAACAGCTTTATGCTAATATGACAAAAGCAGCATAAATACGTCGAAAGGTCGTGCGACAAACACATGCATTAGTAATTGATCAACATATGTCAATACACACTATAATTAGGCATTATGTTTATATGTACCACATGTACTAGAAAGGGTATGCAAACCCAAGGCGTCCGCCAGCACTGTCATATTTCAAGGACAGAGTCGAAAAATAACTATGCGCACAGTGTATAAAACCTATAAATGTCTGAAACACGTTTCAATTTAATCAACATTTAACAAGAACACAAAACTAATTTCTACTTTTTAAGTAAACAAAACATTTTAACGAAGAAATGCGAAAAAAAACTAAGTCCGCCCGAGAAGTTTTACATCCGACTTCAAAAATTAATTTACCAAAAATTCCAAGAAACACTTTTCGACAGGAAACATGCAGGCGGACGGCACCTCCTACCCACGTAACCCTCCTCTTTTTATTTCAGGCGCGTTCGAAAAATTGCGAAAAGCGATTATTAACTTCGTCATATCTGGCTGTCCGTCTGTTCGCCCGAGTGGAACAACTCGGCCTTCTTGCCTTTCTTCTTTGTGTGTGTGTGTGTGTGTGTGTATTACGTACGTACGCATATACACGACACACAGGGCAGCAGAAATTCAACAAACGAGCAGCGTAGTCGGTAAGCAAGTAGGCTACGGTATGGATGGTCCAGGGCTCGAATCCCGATGAGGGCAAGCATTTTCCCCCTTCTCCACAACGTCCAGACCGGCTCTGGGGCTATCCAATGCGTACCGGAGTTCTTTACCTGGGATAAAGCGGCCGAGGCATGAAGTTAACCTCCATTTAGTGCCGATGTTACGAATGAATGGACCCATACGTCTACTCCCACTATATGCCTTCATGGCGTCGACAAAGATGACTTTTACCATAATAAGAAGAAATCATCCAACGGTGAAAAATTAAAGCACTTTCTTCCTTTCCTTCTTTTCTATCTCTCTCTCTCTCTCTCCTTTCTCCCCCGTCTTCCTTTCTTTCCCTGTCTCCGTTCCCTATTTCGTTTGTTCTCTTTCTCTCATTTCCTTGTCTTTTTCCTTCTTTCGTCCTCCTACTTTATCTGTTTTCTTTCTTCATGTACGTGGTTTACATGCATTTCATATAATCTTGCAGACATTCTCTGCTCTTACCCAACGGTGCAATGGCTCACTACAAAGTCTCTGCCTATGTATCAACTCAGAGGCTTTGTGATAATACATACTCGAGCACTCAATCTTACTTCGTGCTTGATCCGTCGGCTTCTCACTGCGAGGGTGCGAATTCAATCGCAGAGCAGTGCATTTGGAAATTATGGTGCAAAACTGTAATAACTCTTCTCCAAACACTCCGAAGTTTTCACAAAGAGATCATCATTCCAATAATGCTCTGTATTCTTTCACATTCCGTCTGAGGGATAGAAAACGTGCCCATCAGACGCCGAAGTAACACGGACACAGGCGTATCCCAAAGATGTGCAAAGACACACACACACACACATCCGGCTTTGGACAAAAAAATATATATATATATATATTGGCTTGCCCATAGCCGAACGCCACTGTTGCACAAAAAAATCTTCATGTTTGTTCGGCTGTCGTTTTTGGCTTCCTCTTTGTTGATTCTTCAGTGTACTGCGGTGAC
>Ga0123354_10019223_pt1 | contig 10724 bp, 3 predicted proteins | sample TergutLab28metaG_2_FD_97872 | JGI IMG/M metagenome (GOLD analysis project Ga0123354, IMG submission 97872) | Labiotermes labralis P4 segment gut microbial communities from Petit-Saut dam, French Guiana - Lab288 P4 | ecosystem: Host-associated > Arthropoda: Insects > Digestive system > Gut ...
AATTATATATTTGTGCATCTGTTGGATAATAAAGTGTTTTAATTGTCATTGATGCACGGTACAAACATGAAGCTGAAGATGAGGTGAGTAGTGTGTGTGGCACATATGGGGGAGAAGAGAAATAAATACAGGATTTTGGTGAGGAAAACTAAAAAAAGAAACCACTAGGAAGACTGGGTGTTGATGGGAGGATAATATTAAACTGGATCTTAAAGAAACAGAATCGAAATGTCATGGTCTGGATTCATGTGACTCAGAATTTGGACAAGTGACAGACTGTTAAAAAGACAGTAATGAACCTTCATGTGCCATGAAATGGGGGTAATTTCTGGACTATCTGAGGAACTGTTAGCTTCTCAAGAAGTGCTAGGAGTTGTGGAGTCACTTGTTATCAGCACAGGTCATTCAGTCTTGTGCACATTTGTGTGAGAAGGACATTTGTAGAAAGAAACAGTGTTGGGTTCCTTTGATATTCATTACACTGCAGCATATGTGTGTAAACAGAGGCTATATGGCAAATTGTTATGCTGAGGAAATGGTGAAACTGTAGCAAAATTGTAGGTGAATATTGCAGTGCTACTGGCAGCGCCTGTATTACGTAGCTCCATGAGTTAAGTGGATCTACATAAAACAGAGGACCCTTTGCACTCATGTGCTCCAAATCCCAACATTTTTGTACTGTGGTAGGCTCTCAGTTATGCTGTGTGTCCTTGTGTGCATGCAGATAATACCAGGGCTTATCTGAAATAAATCATTATCATTTATATAGTATTCCAGAGATCCTCCAAAGTGGATATAGAACTTGTCATTAGATAACAACAGACACAGTACAGAATGAGTCTTGACAATAAAATATAATAATAATAATTATTATTATTATATTATTATTATTATTATTATTATTATTCATAAATAAGACAAATCACGTTTATACAAGGGAATGTGATCAGCTCAGAATATACAATCAGTGAATGCTTACATAATGCACGTAGACAGAATCTTAAACCAATGTACCTCTATAATAAGAAATTTCAACTTGTGATCAAGATTAGCATTGTCATTGAACTGAAGGTATCAGTTACAGAAAATTTTATACGGCTTTGCTTTTGTAGAACTTTTCGTTCAATACCTTTGATGCTGTTCTTGCCAGATTCCCCCCCCCCCCTTTTTGTTGTTGTTGTTGTTGTTGTTGTTGTTCAGTTTATGCTGGGCTGTTTGGGTGCTTATATGACTCTTGTTTTAAGTCAGTTCTGCTAGAAAATGTGACAGACAATCCAGGACACATTTTCTGATGTGTTAGTTCCCCAGATAAACACCAATCAGAATCAGGTCACACAAGTAAGATCAACCATTGTGTGGAGCAGGTAAACAAGCAAGGGGTCATCCTGGACCATGAATGCTTTAACAGTATTGGAGCTGAACCAGAACGTTTGCCTCATGGTCCTGTCTAGCTACACCTTTCACACGAAAGTGGAGCACTGATAAAGACAATGAGTCAAAATTACTAAGCGTGGTGGCCCATAAAATGAGAGTATTACTCGTACTGTAAATCTGTGATGAAGTATTTTTGTATTAAGAATTCTCATATAGTTTGGAGATTCAAAATTGCAGTCTCTGAAATTTTACTGTATTTGTAGAAGTAGAATATTTGACATTTCAGCACTCTTAACTAAAGTCATAGTTATAGTTGACAGACTGAAAGGCTAACAGGATTATAGTGTATTTTAAGAATATTCTTGCAACAACTGTTATTGCCATTTGCTCTAATACTTTTCCATTCAACAATAATTTGATAATTGTTACTCTTCACTGCAATGGAAGGATTTTCCACATGTGAAAACAGTTAAAAGATTATTGCTTTCGGACGTGCACTGATAAATAAAATTTGAATTTATAAACACATTGTGCTTATGCATGGATGGGCACTTAGAATCCAAAGTGTAAACACAGTGTCTGAAAGTGTAACATTTGGAATGAAATTTATTTACATCGTATAATGTTAAGAATATTTTACATTTCTAATTAGAGGGATGTTAGTTTAGGTACAAAACATTCATGAAGTCATCTTATTCACTCGACGCCGTCCTGTTCCCCCAGCACCTCTCCACCTCCATCACACTGTAATCCCGTGGAACTCACAAGTCCGATATCTTGGTCTCCTACTCGACCCCAAACTTCTGTTTACGAAGCACTTAACCTCTGTAACCCATAAGGCCACCTGCATCTTCCTCCAACTTTTTCCCTCTCCTCGCACGCGATTCTACATTATCCATTCCCAATAAAATCACCCTGTACAAACTATTTATCTGCTCGGTGCTCACATACGCTGCCCCTGTTTGGAGCAACACATCATCCTCCAATTATCACCGACTACAAATTTTGCAGTCCAAATGTCTCCACATCATTTGCAACTACCCCAGGCGCACCCCAATCCCACGTCTTCACGTCACCTTAAACGTCATACCAATCCACAACTTCATTTATCATTTCACCACAAACTTTTTTGACAGTTGCCGTGCCCACCCCAGCCCCCTTGTCCACTCTATAGGAAACTATTCCCTAGCTGACCTCCATCACCAGTATAAGAAATATATATACAAATGACCCAAGCACCACCTTCTTTAACCATTTTCCAGGTCACCACAGTGTTATACCCTAGCCGACCCGACTAATTTGCACATAACATATGAACACAAACATACGAACCATATACTGCTTTAATTAGCTTACCAGAAGCCGCAGAGTTTTTTCTGTTCATTTTTCACTGCTGTTATTTACACCCATATTTATATATATATTATTCATTTCCATTTGTTCCATAACGTAAATATTTATTGAAATTGGTTACAGGAACAATTTTGTAATTTAACCTTGTACACCGTGTATATACTGTCTGTGTAATAAATCTTTCTAAAACATTCATTCATAGTCTTTTGTAAGTAAAACAAAATTAGCTTTTGTTGTGTTTGTCAGTAATTTATCCTCATGTATGAAAGTGCTATATGTAAACAGACGGGCTGGAAACTGAAGCATTGCAGTTTGAAGATGGGAGCACTCTGCTGATCCAGGAGATTCCAAAGTTTCTGGACGGGCATACTGTTCAACTAGAAGATGGCACCACTGCATTTGTGCATCCCAGTATCAAGGCTGGAGGTAACTTTATACTTGAATTAATATAAAATATAATGGGTTTCGCCTTTATGACATGAACACCTTACTGAACTGGGGCGAAATATTTTTTATTTATGTAATGTGTAAGTATGTACAATTAAGAATATACCTTTATAGTACACAAATCTATCATTTGTTTGTAAGAACATTTTCAGGGAAATCGTATTTTAATTATTATCATTAAGATTTTAACATTAATAAAATAGTCATAACACACATATAACAGAACATTAAAAAATATGAAGAGTCATTAAAATCTTGGTGATATTAAAGGTATATCATATCAAGAAATAACCATTATAATATTAATAAACATAGGTTAACATTTTTTAAATGCCTAAAATGTGATTCTTTGCATGTTATTCATATAACTTCTTAATATTTGTGTGTTGCCTCTGCAGTCTTTATTATACAATTTATTATTAGAGTATCTCAGAAATCAGGCATTCAGCTTTTTTGAGTGAATTTAATTTTTGGAACAACATGATAATATGCCATTTAAGAGAAAAGTGAAGGAATTTTGAAGAATGTGCGAATATGTCTTGGTAAAATGAAACGATTATAAGTTGCTGTCCTATTAATTTACTTATTATCGAATTTTATAATGTGCTTCTACTTTCAGTACATACCTGTGTCAGTATATAGCACTTCACACAGGCTTGCCAAATGCTGGTGTAACTCTTGGTTTTACTGAGTACAACATGAAAATTGGCGACCTAGACAGACTTTTTGCTTGTCATAGGGTCCACTGTTATGTTTTGTACTTGTTTGTATATCTGTAGGTATTCAATCCCACGTTCTTCTTGGTCATCTCTCCTTGCACATTCTTTGCATCATATCTTCCTTGTTGGTAACAATATATCCTGAGGCAAGACTTTAAGCTGTCATGAGGCATAGAAATGGTAACATCTGCCTGGTAGAAGAGCCACATCAATTCAAAGCACAAAGCAGTGTTCCTAGGACCATCTTTGCCACTATTCTTAGGGAATACTGAACACAGCAGTCTTGTGAATGTTAGATTTCTGTAGAAAATTGATGTGGCTGTTTGTTGAAGAAGATTTCATGAAATTATTCTGGTTATTGAAGCAACATCATGTTTTATGTTTGAGCGTGTCTGTGTAGATTGGATGTAACTTTAAATGCGTAATATGCTAAGTAGTGAGAGATGAACTACATGGTCGTTGCAGACAGCTTCCAGCCAGTGGAACTTGAAGATGGTTCCACAGCATACATTGCTTTAAATGGATCAGTGTTGGATGCTTTAAGTCTAGAGGGATTTGCCACACTGGGCAGCAGCAGCCTCAAAGTGTCTTGTGGGTCTTCCGGCAATGGAGCAGAAGATGAAGAGGGTGAGCTTTGTGTGCGAGATCGTGCAAAAAGCTTCATGTGCCCCCATGAAGGTTGTGGAAAATTATACACTACTCTGCACCATCTGAAGGTATGTCAGGGAGGAATACAAACGTGATTTTAAACCATCTATGGGGGGGGGGGATTTAAATCTCACCCATTGTGACAGGTGTCTACAAAAAGCTGACATGCAATCAGCAGTCTTCAGTGCTCATTTACTAGTGACAAACCAATAAATCCAGTCAGTACTTGTACCTGACGAAAGTCTAGACCCCAAATGGAAGGCTGTCCAATTAGAATTCTTGTAGTTCACGTACTATGTACATTACTGTTTAGCACACTGTGTAAAATCCCAATATGGGTAATGTTGTTTTATAGGCCATGAATTTTTTTTATAAAAAAAAGTCTAGTTGCCAAAATATTCATGTAGCTGTGTGAAACATTACTATATTACAACTATGTTAAGATTTTTATCTTTTACCCCATGGGTGGAAGTCGATACAAAACAACAGGTGATATTATGTCATTGTCCAAAAATGAGGGGTTTGCTGATGAGTCACTGCAGTTTCCATCACTAAGAGACTGTGAAAAAGGAGAACTATTGAGGAATCATAATATGAACTAATTTTTGTGTTGTTGTAATAGGCTATATCTGTAATCCTAACTCTGGTCTCACGATTAAATGCCCTTTCTGCCTTTGCATATGACGTTTGTGTTGCTAGCCATTTAAATTTTTGTGCATGGTTTACACACTATGTTAATATTGTATGAACCAAACAAGACTAACTAATAAAAAAAGCAGCATTTTGTGGGATATAAGACAGAGATATTTCTGCATGTCTTAGAAAATGCAGTAATTATTGTTAGTTCCTAAATACAGAAAATAAATTTCTAGATCTAGAAGAAGCAAAAATTTCGGTTTCTTCTACTTATATTTCAGTTGGAAGAACCATTGTTGCTTAGGGTAGTCACACATGATGTATTCTTGCATTGGCTATCCTCAGACCAAGCAGTTGTAGCAGTTATAGGTCTCTTATCTTTGTCAGCCCATACATCTCTCCTTCTCCTCATTAAAGAAATAGATTTGATGCAAGACAGTGCTAACCCATTCAGCACAACTGTAAAATATTATCTTTTTTTGGAATGAAAAGGAAGGGTCAGGAAACATACTGGAACTCTCACAATTAAAAAGTAATTGAAGAAGAGATTTTTAATCAAGATATTTCATTCAAATAATATCTAAAAGTAATGAAAAGTATTACCTTTGGTTTTGTATCAGTAACAAGATGGTTTGGGTTTAGTTCATTGTAACTCCAACCTTCCAGCTCTGATGAACAGAGATGTATGTGACACAGTGCAATACCCAGAAAAGATGAACACTGGTTATTAGTAACTAGCCTTCCTTCATTTAGTCTAAACACTACATCTTTGCGTGAAAAATTTTATTGTCAGCTGCCCACACCTCTTATATAGGGTGAGTCAAATGTAATTGTACCTACTGCAGACTATAAGTGTATTCAGAGAGTTTATAATAAAATACATTTCTCATATGTACTCTAGTTACAACTGACGTTAGAAATGGCCACCACATGTTTGTACAGATGCATGTACATGCTTTATCTTTTTGAAAAGACACGTTAACAATTAAGTCTAAGGGATGTTCCAACAAATCAAATATATGTTGCAAAATGACATTTGGCATATTCTACATAGGCTATCATACTTTCTTACTGCACAACAAGCCTGCTGTTTATATGCTGTCATTAAGACTGTCTTTGAAATGGAAGCCACATCGTATTGTGTCATGCTTTCCACTGTTTATTGCGGGAATGGATACTTAAGAAACCCTGTCAGCTTCAGTGTACATACTCAGCACTTCAGTTGGCAGTGGAACACATGCCATAATGTACTGACAGATGAAAAATGAGTACAGCTAGCCACATCATCCAAACCATCTCTGGATTACATAATCTCTTATTTAATGGGTATATAGGTTCTTTCACGGGAGTAAAGTGGCTGGAGCGTGAATCTGGCTAAAATTCTATTTATTGCAGACTTAAAGAATGACTGAATCTATACTTTGTTCCCCTCTATGTTTTCATGGTGTTGAGAGTGAAATATTTAAATGGCAGGGGCTGTTGTTGTCCTACATATAGGATGCTTGAACCAGGCAGGGTTTTAAGTGCCATGCTATATCTAGGATGCATGGACTCTAAAAGTTAATCTTCATTCATTAACCAGGTTCATGAACGTGCCCACACTGGTGATCGTCCATTCCGTTGTACAGAATCTGGCTGTGACAAAGCATTTGCAACAGGTTATGGTCGGAAGGCGCATGTTCGCACTCACACTGGTGAGAAGCCTTATAAGTGTCCCGAAGAGACATGTGGCAAGAGCTTCAAGACATCAGGTGACCTTCAGAAGCATGTTCGCACACACACAGGTAAACTTATTCTGGGGATTTGTACAAAAACTTTGAACTTAGTACCACATTTCAGAATTTTCATCTATTTTTGTTCACAAAAACTGAGAAAGTAATTTGACCAAGAATTTATCAGGAATCTGTTTCAGGTACAAACAGTATTTTGAAAAAAATGTGTGTGATGTCATATATTTTATCTCAGTTTTAAAGGTTGGATTTTTATTTTAGTATCAGAATATTCATCAGATGCATTTAGCTTTGAAAGTAGTGGATAATATTAAAGTCTTGAAACAGTAACTGCAGAGATGTTGAGACATATATGAGCTGAAACAGTTTATCAGCTAGACATCTGTCCTAGTAAGAAGGAGGCTTGGAAGTTTACTGACACATAAACATCTTGAGCTGACTGTAATTTTATTATCTTGTTCTTCAATACATATAAGGGTTAAGAATATGTAGCTTCATGTAATCCTGCAGTGAATTTCCTGATATTCGATATGGCATATTTACTGCATAATTTATTCATCATTAATTTTAGAAAAAAATTGGAAATGAAAGAAAACTCTGTACTCTGCCCCAGATTTTAGTCACAAATTTTTTATTACAGAGATATATGTAATTAATTGCTTAATTTGTTTGTTCACATACTGCCTTTTTCCAGTATCTTATATCATTTCAGACATGTTGAGGGTCCCAAAGCACAAATTTTACTAGAAAGGGTCCATTTGACACACCTTTATTACTATATAACTTAAAAGTTTTGCATATGATCAGACTACATGTTTCAGTCCCGGCAATGGAGGTTGCTCATGCAGCTGATTATAGCATCTCTCCTGTAGTATTCTACCTTGTTTTTCACATGTTACCAGTCTCCAAGTTAGTCTGATGTACATGCATGTGATCATTCATGTGTGATCAGGAGAACGCCCATTCCGGTGTCCTGTTCCTGGCTGTGGACGATCTTTCACAACGTCCAATATTCGGAAAGTTCATGTGCGCACACATACAGGTGAACGCCCATATGTGTGTCCTGAGGAAGGCTGTGATCGAGCATTTGCTTCAGCTACAAATTATAAGAACCACCTTCGTATACACAGTGGTGAAAAACCCTATGTGTGCACTGTGCAGGTATGAATGTACAGAGGTTTTAAGGTGTTTCATATTTCACCAACCACAGATTCCATCCTCAGTACTCATTATTGATAGCTACCATATCTGTGTATAAAAACCTCTTACATAATTTGAGAAAGTTTTTGTTTTATAGTAGTAGTAGTAATAATGTAAGTTAACTGATGCCCTCTGGATCATCCACAAAAGGCATATACAGACTTAGTTATATTTATGATATAGTAGTGTTTGTGGGTGAGATGCCGAGAAGCTGCACAAAGCTTATGAAGATACACCACATGATAATATATTGTTCAGAGCTAATTTGCCAATATGGAGGGATAACTGTATACTTTTGTGTTATGTGAAGTTGTAAGGGGGTTATGGAGTTAAGGCTTCATACATTCTGAATTACAGGGAGATGATCATCATCTTCACAACCCCTCCACAAAAGAACTCTTGGTATCTGTTTAATGGAAGGCTGGATGAGTTCGCTGGAAAAGGACAGAAATGTGACCCTGCTGAGAATAATGCCTCAGTCATTCAGGCTCATAGCTACACACTTTACCAACTCCACTGTCATGACTCACTGTTTTGTCTACCATAAAAGAGATGCCTTGTTGTCAGTCATTTTGAACCTGTATCTTTCGATTATTTACAGTTTTTATAAGCATGAGTAATTACGATGTCTGTAATCACATCCTGAATCTTGTAATTAATCATGCAGGGATGTGGGAAGAGGTTCACTGAATATTCATCACTGTATAAGCACCACATGGTTCACACCCAACAGAAGCCATTTTACTGCTCTGTGTGCACTCGTCATTACCGCCAGGCCTCCACCCTGACGATGCACAAACGAACAGCACATGGAATTGTTGAAGCAGATGATGGCACTGAGATAGTACTTGGTGAAACAGTCTTTGCCCTAGCAAATGCTACATCTGGTTCTGCAGGAAGCAAGAAAATCAACTCTCTTGGCTCAAGTGTAAGTAGCAGTAATACCATCAGAATCAAACCGGACCCTGGTATCTGGATACCATCCAGTACAGAACAACTTTAAGTGGAGAAGTGTAGTATGACAATTCAACAAGTAGGTAAACTAGAATGAAATTAAACAAACTGCACAATCAGTCCAACATTGATGTACCAATGTAACATAATTTTTAAATTTTAGGAAATTGTGCCTGTGAAAGAATAAGAGGCAGAGAAAGGGTAAGGAGGTTTCAAGATATGTTCTTTTTGTATGTCAGAATTTTGTACAGTACCATTAATAGATATTGAAAAGGAACTGAAAATTAATAAGAATGTATATTGAATAACAGACTTCATAAGTAGTAAGAGCATGCATGCTTAGCTGTTGGAATGTACTTAAGAACTACAGTTATCTCTTTTATTGAGAATCTAACTTGGCTGCAAAGGTTGCAGCATTTCAGAGCCAGTGCAAATTCATAATTAGTCTGTGCCTGGACCATGTAGATAGTTACAGTACAGATAGCCACATTACCCTTGTCTTCTTTTTGCCATTTTCTCAAATGTGGACCATATCTAGCCTTTGAAGAAAAAGTAGGGGAGGCTCATGAGGTCATAATGCTCTCTGTAAAACTGTATGTCTCCAGTTAAACTTTTGAACCATATGGTTGATTTTGAGGAAATTTGTATAAACTGGAGGATGCCTTAATCATTAATATAAATATGGTACATGTTCTAACATGTGAATTTGAGTTACACTTTTGTAGGCAGTGAAATAACAAGATTATGACCATGAAATTGTGTTGTTGTTTTCAAATTGATGAGAGTAACCATTAAAACATTGGAATGAGGCAGGTAAATGTCATGAGCATTATGCACAAAATATTGCTAGTTAAATCATCAGTAACAAATACAGTAACAATGCAAAATTTTGAGATTATGTCTGACAAATCTAACACGTACACAGTCTGTACTTAAGTGATTAGTTGTTCAAAAAAATAAAATGGAGGTGATAATGACAGTGATGTATTATAAGTACAAAATGTTTGTACCATATATTGTAAGAACAGAATAGCTGCAGCATAATCTACATAGAGACATGGTCAGTTTTAGAAGAGTAAACAGAGTTCATACAAAGTTGTTTTTGAAATTTTTTACATTGCTGCATTTGCCTCTGTCTTCAGGTGGAGTAGGGGAAAGGGAGAATCTGCTCTTTTGGGCCCTTTAGAAAGAGCTAGTCTCAGTCCCTATTCACGGTTGTGGTTTTTTTTAGCCTGACATGATGGATAATGTGCAGAATTTGAGTCACAACTGTGATCATATACCATCATCTGGATCATTTAGACAGCTGAATAAAGTTTATGCCTGTTGCAGTTATTGGGACTGAAAGATAGTAACACACTGGTCACTCTCCAGACCTCAGACAGATCTAGTCACCTGGAGAATGTGTCACCAGGACAGTTCCTGGTTGTTGCAGACCCAGTGCAGCTTGCTGCTCTGCAGGTATGTAAGTAGGTTATCATGTTACACCACATTTCATATAAATTATTTACTCAAATACATGAGATAAGAATTTTTCCCTAATTCATCAACTGAGAAATGGAGGGGGGGGGGGGGGCATTTTAAACCTTTTTTTTTAATATTTTTTTCCTGAAAATAAACAATGGTGAAGGGTGTTTTTATAAATTCGGCAGCCAAAACATAC
>Ga0123354_10019224_pt1 | contig 10724 bp, 7 predicted proteins | sample TergutLab28metaG_2_FD_97872 | JGI IMG/M metagenome (GOLD analysis project Ga0123354, IMG submission 97872) | Labiotermes labralis P4 segment gut microbial communities from Petit-Saut dam, French Guiana - Lab288 P4 | ecosystem: Host-associated > Arthropoda: Insects > Digestive system > Gut ...
GCGGAACGCGACAGCCCAGCTGTACATGATTCCACAAGAAGCTTTCCAGAAATGTTTCCAGCAATGGCAGGACCGCTGGAAGAAGTGTGTGCATTACCAAGGAGACTACTTTGAAGAGGATTAGGGTTTCAGACGTCAAAATAAATAATTGTATTTTTGCCGACCAAAGGTCCGATACTATTTGTACAGCCCACGTATATACAATAATGAAACATCCAGAATAGAATGGGCAGCATAATAACTAAACTATAGGCTGAATTTTTACACAACTCTAAGGTTTAAATACTGCTTGGAAACCGTGTGGAACATTCATCTGTACCTCAGGCACATTAAATGCTCGTACACTCATTATGTACGTTCAGAAGCTAAACGGTAAAGGCCACGGTATGCAACCCTTGTACATTACTTACCAATCTGTTAATCTTATACATTACTTACTGGTCTCTGTGAGTGACTGCCAAAGCTGTCAGGGATTGCTCAGGAATATCCATATTAAGAACTGGACGCCGCTGAGGAGTGCTTGGATCATATACTCTTACCTGAAAATTAGATATCCAACACTATACTTATGTAAGATTTCAACTTTTCACTGTGAATAAATGCATTAAAATTCTCTTGGACAAACAGCTGCACCAAAGTTAAGTTAGAAACAAACCATTCAGAGAACTACTGTGTATCCATCTTCAGAGTCAATGCTTATGCCACTGGCCTTACACTGGACAACATGTAGTTCCAAAATACCCGGATGAAAAGGTATGAATTTTTCATCAGTTGTATCCACACATACATTATACAGTACAAGGTAAAGGTAAAGTTGTGCCTAAAAAAGCCATGATGAAATGCAGAAGAATGGGAGTACAGCTCAGTGCATTCTTAAACTGAGCACTAGATGTAGCTCAGTGGTCAGTTTCATGCCCTGACTGCTCTACCAGTGAAGACCTCCAGTACCCATTGAATAAGAGGCCAGATGGGCTCCAGTGCTGGCCTGCAAGTCTGGGAATCAAAACGTGATTTCTCAGTCACTCGGCCCCGAGACATGTCATTATACTGACTACAGTACACCAACCCAGCATCATTTAATACTATGAAATGTTATTAATACTAACACTGCTGATTTACTGATTAAATGGTCTCCATGACAGTCATCACCAAAACTAAATTTTCTATATAAAAGCATATGAAATTAATAATGACTCACACCATTTGTATCTTTCATCTGGATGTCTTAACCCAAAAACTGGAGAGTTCATTTCTACAAAACCTGGCACTGAAGGTCTATAATGAAAGATGAAAGGCAAATTTAATTTTGATCCACAGCAGTCCAATACAATCCCTAAATTACATGAAAGTCAAATCAAACTATATCATATATGTTGAAATGAGCTCCAAACAGACTATATATATATATATATATTGCTACACTGCACAGACTATCCTTAATTGTCTGCTCATATTACAAATACATGGGGTCTTCTGCTCCACACAGACAACACTTACATGGCCATATCTTGTGCAAACTGCTACTTTTGCGCTGTCTCGCAAGAAGTCCAAGTCCGATATCCACACAGGTACCCGTAACTGTAACTTGTCTGGTTTCACCTGAAACAATTATCTTTTATAGTCTGATCATCATCCTGTCTCAGAACAATTCTGGCATTTGCTCAATCAATCCAATGAAATGTCCCTGGTCAACTGCAGCGGCTTGCAATGGCAAGACAAGGTTGAAATTGTTGTCTGGGCTTTAAATGCAGTCAGGTACTTGAAAAGAAATTACAGACAGCAAACTGGACTTACATATGAACATTTACCATATTATTTTCTAAATAACAGACATTACAGTGATGGTGGTGATCATAACAGAATCTTATACAAGTAAAAGCAAAGAGCACCAAGGAATATTCCTTCAGAATGGAACACAAAACATACATACCATATGGCAGTGTACAGACACAAGTGTACAATTATATGTCAAACTGTAAAACCTCATAATAATGTTAACATGCAAGATAGTCCACATTGTTTTGATTTAGTTACCAACAATGTCAGTAGTTAACACTGGTTTCACATGTTACAGTAACTGACATAAAACATAATTATGGCATCACCTGTAGACTGATACCAGCTTCTTTTGGGCTCAGAAAACTTTCAGTGCTCGATATTCTGTTGTACAGCATGTACAGCAAGGTAATATACATAATGGATGAAGACAGCTGTCTTGTGTGGAAGAGTTTACTGCCACTATTCCCTAAAGCTTCTACATGTATTTTAGTGTAATGGTGTTCACAAGGATAAACTTGTAATAAGATCAAACTATGGTTCAGTACTGCATAAGAAGTATGCACAACTGTCCACTTTAGTTCATGTTAAGATACTTCAGACTCCTGTCACATTGATTGATATGTCTGCACCACATAAAACCCAATGTTGCTTCACTGCTTGCTATACAGGACTACATATGTACAAACAAAATGAAATTAATGTGAAACTTGTACACTTCCAGATGATACAAATTAAAAGAAAATTAAATTTGTGGTTTTATATATGCTAGAAACACACATTCAAATACAGCACTATAAGGCAAAATAGTCTACCTTAAACTCAAACGAGACTTCCTGGTTTTGCTGTGGCATGTGGTGTATCTTTGGCTATGACCACTGCTGGTTGTTCAGTGTTCTTCAGCTATGGATATGTATTAATGACATTGTTTTTCTTTATAATGAATAATGTAAAGCATACAAAAAATGAAATGGTCATAAAATGCAGGTTCCATTCCACACTGCAACTTTTATTTGAAACACACCGTGTTCCCACAAATACCCAGAAAGTTATACTTGGGTTGTGGGCATGAACAAAGGCAGGTCTTCTTGTTAACTGACTGCTAAAATAGCCATCCTACATAAAAGAAAACTGTAATGACTCCAAAATTTTTTACAAATTCTCCAGTAGCAAATTTCATGAAATTCTGTCCAGCAGCTATAACATTGTTATGTGTGTACACTTGGACAGATGAAGCAGTTCTACCTGGCCCTCCACAGGGTGCAAATGCACCTAAAAATAAATTCTAATATCCACCCAGGATCAAGTTATCAGGCCACCTGTAGAAAATGCTGCTCACATAACTGAGTGGATGTTCAGTGCTTTGCCCAAACACAACGTTACAATGTCACAAAAAAGATGTATAATCATCAACAAGGTACCTGCTGTGAAAGAATTTTATAATCATCAACAAGGTATCTGCTGTGAAAGAATTTTTTAACACAGTCAAAGCCACACTAAATATACAGTAATTCACAAAATGTTTTGGAAGGTACGTACTTCAACTGGTACTGTAGCACAGATATAAAAGATGCAACTACAGTATCAAATGAAAGACCCAATAAAGGTGTTGCATAGTTACGCCAGCATTACTGTTTTGTCGCAATCATTTTATTGATGTGTATTGCCATATGTTAATTGCAGCTATAGAGTTTATGTTACGGAGGTCAAGGGAAATAGTTCTAAGAACTCTGTACACACACATCTGCCGCGAACTCCAAGCGGCCAGTGGTACATGGTTAAGCACTTGTGACCAGCGATCACTGGAACTGTCAGTTGACAGTGAATCCTTTGTACTCTGCTTGAAACCTTATGCTGCATTACGCAGACTCTCAATCAAGCAGTGCCTGGGGCTATACATCCCAAGATCATCTGGCGAGACCGGCGGCAGCAGTGGTGAATAATTACTCTCCTCTTTCTCGTGTGTAACTACTAATTATTAGTAAAGACTATCAAGTGAAGTCTGTGAAAGTTACACTGCACAGCCATCACACTCCCTCACTCCTGAGTAACGAAGTCAGATCCACGCCCTCACCAGACAACATATGAGATACGTCTGATCAGCGTAGTTTCTTCGGTGGATACAACAATGCTGCACAGGTAAAACAGACATTTGTCTGGTCTGATACCATCACAGTGCCTAAGAATTTGTAACTGAAATTTAATAAAAACAGATACACTGTACATAATTTGATGTCAAAGTGAAACTGTTTAACTAAAGATAAGTGCACCATCAGTAAAAAGGTAAAGCAATCCCATTACAGGTCTGGACAGGCCCTGAGGGTCCCAGGAGGTTGAGGCTCCCAGATTTCAAGACCATCAGCATATGAAGGCGGTAAGGTTGTCTGCCCTACGCACCGGCCACCTTTACCCCCCCAGGAAATATTCCTGGTACTCATTTCTGTTAAAAGCTGAGTCAACCCCAGGGCCATAGTGCAGGCGGAAAGATTATGTCAATGAAAAATTCCAACGACACCATCAGGAATCGAACCCGGGACCTTCCAGCTTGTAGCGCAGCGCCTCAACCAACTGCGCCATAGCGTACCCCGAACCAGCAGTGCCAACAATAAAATACTACAGCTCTTCCTTTCCACACCATGAATGCAAACAGGGGAAGTTAGAAGTGAAGCTCCACTCCTCCTTAACCTAGGCATTGGAAGATTGTGAGCTGTCAACTGAATGATCCAGCTGTATTAACCCTGTGAACGCCAGTACCAATTAAATAGGAGGTTTGGTGGTCCACAGGGCTGGTCTGTACGGTTTTGGAGGAGAGAAAACTCGTGCCAATGCTGGGATCTGATTCCCGGACCATCCGGCCTGTAGCTAGTATTTACACCAAATACACCATCCTGGCTCTGTCAGCACCGCCAGTATGTTCTGTGGAGTGGCCTTTCCCATAACCAGTGCTCTCTACATTGGCTATCTAACAAAGACAGATGAATGGAATATGAGTACCCTGATTACAAACATTTATTACAAGAAAACTACGTGGAATACAAACATATTTTTTTACCATTACTTAAGTTAGTTTCTAAAATTTTATGTCATGTGTTTATTGTTATGTTACAGTTGCATAACCTGCTAGTGTCAAAATGGCGTCAATGAAGGAGAAAGCCCAGTGTGTTTTGTGGTATCACGAAACAAAATCACTGGTCTCAGTGCAGCATAAATTCAGAAATGAGTACAGACAACCTCTGCCAGACGTTAAAAGCATCAAAACTTGGTATTCAAAGTTTGCAGAGACTGGCAGTGTTGGTGACCTTAACAGAAGTGGCAGGCCCAGTGTGAGTGGTGAGACTGTTGATGCTGTGCGTGAGGCCTTTCAACGCAGTCCTGGTAAATCAACGTGTCATGCCTCAAATGAGCTTTGTGTACCTCAGAGTATAGAATTTAACATTTTGCACAAACAGCTAAAATTGTAACATTTGTTACATTTGGTTTTTGGATGCAATAATTCCAGACAGGTGGAGTGGGAGAGATGGTCCAACACCCTGGCCACCACGATTGTCGGATATCACCCCCCTTGACTTCTTTTTATGGCGGTATGTTAAGGACAAAGTGTTTTCGACACCAGTTCCAGATATTACAAATATGAAGGCAAGAATAACAGACACTTTTGCTACGATAACTGAAGACATGTTGGAGAACACGTGGAGAGAAACTGATTATCAATTAGACATTCTCCGTGCAACAAAAGGAGCACATGTTGAAGTGTACTAATGTGTTGTAAAAAAACTTCTCGAGTTACATTTAAAAAAATATATATGTTTGTATTCTGCGTACAGTAGTTTTCTTTTAATAAATGATTGTAATCAGGGAAAGACTTTATGTTCACCCTGCATATTCACATTTTAGAAGCTTGGCCTTCTAAAACAAGATTAAACTAAACTTACATTTTTAGATGCAAATGTGCATGTCTTCTTTTCTAAATTCCAAAGTTTAAGGTCATTTTCCTTTCCACCGACCACAACGATATCTGCATTGACTGAGCTATGTCTCATTTTTTCTATTGAACCCCCAGTGTCAATGATAATGTTGGAGTTCTCTGCATAACTGCACACTTTCACATGACCTGATGCTACTGCAATCAAAATTCTCCTGCAAAGTAAAGACATTTCATAATGGCCAATTGATCATTATTTACAGTTCAAGAAATTGCAATTTAATCTCCTCATATTCACAGGATAGTAAAATTTAAAGTATTCTATCAGCCTTGTAGCAATGGGCAATAAAAAAGAGAAACATATAAAATTCTGGTGGTAGAAGTGGAAGGAGACATGAATGTGACTGGCAAACACAGTACTTGAGGTTGGCAAGGTGGCAAACAGGTGTATCAAGTCAACTTTAGTGTTATCTGAAGGTCATGCATATACAAAGAATCAAGTCTTCTGCTCTATGATGCTATGTTGATTTGTAGATAGTTACTGACATTTCAGAGAAGCTTGCTACCTCCATTTTTAAGATAAAGAAAGTCTCTTCTTAGATTTCATGGACAGTGAAGTCCTCTATTATGAGGGAAACTGTAGCAGCTGTTTATTATTATTATTTTTTTGGATGAAAAAATGTCATGAAACAGAAGCCATAATGCAACACCTAAATAATATGGGTCCAAAGTCATTTGCTGTTGGCAAAGGTGCACTTTCTACATTTGCCTCACTTGCGTCTGCCATGTCAGGGCTCTCACTATACATCATTCAGTACTCACAGCACATTATCATCTACCGCAAAAGATCGTCAACATGGCAATTTATGTTCAAACTTTGCTGCGACATCTTTCTGGTATGTTCCAGTTATTAAAAAAACAAGTGGCAATATAAGAAACATACACACAATGAAGCATATTCACATCTTTGCATGTATGAGCCTTCTAAATGGTCATACCATTTCCACTATGCTCATACTTTTTCTTATTGATCACATCTCCACATATGTATTAGTGTTATTACTTTCAAAGTGATCAGTTATTACATTTTTTTTAATAACTCATTCTTTTTATGTCTATAGAGATTCTATGTTAATGTTATCAGTCAAACATAAAATCAAATCTTTGCCCCACTGAAACACTTCATATCTGCTAACTTACAAACCATTGCATACACAGTTTGTAGGTATATTCATAGTTTGTCTACTTACTGGAAGTTCTATTCCTAGACATAATTAAAACGTATTATGTATTACAATTGGACATTCCTGTATTCCTTAATCATGCTTAATGACAACTGCGTTTAAAGAAATGGTAACTACTCACTAGATTATAATGCCACACCACAACAAATCTAAGTGTAGATAATTCTTTGGCCTCTCTTGCCCTCACATTTCTTGTAACTGTCGTTTACACAGCTTGGCTTTCGCAAAAAAAAAAAAGCATGATATAAAAAGTGTCTTCTGAGTTTCTCTATGACTTTCATCTAATACTTTTTGCGTCTCCAGCTGACTGAATTTGGAGAAATAAAAACTAATGTAGGTCTTCACAGAACACAACAGCCTGTTATTTTTGCCTGATTTTAACCAGACCTCCACTTTCCTGACAGATTGTAGTTAAAATCCCCAATATGAAGTTTCACAAAAATTTGTCCAGCAGGAGCCGAGTTGTTTTATGTGGACAGACAGACAGACAGACAGACAGACAGACAGGATGAAGCAAATGGCTGCTTTCATCAACTCTACAAATGTGCCTAAGAACCATAGGACCACGAACAAACAACTCACAGATTACATGCAAGTGATGAAGTGTTCTGCAACAGATCACTGACTGGTGCAACTTTATCTATAGTCTAGAGATTCTCCATACTTTTATACATCAGATGGACAAACTTATAAAAATGAATGGTACTAAATATTACAGCCTGTGTTTCCAATATGTGTCTGGACACACACTTGAATATGATGGATACTATTAGTGAAATAATAACAAACGTTTTAACACAATGACAATACGCAAAGGCATGCATGTCTCTGAATATCAACAACACTTGTGGCCAGTAGGCCTAACATAACCTCCTGCAGTCTATCCAAACCCCTCCCATGTCATTAAAATTAAGTTTTATTTAATTTTACTAGTTCTAACACAAATTACACTGGTCAACAAAGATTTTGGCCCATGAGGAAAAATGTCTGTTTCTGATGTATTTTTGGACGCTGAATTCGAATATCTTTCCAGAATTTCTCTATCACCCACACCTTTTGCTCCAGGTTAAATGGCTGGAATCTTCTGCGCCAGGACATTAAGGTGTGTTTTTACCGGGGGTGCCATGAAGAATTGAAGGATCTCTTCTCACAGGAAGAGGGTATAGTGTTTTTAAATGATGTTTGTTCTGTTATGGAAGTTCTTGTCTATGAATTTAACCAAGATCAGTGGTGCTTGTTCATTGCTTCATCAAAACTGAGCTTAAAGGTGGTTCTACTCCACAACGGAAATAAATTCCCCTGTTCCTTTGGCCCATGCAGCCAACAGGAAGGAAAGTTATGAAAGCATGAAGCTACTGTTGGGAAAGATCAAGTATGACAAACTAAAGTGGAAGGTATGTGGTGGTCTCAAGGTTGTGGCACTGTTACGTGGAATGCAACTCGGGTACACAAAATACTGCTGTTTCCTGTGCCAGTGGGACAGCCAGGACAAGAAGAATCATTATGTAAATAAACTGTGGCCTAAACGAACATCACCGACACCAGGGGAGAAAAATGTTGTCAATCCTCCTCTTGTTCTTCCAGAGAAAATTTTTCTGCCCCTTTTGCACATAAATCTGGGCCTCATGAAAAACTTTGTGAAAGGTATGGATAAAACCGGCCATGGATTTGAATATTTGAGGAATAAGTTTCCAAATGTGAGTGATGCAAAAATCAAGGAAGGTATATTTATAGGACCCCAGATCAAGGAACTGATGCAAGGCAGTTTGATGAAGACCTGAATGAGACTGAAAGAAATGCATGGTTGTCTTTTACGAGGATTTGCAAGGACTTCTTAGGAAATCAAAAAGCAGCAAACTATAAGGATTTTGTGCAAGACCTGTTGACTTCGTAAAAAGCTATGGGATGCAATATGAGTCCGAAAATCCACTTTTTGGAGTCCCACTTGGATTTTTTCCCAAAAAATCTCAGCGAAGTCAGTGACAAACATGGTGAAAGATTTCACCAAGGCATTTTGGCCATGGAAAAGCAGTACCAAGGCAAGCTGACCTCAAGTATGCTGGCGGACTATTGCTGGACACTGAATAGGGATGTACCTGAAGCCAACTACCAGCAAAGTCACACGCCTCTACATTTTAGAGGTAAATTTCTGCCCGTTTCATTCATACGTAAAGTACTATTTTGTATCTTTGAAACTCTGTCTGATACAAAAATTCTGTATACATATTTGAATTCAGCATAAAAAGTACTGCTAAGTTCACCTATTGAAGTTCGTGGGCCAAAAAAAAAGTTAAATTTTGTTGTCTAGTGTAATGCTCCATTACCACACATCTGGAAACAAGACATAATAGAATGTTTGTAAATATTTTTACTCTCACAGTATGATAGCAATATCACCTAACATCAAAGCATGCGTACACACTGCCTATAATCATGCCTTACCAAACCAATAATATCTGACACAAAACTTACTCTTCATATCTTGATAGCCCTCGTATGCTTCCATGCCCACAGGAGACATCCACACAACTTGTAAATCCCTTAAAGTCAGTGTCATATATCTTCACTCTTTGAGAAGACATACCAATTAACACATCAGTCTCATATGGGTCCCCCCATGCCAACGAAGTAATTTCATGTTCCTTTGTGAGAACTTTCATGTTCTGTATATTCCTCACTATTGATTTTGTCTCTTTGTCCTCAATATTGATGCTGATTCCTGAAAATAATATTCCATTATTTATAAACACTTCAGAACAGAATGAGACCACTACAGGGTCATGGTCATGCTTAACCTCAAAGCTCGTGATCACATAATTCACGTGCACATTAGTATGCTGAGAATAATTCAAACATAGTTAAAACTCAACGCCTATTAATACCTTTAAATGTTCCGACTTTTCCCGCAACAAAGAGATCAAAATCCAACTTTCGGGCCATGATTACGATGACTCACGGAAGCTGGAAGTGAATTCTTTGGAAAGATTACGTACTTCTTATAGCAGACTCTGTGACATGTGAAACATCCGGCTCGACTGCAGATTAGTGGGCCAAAAATGAAGCAGGCTGACACGTGTGTCGCTGTAGTCGCTGCGAGATGTCTTGCGACACGGATGCCACCAAGTCTGCGGTTTTCCACTAAGCGACAATTTCTGAGACAGAAGTTAGATGTGGTTTTAAATTATTTCTGTCACAAAATTTATTACCAATCTTTCGACAATGGATATATGATCTTCGTTTCTTTCCTTCTTAAAATGTTGCTGTAATGGGTTCGAGATTTTACTGCCTTTTTTCCATTACGCTGCATTCCCAAGTGTAGTTCGGCTTTTTTGTTTCGTGATGGTGGTTGTGTCTGTTGCTGTGAGTAACCAATCTGTGTAAATATGGTGTAACTCGTTAGTAACCATCAAGGAATATCAGGATATACTACGCGAGAAGCCTTACGTCCAAAAGGCATCTTTACAATGGGATATAGCAGTGATGCGAATGAACTTTCCCTGACCTTATTCAGTGACCACGCTATCGGTTTACAGTTCTTTAAGGACGTCGGATTAATTCGCAGTAATGTGCATTGTAACTCGTGCGGTCGTGATATGACCTCGTACGCACATCACTCCGACAACAGTGATCATTTTTAGGTTAGAAAAGTTTTTAGCTATTTTTTTTTATAGCCTGACACTACTAACACGTTTTATAACCACACCTTCAGTACTAACGCGCAAACAATCGTCTGCTACAACATCACTCCCGTTACATCACACTACCTCCCCCCCCCCCCCCCC
>Ga0123354_10019225_pt1 | contig 10723 bp, 6 predicted proteins | sample TergutLab28metaG_2_FD_97872 | JGI IMG/M metagenome (GOLD analysis project Ga0123354, IMG submission 97872) | Labiotermes labralis P4 segment gut microbial communities from Petit-Saut dam, French Guiana - Lab288 P4 | ecosystem: Host-associated > Arthropoda: Insects > Digestive system > Gut ...
GAAAAATTGAAAAATATGCCAAGACGTATTAAATTAAAAATTGCAATTTTTTAAATATCCTGGTTATTAAAGAAAAATTGGAAAGTATGCCAAGACGTATTAAATTAAAAATTGCAATTTTTTAAATATCCTGGTTATTGAAGAAAAATTGGAAAATATGCCAATACGGATTAAATTAAAAATTGCAATTTTTAAAATATCCTGGTTATTAAAGAAAAATTAAATAAAATATTAATATTCGCCCTTTTTAACCTTTTGGCGCCGGAATTATTTTTTTAATTTTAGCACACCCTGTATATAAAATGTGAATAATACAGGAACCAAATACTTTAGAATAATGAAACAAACTGCATTTTGAAGAGAAAAAAACGGAGAATATATACCATGTTTAAAATATTCAGTGCCTATATTTGTTGAATAAATATATATCATGCAACTTTAGAGGTTAGCGGTGCGGTACGACCACTATAGTTGACATTAGGCGTCAAAAGGTTAAAAACCCATCGTTAGTAAAGGGAAATTAAATAAAACATAAGTACGTTTTTAAAATGTATACCTTTGCTAATGACCGCAACCACATAAATTTTGCGTCTCTGCTTACATTTATTATTTAACCATTATCAGGCGGACATATATAATTTCCTGCCGACTTCCACTGACATTTATTAAACCTTGTTTCTTTCATTGCAAAATCCCGCTTGATCACAAAAATATTTCCCACAATCCGCTCTGTTACATTTACAACATTTTCAATCGAAGTAATAAACACCGAAGGATAGATGGATGCACACACACACACACACACACACACACACATAACTCGCTAATATATTTCGACAAATCTGCTACCAATTTAACGTCGATATATTAAAATTGCATGTTATTCTATGCGATAAATTTTTCTGTTGGCCCGCACGGTGTTCTGTAAAAACAGATGTAGCCCAGTTACCTAATATAAGCTTAGAGGCAAGTAATTTTTACGACAATTCTATCCACCGCTATCAGTGTCCATCAGTGGCCTGAAACAAGCCCCGCACCTTCATAATTAATTAATAATAGACAAAGGCAAATATATTCCTGTGCGCGCAATGAAGGCGTATGTAGTTATGGATGTATAGTTCCACGCTTCCTTAATCTCGAAGTCAATGGTATGCTTCAGGCTGCGGTCATTTCAATAGAGGCACTGGTGACATCCATGGGGGGGCTAGGCAGCTAAGTCGTGAGGCTACGGCTAGTGATATCTGGAAAAAAGTGGCCCTTTGCCCCCGCACCAACTATTTTCCTTCACACACAGTTCATAGGCTCACATCATATCATGATTTATTAATACAAAAGACAGATAATCTGTCACTACTCAGTGTATGAACCGGCAACATATGTTGGATATTCGTCAGTCTGATAAATACGGTTCAGTCTGAAACATATTCAATTTTATGGCGTACGAAAGGAGGTTCTAAAGGTGTATAATGTAGTTTTTTTTTTCAAATAAATCGTAACTTTTGGTATAGCAAAACTATTTCTATATTATTAATTATCAAATTGTACTAAAAAATCACATCTAAACGAGGAAACGTTTCTCATAGTGGATGTATGAGACAGTTTCTAAACTTTACTACCTGCGGCCTTGGTGACTTTCTGTTCGTCATTGGTCTAGTGCTAATTTATGTCCTTTAAAAAAATGTATTCTTCAATTGACAAGGAAAAGCCAAATCTTGACAGGCCCTTATTAGGAGAGTGTGCATGGACGAAGTTACTTCATTAGCATCAACAGAGGCATCAAAATTACTGCTTAATTTTTTCGTGCCGTGTTTACATAAACCAGCGTCAGGGTTAATTCCGTTCTAATACAAATCTATTTGTGTAAATTAGTACTCGAATATGAACCTGACTTCGCTACATGTTTCGACAATTACTGCCATGCTTGTGTGTAACATGCACTCTGTGCATTGAAATTTGGCATTTGTGAATGCCAAGCTTGAAGTTTGCAGTAATTGCTGAAAAGTACAGTTAAGCAAAATGTATAGTGTATTGGCTAATTATCACCATTATTATTATCATCCGTACCTGTCTCATGACAGGTCCATATCCTCTTCCAAAGCCAGTTCTCCACACAGTGCGATCTAGTGCTTCCTTTTAAAATTTCCAGTATCCTCTCTTTTCCTTAAGGTCATTCAGTAGCTGCTTACGTCTTCTTCTTCGTCTTTCCGCCACGTATATACTTCCCTCTACCTTTCCTTCAATAATGTGTTTTAGAAGGCAGTTCCTATGCAGGATGTGACCAATCCACTTAGCTTTCCTCCTTTTTTATTTATCTAGGATGTTCCATTCGTCTTTGACCCTATGTAATGCTTCTTCATTTATTACACGATCGTTCTGTATCAATAATTGTCCAACGACATGCAACACCAAGCAGTCTATTTATTATTCTGCAAGTTCACTCTACATGTTTCGGGTGTAGTTACAGTTATGCGTACTCCTGATGATGGGTGTGGTTGACACCCGAAACATGTAGAGTGAACTTGCAGAATAATAAACAGACTGCTTTGTGTTGCTTCTCGTTGGGCAATTATTAATAAATATCAGCGATGCTCGGAACCATAAAAAAAAAAAATATATCGTTCTAATTAATCTCCATTCTTCTCCAGCGTCACATTTCAAAAGTTTCCAGGTATTTATAACCTATTTTTCAAAGTACCCACTTTTCAGCGCCATATAAAGCTATGCTCCACATGTTGAACTTCACTAGATTCTTCATTAAATGTAAGTTCAATTTGCTGACATAACACTAACTTGAATATGTACTGTAAATAAGTAAATAAATGAGGTTAGGACAAAAATCTTAATATCAAGATTTAAAAATTAACTAAACGCTGAATCATTTAATCTAATTTAGGCATTTTTACAAAATAATCTCTAGCTTTAAGCAGTCCAAATTAATAAATTCCTTATATCGAAAGGGTAGGAGAGAACATGTTTTCTTTTCTGTTCTGCCCGAAAATTGTGATAAAACGAGACTGCAAATTTTCACTTCTATTATCAACCAACAACCAACAACAGCACTTACCACTTATATAAGTGCAGTTGTTGGTTGATAATAGAAGTGATTCCACAAAAATGCACGGTGCAAGGATAAGATTTACTGCAAATGGTATTTTACAGACTGTACCAAGGTTTCATTTGTTTTGTAATGTCTTACACTTTTACGGTAATCAAGAATATTTTAATTTCATTTACGTCCGTAGGAAAACTACGTTCCTTCGTGCAGCGATTTTCATGAAATTAGGAGGGGGTAGGTACGTCAAAACACAACTGTCTTTGTATCTGATTTATTAGGCTCACGATATGTTTCGGCCAAGGTGGGCCATCTTCAGGTCACAAAAATGTATAATGAGTAAAAATTATACAGTGCAAGATCATTAGTTGTGGTACATATTCTGAATTTTCAACAATATCTCGTTGTTATGCGGTTTAACCGTATTGAACTAATGAAAATGTTCGACTAGCGAAGTGGATAGAGTTAAAGTGAACAGTCGAACATGTTATTAGTTCAATACGGATATACCGCATAACAACGAGATCTCGTTGAAAGTTCGGAATATGTACCACAACTAATGATCTTACACTGTATAGTTTTCCTCATTATACATTTTTGTGACCTGAGGATGACCCACAGTGGCTAAAACATGGCGTCGTCAAACTAATAAAACAGGTACAAAGACAGTTGTGTTTTGACGTACCTACTCCCTCCTAATCTGCATAAAACACAACGGGGATGATGCATCTAAAAGATTTTCGTCAAATTCAGCTTAGCTCTTTTGAAGAACATCTACACCGAATTTCATGAAAATTATTCAAAAGGTTTTGTCTCACGGAGTGACAGAAGGACTAACGTATTTTAGTGATAAAACATTTTCTGCTTCAAAAAGATGCCTGGTGACTTTGAAGGAAACATGAGAACAAGCTTTGTTTTTCAAATACCAACTTATTGCACTATTTATTTAATTGATAAAACACACGTTAAAATACGTATGTCTAACGACACAGGACAGGCAACGATCAGACCAACCGAACACAACATAACCTATACAACCACAGGCATGCCGCCATCATACCAATAATATAAAAAAATATAGAAATATTCAATAACTTCATATATAGGAATATTTACTCCCTGTTGATGATCCGGAAGGATTGAAACATGTAGGAGTGATATATTAAAATTTTAATGGATTAGACGTACGTATTTTAACGTGTGTTTTTATCAAGTAAATGAATAGTGCAATAAGTTGGTATTTGAAAAACATTGATAAAATTGCACGGTAATAAAATGAAAATTATCAGCACAAGCTGTTTAGATAAATAAAGGAATTCATATACGGAAGCCACCTCCTGTGATGGATATTCTACTCCATAGGCACAGGTTCGCCAGAAATATGATTCTTCTAAATGTATCACCATACAAACCGCAACTCAACGTTTGCGGTTCGCTGTTCCGAGCTGCTGCAGTTTAAAAAACCATTTGGGTAATCAATTTCCCACCCACACTCGCACATTGCGCTGCGTCAGAAAGTCGACGGTACTTGATATTTCGTTGTTAATACACTTTCAGCGCTGCATAAAATTTCATTTTTGATGCTCTTGTTTTCAAAATGTCGACATAATAAGTATAGTGCCTACGTACCTACACAAACACATACATACGAGATTGTTTATACTTATTTATCAACGGAGAACATGGGGAAAAGCGTGAAATATTTTCCAACACTGTTAATGAATTTGAATTATGAAATGTTTTGAGACAAGAGTAGGAAGCATATATGCAGGTTTACGGTGTGTTGTAGGAGATTTCAGGCTGTCTGTGCAGTGGAAAATAATTCTGGCCTCCTTATTTGAGGAATAAATGAATTCTTCTTTTACTGTTTTCATTGTTACACCGTGCATGTTGTCGAGTTACTAAATTATCACACCAACCACTGCACATATATAAAATTTATAAAATTTACACATTAAAACATTAAAAACGCTCCGACATATTTCGGTCCTAAGACCATCATCAGGGAGCTATACAGTATATTCCTTGCTAAAGTCACACTAGAAATAGTCACAGATTAATTTCGTTATACAAGTTGGGTGTTGTGGCAGCATGCCGTGTTGTGTTGTTGTGCATTCTGTGCTTCGTTGCTTATCACGCAACGAAGCACAGAATGCAGATCTTTAGCAGGGCACTCTTCGCAACATAACATTGCACCAAATGGCATGCTGCCACAATACCCAACTTGTACAACGAAATTAATCTGTGACTATTTCTAGTGTGACTTTTGCAAGGAATATATAGATTCCTGATGATGGTCTTAGGACCGAAACATGTCAAGAGCGTTTTTAATGTTTTAATGTGTAAATTTTATAAATTTTATATATGTGCAGTGTTTGGTGTAATAATTGAGTAATCTTCTTTTACTGCTTGACCCTTGAAAATGAGACCGAGAAATTTTTGTGAAACGTCAGTAACCACCTACGAATCTATGCTGCGTGACACACCACTAGGGCAAAGGCTGTGTGGTGTGTTATCTTTAAGAATGAAAATAAATTCAGTCCATAATTCGGAGGTAGTTTAGTTCCAAACGTATGTGTTGTTCTCCGAAACTATTGAATGGACTTTGACTAAATTTGGTAGTGAAGGTTGGTGACAACATTTGAAGTTGTCTGGTGATTTAACCCTTAACCCGCTAACGTGGAAAATATGGTGAGCTACTAATCATGACAGCAGATGGCAGGTGGGATTTAACTCGGCGTTTAAAGGGTTAAACTCTACTTATTACGGGTCCATTTTTTGCACATGTCAGCTCTCCTTTTGGATTTGTTAGCCGTCTTTAACTTAAAAAATATTGGAACAAAATATTATATATATATATATATACAAGTATATAAAGGAAATGTGGGCCGGGATAGCGTAGTCGTTATGGCGACTCGGTACGGACTGGACAGTCCGGGGATCGAATTCCGGTATGGACGAGATTTTCTGCACCCGTCCAGACCGAACCTGGGGTCCAACCAGCTTCCTAAACAATGGGTACGTGGCCTTTCCCGGGAGTAAAGAAGCCGGGGCGTTGAGTTGACCACCCAACCCCATCTAGCGCCGTGGTTAAAGAAAGAGTAGAACTATATCTGTACTTCCTCTCTGGGCCTTCGTGACCTGTTAGAGGGTGAACTTTACCTTTACCTTTTCATATACATATAATTAAAATATATGTCTTTTGTTTTAAACACGTGTGTGTTTTCTGTTCCTTTCTACCGTGCAGCTTGTATTGATACTATTCACGGAAGATTAACATTAACAATCGTGGGAGGGCGTGTCCAGCAGAATGTACATGCGAATAGGGCGGGGGCTGTACTTGGCCACTTCAGAGTAAGGCCTCGATATTTGCAAGGGGCCTTAAGATGGGCGACTCAGCTGCTTGACTTACATGTCTTCCATCCCCTCTTTTCTGACCACAGCGTGGAGCAGAAACGAGAGTTTGAGTGGATAAATGGGACACGTAAATCGACGTGGATAAGAACACGGCACAAAGCAAAGCAGTTCGAGTTCATCGTGTTGCTTGCCACAGCACTGTTTCACTTGTGTCCCAGTTTAACCCTATAAACCCCGAGTTAAATCCCATCTGCTATATGCTGGCGTTATTAGGAAATCACCCTATTCTCCGCATTGGTAGAATATGGTTTAATGGCATTCCAGAGTATTTTCCTTTATCCTTGCAGCCCGTAATTAATTATTTTATTAAGGAATTTTAATAATAATTAAAGGATTAATATTTATTTGTTCAGGATATTATTGCGTAGCAGCGCAATAAATCGCTCGAGATTTTTTCGAAATATTTTGTATTTGGATGGTCATAAAATAGAAGTGTACATTTTTGTGACCAGTTTCTGTGAATTTTGAATATTTTATAAAGATGGGGAACGGCTCGCACTTTTCCAAATGTTTGTGTTGTTCTATGTATTGTTTGTTTTGTATCGTTCTGTTTATTGTTTGTGTGTAAATGTGTACTGTACTACTGCCACCGGGTGGCTACCCACTTGCAGTTAACAGGATATATCATATCACACATTCAGAAAAAAAAATGCTGGGTTTTGGAACTGACAAAAAATGTGATATTCTACAATTGCGCTACATTTTATTTGGTTCTTTAAGACCAGTCATTTATCCATGATATCGCTGCTGGAAGCTTGTAGAATCAGCCTGCAGGGCGAGAATAAGAACAATTTAAAATGTGGTTAAAATCGTACATTTTTAAGAACGGCTATAATTAATTGTGGTATCAGAGCAATCTCGCAGACATTTGTAAAATGCCTTTCGGAAATGCGCGCACAAGAATAAAATCAGGAGGCAAGCGTAGCTGACAACGCCCGAGTAAATTACAACAATCCCCATAGGGTTGCCTGGGTTTCCGCTGCCATTAACAGCTTTCGGAGGCCACGTCAGGAAGTTGGCACAACATACATTCGATGACCCGTCTTCTATCTAAATAACAGACTACTGTTAACAGATTTCTCCAGCAATCCTTCACCAGATACCCACAAATCGTAAAGCTCTACAAGATGGAAAGTATGAGTAAGGAAACTCGAATTTTTAGGGTATCACAGCGGTATTGCCGAAGATCCTTATCTTCAGAGATATGACGCCGTGTCTGTAGGTAAATATTTCCCAGACATTTCGGAAGGGCGTAGTAGAATAATCGTTACATTTAAATTAATCCGCTGTTAGGGCTAGTTATTGGCATTCGTTTCCGATAAAAACAGTCATTTCGTCTTTAGTTTGTGTTTGGGAACAGTTTACTATACATGTTTTACAGCATCTATATACTGGCTATATGAATCGCTTTCCTTAATTAGGACACTTGTATCTATTCCACGTCAGATGTAATGAATGGACTACTACTTGTGGGACTTTACCAGTGGTTAGAAATTCCCCTGAATGGGTTACGAGCCCAAAGCAGGGTAAATCCTCTTAAGCTTTGCTACCTTTAGCCTGGCGTGTTTTAAGAATAAGTTCACACCAAAAGGCACGAGGGACCAGATAAGACCACTGAAGCGAGTTCTGGATTTGTGGTACCGAAAGGGGTGTACAAGTGGCCCAACTCCATTATAGCTACACGATGATGATGATGTAATGGGTGCCCCTCCATCAGTATCTTCCTTAAGTAAAAGCAAAGGTAAAACAGTCCCATTAGAAGCCTGGAGTGGCCCAGAGGGTTCCAGGAAATTAAGGTTCCCAAATTACATGAAAACGACACAGGATGGTGGTAGGGTTGTCAGCCTTAAGCACCGGCCGCCTTTACCCCTAGGAAATGCTCCTGGTACTCATTTCTGTTAGAGGCTGAGTCGACCCCAGGGCTATAGTGCGATCGGAAGGATTTTATGTCAATGAAAAATTCCAATGAAAACATCTGGGATCGAACCAGCAACCTCCCGATTTGTAGCAGAGCACCTTAACCACTGTGCTACCGCGGTCCCCATCTTCCTTAAGGAGGTTTTTTTTTCCTGAAAACCAGAAGTCAAGTTACATCGTCATTGGTCTGGTTTTAATTGACATTTTCTCCGAGACAGTTGTAATATTGTCATTTCCGACTCCACAATAATGTCCACATTTTGTGATATTAGTCTCTATAAAACTGAGGGATTAGCATTCAGACAGACAATAGCTACTGGCTTGACAGGTTCTCAGACTTTACTCTGGTTTCTTTCCCCGATATATAATTGCGGTTCAAACACCAGTTTTTATTCATTACTCTTGGTAGTTCGGAGTAACTTTACTCACAGGACCACCAAAATCCGAGTGAAAAAGACGACCTCTGTCATTTGTCTCCGCAAGTTTCATTATGCTGTCAGAGTTTAACTTGTTACTCCAGAAAAAAATTGTGCATTTTAAAATTTCACGCTTCAGTTCCTCAGGAACTGGAGCTGAAAAACCTTAAATGGGTGGGTGTAATCACGTTTCCAGTGGGGGTGTAATTTCTCAGACCCCTGAGCAAATTCTTGACCTTTTCACGATTTCTTAGAAGATTTATACTTTAGTTTCTACCTACTGAGCACTTGTGGTGATCCAGTGACAGCGCGAATATGCAAAGAAGAAATCGCTGTTGGTCAAGAAATGTAATATGTCTCACTTTTGCTGCAAAAAATTCTGTATGAGCATTACCACCAATTGGAAAGGTTTAATTTGGCGCAGAAACGTGATATCTATTTGAAATCTTAGTAATTATCAAACCTAATGCACAAATTTTGGTTTTTATAATAAGTTTTTGTATGCTTCTACATGTTTCGAGCACTATGCGCTCATCATCAGGATGTCAAAATTGTATTATACAGCATCTGGTATCATCACACCTGTAGGTGGCCTTTCGGTGCACAGGTTGAGAGATAACCCGTTCTGTTCTGTGCACCGGACGGCCACCTACAGGTTTGACGATACCAGATGCTGTATAATACAATTTTGACCTCCTAATGATAAGCACATAGTGCTCGAAACATATAGAGGCATATAATAAACTTATTATAAAAGAAGATTTTGTGCATTAAGTCTCTTAATTTCTAAGATTATACTGAGATGCACGGTCAGCAAAACATCAAAATCTATTTGAAAATTAATTCAAGAAGAGAACGGGCACAGATTCAAGGCTCCTCACACAAACTCCCGGCACCATGTGTATTTATAAAGTTATTAAGTTTGGATAAGCCGTTCCACAGGCCGCGCGGTCTAAGACGTAGGTGTCTGCGGCCGTTCACATGCCGCGATTACGGTTTCGAATCCCGCCTGTGGCATGGATGTCTCTGGCGAGTGCTGTGTGTTGTCATGTAGAGGTTTTCTGTCGGGCTGATCACTTGTCCAGAGGAGTTCTAACGAATGTGTTGTGTCTGAGTGTGATCGTGAAGCTACTGTAATTGGGAGGTTCTGGCCAACTGGGGGCTGTTGCTCCGTGGGGTAATAAATTTAGGTTTATATTTTAAAAAAAAGCAACAATATGAGTAATTAAAAAGTGAACTTCAATTAATGGGCTATTATTATTTTAATTATCTCCGTCTAAATTAGCTGCATATCGGCCATCAATTTAGTATGTATAAATGAGTAGTGTGAAATTCGTGAATTTTTTATATGTAACAAGAATCAATTTTACTGTCAGTAAAAGTGGATTTATTTATACTGCTCTCACTTTTAATTGACTATTTCAACTGAATCTTTTGAATTCATCCTTGGGTTTCCTAATGACAGCCAGAACCTAATATAAATCACCTAGTTCTTTAAATACAGGGTGTTTCAGGAGGAATGGTAAATATTTTAGAAGGTGGTAGTATGGACTATTCCGAGTAAATCAGTTCATGTAAATATGTGTCCAATTTTCAGTGAGTTTGCAGTTACATCTGTTTGAATGTTACGCATAAAAAAAACCTTACAAAAGGTACGAAGGAAAGATAAATGATGTATTAATTGCATTTATTGGTTATGTAAATGATCTCAATAGAGTGCAACAGTTCAAAGTAAGTTTTCAAAAATCCCACCATCGACTTAAATGCACTTTTCAACCCTCTTGGTAACAGTACGTGTAGCTTTCCTGAGGTCGTCTTGGCGTTCTTGCTTTATGAGGGCAGCACTATTCATAATGCGAGCGACCAATTCGTGTCTTGTGTTTACTTTTTCTTTGTAGACTTCGCTTTTCATCCATCCCCA
>Ga0123354_10019227_pt1 | contig 10723 bp, 6 predicted proteins | sample TergutLab28metaG_2_FD_97872 | JGI IMG/M metagenome (GOLD analysis project Ga0123354, IMG submission 97872) | Labiotermes labralis P4 segment gut microbial communities from Petit-Saut dam, French Guiana - Lab288 P4 | ecosystem: Host-associated > Arthropoda: Insects > Digestive system > Gut ...
AAAGTAGCGGCTCCAGGTCTAGAAAACAGAGATTAACGGCTGTGGGGACCCGTTGCGCTGACCACGTGACACCCCTCTATCCGCAAAAGTTGGCACTAACTTGGCCGACCGGCGGCGGCCGCTGGTCGGTATAGTTCGCGTGCGGACTAAGGCCACGGAGTTTAGTTTCAGTTTAGAATGGCCTATCTCACTACTAGTTATTAGTATTAATTTAACGTAAACTCTGTTTTAACCCTTATCCTGCCAACGTGGAGAATATGGTGAGCTCCTAATAATGCCAGCAGATGGCAGATGGGATTTAATTCGGCGTAGAAAATGTTAATGTGAATCTTTTGCGAATGTCTTCTTTTGAGAGTTTTGCTCGGACTTCATGTGTACACACTGCAGTTCCTTATAAAACGTACCCTAATTTGACGTTTGTGCGACCGTGCATCTCTAGTACAATGATATCAGCAAACAACAAGATGCAGCAAAATTAGTTTTATTGATTCTTTTAAGCTTGCTCTACATGTTTCGGGCTACAGTTTCGCCCATCTTCAGGAGCAATTTGACTTTCTTCTCCCATCCCTGGCACAATAGCCGAAATATTCTTAAAACATATAGATAGCAACCACATAAAACATCTTCTAGAATCCAAGAACATAATATTTTACGCCAGGTATGTAGACGACAATTTTATAATATACGACTCCACACGCACAAACCCTGATGCAATTAGCAAATACGTTAACCATATGCATAGGAACTTGCAACTCAACCCAACCTAAGAAAATATGGAACAAATAAGTTTTCTGGACCTTTCAATAATCAGGAAAACTCCCAAATTGGAAATAGACATATTTATAAAGCCCACAACAACTGACACCACCATAAATGACTGGTCCAACCACGCTACTGAACATAAGCTAGCAGCTTATCGATATTATATCGAAGGAATGCTTTCACTAAAATGAACCAACGATCGTAAGTTTAATGAATGGAAAACTCTGCAACAGATTGCACGGAACAACAGTGTTCCCTAAAACACTTCTAACAAAGCTAAAACAACAAATTTAGCATAAAAAAGCCCCACCAAACAAGGATGCAGGCATTAAAAACAACACAAAATGGGCGACTTTCACGTACAGCAACCCCCAAATAATGATAATCACGAATCTTTTCAAACACACTAACGTTAAGGTTGCCCTCAAGTTCAACAATACCATTTCACAACTACAACACAACAACTTACGACAAAAGTGGAATCTATAAACTAACCTGCAATAGCTGTAAACGATCGTATGTTGGTCAAACTAGTCGAAACCTAAAGCTTCGGTATTAGGAACACTTAGATACATCAAAACAATAACCTACAGTCTGCATTTGCACTACACATACTTCGGAATCGACATGAACACGGTACTATAACAACATAATGACCTTGCTCAAACCTCTCAATAACACACCAGTGTTAACTATGTACGAACAGTTCTTCATCCATTCGCTTCACCAACGAGGCAAACTCATCACGGAACAAGAGCCAGGAGAACATAATCCACTATTTCAGCTGATCCTTGGCCCTGCTTACACGCCAATTGTTGATACCAGCAGACCGATACTGCCTACACCCACCACCTAACCAATTCCATCCAGTCTGTTTCACCGGTCGGCAGCAGACCGCAGAGTCGGGTATGTACAGAACTCAACTAAGTGCGTTCATCTCTTTCCCAATACAGTTTAACTATAATCACATCGCATTTTCCGAGGATCTATGTTCAAAATATTTCAAAATATTAAAAAAAGAGCCACTTTTAAATTGCAATTTTTATCCATGTTTTAATGATGACACCAATATGACCATACACTTTTAACCTTTTAAAGACCAAAGTTTAAAACTTAACAAAACCTTTTATGACTAAGGTTCACAGGTCGAAGTACTATTAACCTTTTGGCGCCGGAATTATTTTTTAAATTTTAGCATACCCTGTATATAAAATGTGAATAATACAGGAACCAAATAAGTTAGAATTATGAAACAAACTGCATTTTGAAGAGAAAAAAACGGAGAGTATAAACTATGTTTAAAATATTCAGTACCTATATTTGTTGAATAAATGTATAAAATGCAACTTTGGAGGTTAGCGGTGCGGTGCGTCAACTATAGTTGACGTTAAGCGTCTAAAGGTTAATTATAATTTTATCATTGCTTTACATTGTTCCAAAAAGCTGTACATACAGTTAAAGTGTTCCTGAAGATGGGAGAAACTGTCGCCCGAAACATGTAGAGCAAGCTTAAAAGAATCAATAAAACAAATTTTGCTGCATCTTGTTGGTTGCTGATATCATTATCCTAATTATCTTGACGTCACACATCCTGCGTGATTCCAGACTGCCGCTGCCTTCGCTCTTCTGCAATATTACGTGGTGTAGATTGGTATTTAGTTATCGACGTTCCGGTACAAACTGTCGGGCTCATCTTCAAGACCATGAAGTCCCCTGCTTGACCCTTGAATTTGGGACCGACAGGTTGTCGTGAAACGTCGGTAACTACAAATATACTGTGCATAACATTCCAGAAGAGCCAAGATTTCGTGATTCACCCCCTTCGTGTTTTCCATATCAGAACAAAACCAAAACCTTATCTGCGATACGCAACATTTATTATCAGCAAGTTTTAACAACAGACAAATATTTTAGCCATTTATTTCAGCCGAAACGTGTAGCTGTTTTAACAACTTGTTAAGAGTACATGTTGTGCTTGACGGAGAAGATCTTATTCCTTTTCTCAAAATTTATCATTAACGCCCTCGTCTTATCCTTCAATATGGATATGGAGCATTGCAGCCAGTAAGGATAAGGGGACATCATGCCACATATGTAACCCTGCATTCTTAGGTGCTCTTTCAGTACAGCCCTTAACCGATTGTCACGGCGACTCTTTCTTCATGGGAAAATCCGTAATTTTTTTCCACCTGCGTCGCCATATTTCCGTGCTAAGTTGGACTCTGTCACGACGACATTTCGTGACCACTGGTTGCGGGTATCGAAGAAGGACTGCATGTACGAAGAGTAGCTGAGGATATATTGAAAAATCGTTGTCGGATGGCCGACAAGGGTTGGTCCTCCATACTGGAGATTGGGAAAAGGACAAGTCTCTCACGCTCACACAAAAGACTAAACACGATATGAAATGGTTATTTCCATATACTTAAAGTATTATGAATGAAAATACGAGAAAAATTGAATCAGAATTCAGAGAACGAATGCATTAAAACGTTCAATATAAAAAATGACAGCATGCGTCATTACTTCACTCTCGTGTGTGTATGCTGTCTTGCAACAATGTCTATAAAAAGAATTAATAAAAAGAGAACGAGATTAGTTAAAGCAGAAATAATTACCTACGACGATAATTTTCCCCTATTATTTTCTCCTGTGTCAGTTGCTCGGTGACGCAAACTTGAGCAATTGTTTTGTACACAAACATATGGCACTATCGCCTGCACATGGACGTGCAAATTCTTACTTTGTTAAATAAAATAAAGCGAAAATAAAGAGAGTCGCTTTTTTTCGAAGACAATTTACGTAATTTATGTGACCGTGACGAAAACTGACACCAGAACAGCGTTATCAGCATTGTCTTGTTTTGTGAGACTGCATGTATCAAGTTGTTTGGAACTTAGTGCCTCAAGGGCTGTAATTTGTAACGATGGATCAACGGAAAGGTTCTCTGAGGGAGTTACAGCCAAAAACGAAAACTGTGAATTCTTCCCGTTGGATTAGAAGGCGTATTCCAACATTTTAACATGAAATTTACAATTTTAACAACCTTATTATTACATAATGTAATTTGTGAGATTCTCAGATTTATAAACTGGATTATAAATACTGTTTCTGCCATAAAACAACAACGTTAATCCGCTTCGTCAATTACAAATACAACATTAGACTCTCTTTCGTTCAAGTTTCTACGCTACCCGCTAAAATCAGTCTGACAGTTCTTTCCACAAACCAAATGCTTCAGCATGGTTCATGTACGTAAATAATCAAAGAAGTTAAGTTTAATGCTTCAATCAATCAATAAACAAACAAACAAATAAATGCTGAACGAATGATAAATCACTCAACCAAACAACCGATCGATCGATCAATCAATCAATCAATAGATCGATGGACAATCAATCAATCGACAATGAAATAAATTAATTAAATCAAATCAACAATCAATCATTCAATCGATAAAGAAATAATGTCTTCACAAACTTCACTTGCACTTGTCTGCTCTTCATCGGACATACATACATACATACATACATACATACTTCACACTTCATCTGCGTCTCATGTCTATTTCAATGTTATCCAGAATTCGAATTTTTTAGTCACATGAACTTTAACACATGACGACAGCAAAAGCCATAGTCATGTGTTTGTAACCTGAAACATACATATTTTACGTGTTTCATTGTTTATGGCCACAAGCAACTAAATGCGTTTGTATTGTCGTAGGTACATCAATAAAAATTACGTATACAGCAAATACACTTATTTCGCATTTGTTTTTACCGATTGGCCCATCCTTCTGCAGTCCCCGGTGTCGGCATTCCTCTAGCGGCTTGCCCGCTGAACCGTCTCAAGTGATTCACGCAACGTCAGAGACGCACAGAGTAAAGAGAGTAGGATTCTGGAACGAAGTCAGCCCAATTTCATACCTGAAGTAAAACAAAACATTTACGGCTCTTTATTTCTAGTTATTGGACCTGGAAGAGAGCAGTCGGTATTGTGACAGGTTAGGGCTGGGTGATTCGGGTTCTGAAACGCGGGAAAGGCAAAATAATTTTCTCTTCTGTTACACGTCCACCAGCTTCCTATTGCACGGGCACCGATTTCTTTTCCGGAGGTGAAGCAACCGAGGTGTGAACCTGGCCGCTCATCTCCATCTAGAGCCAAGATTACGAAAGGGTTGACCTCTACTTGTAATCTTATATGACTTCAACACGTGGATCGGGACAGCTTTAGTTGTACCGGTTGCTCTTAGTCCTTTTTAAACATTATATAAAAAATCGGGACCATAAAGGTAAATGATAAAAGATAAGGTCGTCCCTGCCCCCGCCTTGATTTAAAGCGTTCCAAATGAAGCCATGAATAATTAGCCGCCACTTAATGGTGAAGTGGAAGTAAGCGGTGGCATTTTTAACAATAGATTTAATGGTTACTTTTCAACGCATGGGCTTATTAGAATAGACAGCTACTTCTGTACATTGGACTTAAAGGCTAAGGATTCATTATTTACCGGACTACCTATTTACTGGTATAATTACTGACCTCTCAAAAAATATTCTGTCTGCATCTTTAAAGTCTAAGCCACGGGTGTCAAAACGTTTTTGGAAAAGGGCCAAAACCCTAACTGTGATCTGCACTGCTGATCACACGTGTAAAGATCCCCATAAATGGTAAACCTAACATTCTGAATTATTTTATAAATTTTATAATGTATATACCTAATTTAGTAATGTTTCGAGGTCAGGATGCAGGACGAAGTAACAGTATGAAATTGATAACAGTTCAGTTGAAAGGGTGGAAGAGGTCGCAAATTTGGGTACAACCTCAACAAATCAATATTCTATTTAGTAACAAACTAAGAGAAGACTGAAGTAAGGGAATGCTTGCTATCATTCGTTGCACAATCTTTTGTCTTCCAGTTTGTTATCCAAAATTTTAAAGATTAAGGTAGACAGAAGAACAATTTTGCCTGTTATTTTGCATGGTTGTGAAACTTGGTTGTTCACATTGAGAGAGGAACGTAGACTGAGTGTGAGTGAGGATAGGATACTGAGGAGAATATTTGGGCCTAAGAGGGACGAGGTTACAGGGGAGTGGAGAAAACTACATAATGGGGAGTTTAATTTACTCTACTCCTCACCCAATATTTTTCGGGTGATCAAATCGAGAAGAATGAGATAAGCTGGGCATGTAGCACGTATGGGGGAGAGCAGAAGCGTATACAGGGCTTATGTGTAGAAACCTGAGGGAAAGATACCACTGGGAAGACTCATGCGTAGTTGAGAGGATAATATAAAGATAGATATTCAGGAAGTGTGTTGTGGGGACCTGGATTGGATCGACCTGGCTCACGATAGGGACAGGTGGCGAGCACTTGTGAATGCAGTAATGAACCTTCGGGTTCCACAAAATGCAGGGAATTTCTAAACAAGCTGAGAACTGGTTAGCTTCTCAAGAAGGACTGTGATCTAAGGAGTAAGTAATTAAGTAAGAAGTTAACATATGTAATTTAGAATGTGGCCGTGAAGGGCTGCGGGTTTGAGGTCCATAAGTAAGCAGTCACGAGAACAAGACACCAGATGTCGAGAGACTCGAATCCCCATTGACACTGCCCTGGGGTCATCCAAACTCGAGTAGCCGTAACTTGATACCTGTGACTTACTGCATGAGACCTAATGAACTGAATGGACCAGGGACTGAAGTTAAATTGGTGGAGACTTCCGACTCTTAAAGGGCAAGAACATTTTAATGCCCATCTTAATACACACAAATGCCAATTGATGCATGCAGATATAGGAGAACAAAAACCACTTTCTGTCAGTAACGCAACATGCATGAAATCACACAATTTAGTGATGTGCCAAATACCTGCCCTTCCATACACATGAATTTTTGTTGCAAAAGACATTAACTAAGCAGGTATATGTTTGTTTTCTGCCCCTCTCCTGAACTGGAAACTCAGTTTTACAAATATGACCCATGAAACCTCAAGCAAAAAAAAAAAATCATTATGTACGTGTACTTTCTCAGTGTCTATGAATTAAGCAATGTATATGTGAAGGTTGGCAGCATTGAATATTGGTAACAGTGTAATCACTGAAATGGACTTGCATAGCATATGGCCACGAAATGGCAATTTGTCATAACCCATGCAATTCGTCAAGAGGGGACTCCCACGTTACTGAACAGCTGTATTACAAACACACTTTCTGTCAAAATGTTGTGCCCACAAAAATATTGCTTGTTCTTATACTCGTATTTTAGTGAAAACCTAACACGATTGAGTGTTAGTATGTCGAGGATCGATCACGTTTTGTTTCCTGTAAAACTCTGTAGCCGTGGGTTATGGAAAATTGCTGTTGTATGAAAGATTTTTTTGACTCTAGACGACAAACTATTATCAGGACAGATATTCTGAGTCTTATTTTGATTGTATTGTTAATTGTACATACTGTTTTTGTGAGACATAAAATTGTGTTTCGTTGTGTTTGTAAAAAAAGACTACAAATTTTTATGATTACTGGGGATAAAATTGAACGTACAGCAGTTCATAAATACGCACCATTCGGACAGAGTAGATCCTAATTAAAAGGAGCAAGACCTCCACATTACTTACTTGGCCAACCACGTGTAGTGAATTAGAAGGAAGAAAAAGCTCTAACTATTTCCTTACAATCTTCACAGCAGGTTTCAAACTTTGTTAAAAAGATGAAAGTAACAACTCACACACCCTACAAGTTTAATTCATTAAACAACATCATACACTTCACGTGATAAAGTAAACTGATTCATCTCTTCTTGCGACCTGTCACTTTGAGGAGTGGTCAGTTTTATAAGCTGGTAATATCTTGCAGTGAGACTTTCTTGATCCGGCTTATGAAATAAACTAGAGATTTTCACACCAACCATGCGTAACACGCCTGTATAATTTAAAAATTACCAAAAACTAATATAAAAACCAAATAAATCGTTTGAAAGTTGCTTACAAAAAGCTCGGTTAATTTAGAAACAGAAGAACAGAGAGAAGCCACAGTTACAGATATGGCCATACACAATATACCAAAACAATAAATGTAAAAATGACAGCATTTACACACATTATTCGCCGTAAATATGAGAATAATATCGCACTAAGCCAAAGATATATAGGAACTATTTCACGTAGCAAAAAATAACATCTTTCCAAAAGGTAATATTTGACATGGATAAAATCGGATTGAGAAACTGATGTTACCGTGCTGTTAAATCACTGGTAATGTAGTATAAAAATAATTTCGATAGCAATTCTTTCTTTACCAGATAACATCACTAAACATTCAAGGTTAAAAATCTTAAGACAGCAATTAGAGGAAATAAAAGAACAGAGCTAAACTGGTCAGGAAACCGGTATATATGACACGTTTTTGTCCACATATCGTGACTTCCTCAAGGTAGGCTATAAAACTGCGGAACTTTAGCAAATTCGATACAGAGTTCAGGACAGGTACAGTGAATGTAAAACACGTGTGGTATGATGTCAATACCATTAATATAAATATTATAAATACAGAAAAATCTTGAAGGCAATTTAGTACGATATTGGAATTCTACTTGAGGAATAATTCATATCATTTTGCACACGTGCGAAGTGAAGTAGAATCTTCATACTTCACACAGCACAGACTCTAAGACAATAATCATTACAGATCTAGTCAATGCACTAAACACATCAACACAAACCCCAAAGAAAGCTATAGAAAACTTGCTATTCAAAAACGTTTATATTGTCATATATCCACACAAAACAATGGTCACTTAATGCAATTTAAAAATAAAATAATAAACTGTCTCCTGAAAGGACATGACAAGGAATTATTTTACTAAAAGAAAGAAAAAAACTTCACAATATATTCCATATATAATTTAGAAAATAAGTTTCATAGAAATAATAAATTTTACATTACAGTCACAAATGTTGTTCACACATGTGCTGGTACACACTGATATCAAAGATGTAATCCTGTATAACAAATTCAAAAGAATTGAAATAAAAATATTTTAATCTTATTTACAAAAATTAATTCTATTTTGTTTGTATTGTTGAGATACATATGACGCTGTGAACAATATAAAATATTCAAATCATTGCCACGAATAAATAAGGGCGAAGTATCTCTTGTAGTGTTGAGATACATACTTTGCAGCCAACAAAATAAAAGATTACATTTTGCCATAGAAGACCTAGCAGGTTTTCTGATTAACACTACTGAGCTACATCAGTCGCTGTGAGTACGTAAAAGGCACAGAGTTCCTCATGTAAAGTGCTTTATATTTTTATCTTGTGTTAACCAAATTTGAATATTCGCGACAGATATCAATAGAAATCCCCAGTATTAATCTCCACAAAAATCCCTCCATTGAGAGATGAGTTGTGCCATGTAGAGCGAAGGACGGACAGAGGGATGGATGTTCAGACATGACGAAGTTAACTGTCGCTTTTAGAAACTTAGCAAAAGCGACTATAGGTGAATGTCGTATATTTAGATAAAAAATGTAATAAACACATACAGGAATAAGCTACCGAAACGTCTTTAAAATTTCGACGTTATGCAATCCGTTCAACGAGATGCAATTCTTAACACGAAGCCAAACATTTGCACATATAAAACGTAAAAATAAAAAAATATACTCTCCTACATGTTTCGGTTTCCGACAGCTATTTTGAAGAAGCCATAAAATTTTTATAATCTGATAAAATATAATACAATTTTATTGATGAAATACATTTTATCATAATAAAAATATCGCAGCTTTGCTTAAATATAAAATACAGCAAATATTATATGAGTAGTTAAAATTCTTAATGCTGATACAAAATTATGTTTCACAGTGCCCTGTTAACACATAAAGCATATTCTTGATTTTCCTCACGACCCAGAGATAACTTAAGAAAAACCGAGAGGGCAGCACTTAAGACCCTTAAAGACAACACGAATCTCAGCATTCTACCAGCAGACAAAGGAAACGCTACGGCGGTACTGAACACTTCAGACTACAAACAGAAGATCTCCTCCCTCCTGGAAGACCCAGCATATAGAAAATGGCCAAGGATCCCACGGATGCAATAGAACGAAAAACCACATTACTACTCAAAAAATCCACGCTAACCGAAGAGACACGCCGACAACTGTGTCCAGCTGGCTCCAGACCCCCAAGAATGTATGGACTGCCCAAGATTCATAAAGAAGGGATTCCATTGAGACCCATTGTCAGCAACATTGGCGCCCCCACATACCAACTCGCTAAGCACTTGTCAGGACTTCTTAGACAACTCACCGGGAAATCAGCACATCATGTCAAGAATTCATTCCACTTCATTTAGATACTGAAAAAACTAAAAATCAAACCAGGGGATCTAATGGTCAGCTTTGATGTGGTGTCTCTTTTCACAAAAGTTCCAGTTGAAGAATCACTCACGCTACTCAGTCAACACTTCAGTAAGGAGATCCTGTCATTGTACAAACATGTGCTAACATCTACCTATTTCTGCGTTGACAGTCAGTTTTACGAACAAACAGACGGAGTGGCCATGGGCTCCCCACTCTCCCCGGTTATCGCCAACTTCTACATGGAAGACTTCGAGACGAAAGCAATAGAAAAAGCCACACACAAGCCTGCCTGCTGGTATAGATATGTGGACGACACATTCGTCATCTGGCCACATGGACAAGAAAAACTAATGGAATTCCTAAACCACCTCAGTGGGATTCACAACAAAATACAATTCACCATGGAAATAGAAGAAGCAGGTCACCTCCCATTTCTGGACATCGACATATACAGGAAGATGGACTGCTCACTTGGGCACAAAGTCTATCGGAAACCCACCCACACAAACCTCTACCTACACCAAAAATCCCATCACCATCCAGCCAACAAACACTCAGTCCTCTCGTCCCTGGTACACAGAGCTGAAACTCTG
>Ga0123354_10019228_pt1 | contig 10722 bp, 3 predicted proteins | sample TergutLab28metaG_2_FD_97872 | JGI IMG/M metagenome (GOLD analysis project Ga0123354, IMG submission 97872) | Labiotermes labralis P4 segment gut microbial communities from Petit-Saut dam, French Guiana - Lab288 P4 | ecosystem: Host-associated > Arthropoda: Insects > Digestive system > Gut ...
ATCAGATGCGCTCAGATCTCTCAAATGGCCCCTCTCCCTACAGGTTTCCCACATAAAATCTCATACGTGTTTCTCATTTTTTTCTCTCTCTCCCCCTCTCCCTCACACACACACACACACACACACACACACACACACATACACGTAAGCAAGTGGTATGTACACATACAACCCATCCACGTTAATTAATCACCCCAAAATATTTAAACAATCTAAATTACGGTGCTCCTCATTATGCCCCTTTCTGTTTCCTCCCGTTACTTCCTTTCTCAGGTCCAAATATTCTCTTCAGTATCCTGCTCTCCAACAAAGTCATGCAAATTGTGATAGCGCCGATAAACAGGCAACTCCCCAGAGACTGAGTTACTGGTTTGTTTCTGTCAGTCCATCTGTGCAAACAGAGGTCTGTACACAAAGACCGTCATGTCCATAATCCACACAAATGCACAGTATTACAACACAAACAGTACTATGAAGAATGGAGTTATGAACAGTGAAAACGAAACAAAGGGTCGCTTCTCGGTCCTCGAGTAGAAGTGCCATTGCCTATATAAACATTTAAAGTTCTGGGACTCTGAAAGCGAAATCATATCCCGTAATCATAATCATAATTGGCAAAAGCTATTAACAAACGAAAAGAGGTATATGATTTGTTATATTTATATATATATATATATATATTGTAAACAATAAAGCAAAAGCGAAATAATTATGCGTTGTTAGGTGCTATTTTCAAAACATAGAAAATGAAGTCGTGACAGAGGTAATACAGTGTGTGTGTGTGTGTGTACGTCGCTCTCTGACCAGTATCAGCGTATGACTATTAGAACAGTATTTTTCAAATTCGACTTTGGGGAACTTAAATAAGAATTGTCCGAAAATTATGATTCTCAGACATACTGAGCAGCAACATATCCACACTATATGGCACAAGTGAATGTTTAATCTTAACCGACAGTCATGTTGTGGTGAATTTCGACTTAACAGATGTATACGAATGCATGAAGTTTAGCTGAACTTTATCTTTAACCGGACTTTACATCCGACCCCAACAAGTAATTTGTATGGTGCAGGAGACCTTATAAAGCACAACCTAAAAGAGCAATGAAAATCTATTGTACACTATTGAAAACCCTATGAAATATTAGTGATATCAGTAAATAATGAACCACACTTCATTCTAAGTCTACATTCGGCATATAAAGCTGTAATGACTGTCACTGAAAGTTGTTACATATTGTAATATAAGGCTGTGAAGAACGTTCATAAATTATAAATAATATCATCATATGCTGGAACATTTTGTATTGCACGTATAGGTATATGTAAAGTGTTAATATACCAAGAAGGATGTCCGTATGTACTGCAAAGTCTTGTATTTCAAGTATGTGTGCATTTATAAACCATACTGAGACGCCTTGGATTATACGCCTGTGTACAAAATTAAGAAATTATGCTGAATATCGTTGAAGACTGGAAGGAGCATTGTTAAAATACCAGAAGGCAGTTAGAAATAACAGGTTGATTAAAAGGAATTGAAAACATACAAACATTTATTACTCGGTAACTGTTGCCTCCTGGTGTTGTTAAAGCACACAACTTTCAAGCGCCAAAATCTGGAAAAAGTTTTAAGGGTAGCTACTTTTTGGTTCATACTAGATGTCCACATAATATTTTGTTACTGATTAATAAATTTTTGAAGGTATTAATTTTTGCTCATACTGTATAATAAATGTCTGCCAGTAATGGATCACGAGGTATTCTATACCAGTGTAGTGTGTTACAAAGTAGAAAAGTACACAAAGAAACAAGAAAATCCTGTCAGTTTCGGCAAAGCTGCCTAACTTATACCTTCACATGAAGACCATTAGCAGATGGGAAGGGCATGTGGCACGCACGGGTAGACTACAAATGCATAATGATTTTTAATCAGAAAATCCGAAGGGAAGGGATCACTTAAAAGGATTAGGGGAGGACAAGTGGATGAAATAAAAGATGTCTTACAGAAATACCAAAGGAATTGTGGGTGAAGCTACAACACAGCAGTGTACTGCAGGTGCACTGCAGTTTGTCATTAGTGTACGGTAAGTCCGAAGATGGTCCTAAGGGCCGAAGCATTTAGTGATTTTCCGTGCATACTTTAGTGTGAATAGACACAAAACTGTGTCAGGACGGAAGAAACCCTGCGTAATAAAACATACTAACCAAAAGTACGTAATTCATTACACAGGAAATGAGTGGGAAGCGAATGTGTTGCGGTGCAGTCTGGTCCCTACAGATCCAAACAATTTCCAAGACTCGTACAATCACTACCAATCCGGAACTTAGACGTAACAGCAAAATAGATCTTACAACAATGGCTACCTTGGCTAATGGACGTAACTATTTATTACTGACACAGAGTTGCTGGTAGCGCGAAAATTTTTCGATTATTGGTTAATTTCCGTCCCAGTAATTTGCTTCGCGAGGAAATCGAGTCTCGCTATTCGAAGTTGCCAATTGCGACGTTTCATTTCTATTAAGTGATAAATTTGAATAGAAATTTATTCCATACGATTAAATTGTTTTATATCTTTCACTTTCTGTCTACCCAGGAAGAATGGGGCAGCAAGTTCCTTTAAAACATCAGTAAATCTCTATCAGACTGCTTGGCGTTACATCCCAAGAAACAGTATTTAAGGTTTTAAATATATTTTGACATAGCAGGTTGTCAGAATTACATAGGATAGAGGACATAGCCTTCTTGAAAGGAGCGATGCCTTATAGGCTTGTTGCTGGCTGGCTGTGGGGCAGTATGGCAAGATAAGGATTAGAACTGTCTTAGCAGGAGCAGGTAATATGACATTCATTGCGGAAACTGCCTTTAGAGAAAACAGTGCACATAGGCCTATCAACACGTTTTATTTTACAAACATTTTTAATCCCTTTATGTTTCTGATGCATATACACCACTGGTATGCTTGAAGTACCTGAAGCAGCGACATAATTGATTATAATATTCTCATTAAATAATGTAATACCTTTTCATTGTTATAACGTGCATGTTGTTGAGTTAATTATCACACCAACCACTGCACGTGCAAAAAATTTATAAAATTTACACATTAAAACATTAAAAACACTCCGACATGTTTCGGTCCTAATACCATCATCAGGGAGCTATATATTCCTTGCTGAAGTCACACTAGAGATAGTCACAGATTGATTTCGTTGTACAAGTTGGGTGTTGTTGTGGCAGAATGCCATGTTGTGTAATTTTATGCTGCGAACATAAGATAACATAACATAACATAACATGACGATTTATTGGTCGAAACATGTAACCTACATATTACCCTGTGTAATAAAAAGAGTTGTGCTGACGTACAAATTAATTTTAAAGCACGTATTCAAGCACTTCGTGATGTCTTCATTCAAATTCTCATTTAAGTTTGGTGAATTACAAATTTACTGAATTTGCACGGAATTAAACACCAGTTTAGACACTAAAGGAAAGTAAAATTGTGACAAAATAAAAAGAACAAGTTTTAAGACCTTATTCCCTGGTATCCCTTTTCTTACTGAAGGTCTTATTCACAACCTCACCAACGACAAAGTTCCAGCCCGTTGTGTGCGAGATGCATTAGGCTAACAGAGGGTGCCATAGAAGTTGTTGTGTGTTTGTTCCGCAGCGATCAGTTTGTGCGCAGGATGCTGGTGTGATTGGCAAACCCCCAAGGCGTCCCGTAAGATTGATCGCCAAGTGATTCGATTTGTTGACCTCCTAAATTGAAACTTTAACCATAGCCACCACCGGTCGGCATTTGTCCTCGTTCTATCATTGCTCTTTATTTCCTTTAGAGGATCATGTTCTGTTTCGAAGATCCTTAACCCGCTGAAGCCCTAACCACTCTTTATACACGCGAGCTCAAACAAAAGGCAGCTAAAATGAAAAACAAACAAAGAATGCCACAACATTTTTGTACGAAGTATTTTACTACATACCAATATGAGATATAAGGTGACAATCCATTTCGAAGCTGCAGGCAAGTAGTAAACCGTGTTCTTTTTTCCCCGTATTGGTAACTACCAGACAATACGGTTCCGTAACTTGGAAGAACACATCACTATTTACAAATAAGATCATAATTAAAATTAATAATCCAGAATCTTTAGGTGAAACATTCCTTTGTGCTTCAAATATACATATATATATATATATATGTGTGTGCGTGCGTGCGTCTATTTTACTGAACCGGAGTTTAACTTGTGTGTAAGGAAATATACTAACTTCATTTTATGTCTTAATTATTTTCGTTGTTACACCGTGCATGTTGTTGAGTTACAACGAAGCACAGAATGCACATCCGTAGCAGGGCACTCTTCGCAACATAACATTACACTACACGGCATGCTGCCACAACACCCAACTGGTACAGCGAAATTAATGTGACTTATTAAAGTGTGACTTTAGCAAGGACGATACGGCTCACTGATGATGGTCCTAGGACCGAAACATGTCGGAGCGTTTTTAGTGTTTTAATGTGTAAATTTTATAAATTTTATATTTGTGCATTAGTTGGTATAATAATTTAGTAATGTCTTAATTAATTTAAAGTAATTACGAAAGTCAAATCTCCTATGAAGTTCAACATGATGGTGCACGAAACGAAGAAGGATGGTCGTATTACATCACAAACGAAAAGATGTGCCTTTTATAGGCCTCAGACATTTTAGCCTTTTTCTTTCAGAGTCACAGTACATGTGTTTTAAAGTAGGAATTATTCTCAAATGGAAAAAGAGAAGTTTACCTATATAATTACGAGACAGGTGACAAGAAATTATTCAGATAACATCCAAAATCCCTTACGCAGTTTATGAAAATGTTTGAATGGTCGTGGTTATGTTGATGTTGGCAACAACACTGAATAACTTAATATTTCTTATGAGCAATAGAAAAGAGAAATTTGCATTTCTCACATGTTACAGACCTACACTCTTATTCCCCCTGCCATTGTAACAAGTTATCAATAATATGGTGTAAAAAATAGAGTGGGTTCATATATTTTTATAAGAAATATAACAAAAAGACCTATCTTATTTCAATTCAAGTGGGTAAATACGTCTATTCAATGAAATAAAATCATTTGTTCAATACAGGCCTAATTTGATGGAAATCTACTCTAAAATCAACATCAGACTTTGAAATAAATGTCAGTGTTCTAGTTCCTTACATTTAAATTAATTACAAACACAATTACATATTCCATAAGCCGCATTATATTTGAGAAGAAATAGTCATGTACTTTGTGAAGCCTGTTGGTGACTTCGTCACACTGAACGTGACTAAAAATACCTCATTTTTTATGTTTTGCTGACCGTGCATCTCAATATATTTATCTCAGTAACTAACCAACTTGATGCACAAAATTTTTGTTTTACAATAAGTTTATTTAATGCCCCTACGTGTTTCGAGCACATGTGTTCGAAACATGAAGAGGCATGAAATAAACTTATTGTAAAACAAAAATTTTGTGCATCAAGTTGGTTAATTACTGAGATAATAAAAATACCTCATTCATTTGCTTTTATCTTCAAGCACCGAGGCGCTTAAAGGGAAAGAGAAAAATTATTGGAATTCTGAAGGGAAATCAGAGAATATTTGGCAACCAGTAACTTTCAAATATACTTGCTAATTTTTTGTAAAACTCCGTAAAATATTCCTATGTATAACAGACTGAAGCAAGTTGAGTCAAATACTATATATAATTGCTCATTCGTCGGTTATATGGAGGTTTCTTTTAAGAAAGCAAAGAGGTCCAGCAATCTTCGGTCTTGAAGCTAAGCAATCCCTTCTCATTATTTAATTTTCGCAAGCATTCTCCTTAACGTAAACGGAAAAATTTACACGACCAATCCGCATCACAATGTGTACTTTACACTAAATGAATGGGCGTGCGGTGGTTTGGGAATATTCTATTCAATATGACAAAAAGTCATAAAGTCATTACAAAAGTTGTAAAAAGTATATTATAAAAACGCATGTTCCAACTAAGCCAAAATCTATGTTATAGAAACTTCCATTCAAGAAATCTGACATGTTGAGTACATTTATATTCTACGCATGCGTGCTAAAACTCCCACCACCCATTTTGTGATCAATAAATTTATCATCCAAGAAACATCTGGTAAATAAAATATATCACGAAACTTCCCATTGTGAAATGCTGTCAGCCTTTTGTTACTTTCTGTTAGCAGACTAGATATTATTATATAATAAATATAATATTATATATTTTTCAAAGATGGAGCTGAAGTTTGAAACAGGTTGAGGAACCTAATTTAGGCACTAGATTATTACAATTACATAATATAATGTTAATGACAGACACACGAAATTAATTAGTTCCACCAAACGCGACAACATGACGGGTTAGTCTAAAGGATGATAGTGTCTTTAAGGGAACCAGAGATCATGGATCGATATCGTGAGAGAATGAAGGGAGGCGGGGTGATACAAGAGAACAAAGAGAGGCATTGAAGCGAGCAAGAAAGACTTAAAGTTACTGCAAATTTACGATGACAACAAAAGGTAGAAATCTTGCGTACGAATGAATTTTAACGCTTGTTGGTAAACAGAACTATAAAAAGCACAGAAGGAATGCAAAAAGAAAAGAAAATCTTGACACGTCTTTTAAATATTGGATGTCGTTGCGTAACTTTGGAGAGTCCTCCCAATTTGGCAAACTGTATAGTGTGCGATAGAAAAGGTACACTTCTGTAAGAGATTATTATAATTTACAAGAAAGCTTTAGCCTTAACTTCAGGGTAAGAAAGTTTAATGTACTGATGTACAGGCTTCTATATAATCTTATCGAAATCTAGTAAAAAAAAGTATGTTATTAAAATTTTTGAAAAAAATTTGCAAATTGGTTCATAAATATAAAAGTTAAAAAATATTTTAAACAATTACAAGGAGTAGTGTAGCTGCAGTACAATGCATATAAAACACATGGGCATTTCCCAGTTTCATGGGCTTTCTGAAAACTGGCTTGGGCAAAACAATACATTTCTTACGGATGTGATGGAATTATATTTATTTAAACACTGTAAAACCGCGCGATATCATGAAAGTAAATAACGCCTTGGTAAAGCTTGTGTAGTAATATTATTTTTCCGATTTTAACCAAAATATTATGTATTCGTGAAATTTTACAAGAAATTTCGCAATTTCAGTCTTGATAAAATACGAAAAACAGTTCTCGTGTTATTAAATGTGGACAGACAGACATGACGACTTTAATAGGACTAAGTTTTAATGCTTCCTTTGTGCGCACCAAAATAACAGAGGCTGTGATACGGACCAAAGACAGTGGTGACTTGGTGTAGAAATTAAACACTAAACACAGTTTATGTTTTGTCACCAGAGTGCAGCACGTGACAAAAACATAAAATGGTTGATAAGTCTTTTGGAAAGGCGGCTCTGATCAAACATTAGGGAACATCAGTGAATCCACGTCACATTAAAGATGAAACTGCTGCAGATTTTGTTCGGGAAATGCTTGCAAGCACAAAATATGATATTAAATCTGTTATTCTCATATATATATATACTTGAAACTACACCTAATTCCGCTCACTGTTTTATACGGGTGGGAAAATTCGTCTGTTTTCGCAAAAGAAATACAGATTGAGGCGCTTCGTGCCTGGAGTTCACCAAACACTCTTAGGGCTATCAGACCAAGAAAATAATATTGGTCAGAAATGTAGCACGTATGCGGGTTTAAATGTTACAATATTTTAATTATAAGAAAAGTGAAGGTTTCGTTGAGCAGCTGAGATTGTATCAGCTTCAAGATAAAATTGGTGTCAACACCCAGACGGGGATTCGAACTCACGATCTCATTCATGCAATACCTTGCAAACCCAAAGATATCTCGGTGTATTTAAAGGTGCTGTAAAACTGCTATGTAGTATTTACTACACCTTAAATTGCCAGTTGTGTTGATATAAGTGGCTACAGCCTTATTTAAAGCAAGGAATATTACTATGGAGCTACTGGGTAAAACCAAAAAAAAAAGCCAGTCAGGATCTGCGGCTATCTCGAACAGGAGGCGAGAGTGGTAGGTAGCTGACTGATATCTGGACCGTACGATGTGAACAGTGACGGCTGTACTGAAAGCAGAGCTGGTGTGCTGCTGTCTGATTCTGAGGTATGCTTTGTCATGTGGTGACATTATGGAATTTTTACGGAGGGAGGAATGTGCGATTTTTGTCTACAGAAATGCCAATATTGTACAGTCGGAGACAAAACAACTTACATAAGTGCCCGTTCTTTCTTATCCCTTGAAAGCTGGTTGGTAACTATATGTACTACGAGGTTCAACACAAAAACTGTGACTATACCCATACACTTAAATTGGCTGTTCCTTTTGAGTTTACATCACAGCAAACAGCCTGTATTTCGATACAGAGTTGTGCTGCCTGCGTTTCATGCTGGAAACACAAGGTTCTCTCTGTGAGGCACGAAATGAATCTTTATACTTATTTAGATAAAATTCAGCGTTTTCCGGCCTCTAACTGCGAAGGCCGCGGTTCGATCCGGGGTTAGTCCAGGTAAGAATTGTGGCAGAAAAAGTGGCACTGGGATAAACAAAATTTCCTCCTAGTACTTCCACTATCCCCTGTCAGTATCATTTCACCGTTGTTCTATATTCACTTTAAGCTACACGTTGTACTTACTAGAAGGACAACCGGGTGAAACCTGGAAACGTTGCAAAAACAAGGCTATTCGTACATCTGGAAGCAATGGATAGAAACTGCTTTCATTTTTTACAGGATTAAAGTGGCTGTGCCAAATGAGATAATGATTTATCGTTAAAAACTTTTAAACAAATAAATTATAAAAATCTTGAATAACATAGAATTTTATACGTAGATCTACATTAATTGATAATGCCAAGTGAGGCGCAGGAAATATTTCGTGGCGTAGAGCCGGCTAGAGCGTCACTTTGTTCCCGGCTTTTGTGTTAGGGATGTTGTCTAAGCATAATTTTGCAGGCGCACTTGAGGCAACACTGGGAGGTAAGCACCCTTACAGGCAACAAGGAAATGGGATCAATTGAATCAGCGGTTTGTTTCCGCACTGAAGCGAGAACTGCACAATGGAACAATCAAGAAACCTTCCGCAGCCTGCAGCTCAAGACGCCGATACTTCATCACTAAGCATGGCTGTAACTACAGTTCAGTTCCGAACCTGATACAAAGATTCAGCTCCGAATTAAATCATACAAGGTGAGGAAGGAGACAATTTACCCAACAGTGGATGTCACTTTCTTCAGTGTATAATGCTCTCTCATTACCTGATATGAAGATGGTTTTAAAAATGAGTGAGTTCTATATCTGTCATTAAAAGTCTCGTGGTTCCAATCCCGATGAACATATGTAATGCAGGATTTGCAAGAGTGACGAAATCAAATTATTGAGAATGAGCATAACAAACCAAAATTACGTTCACAAAGCACTTAAAATGCGATTACCCTTGGGATATGCTTGTGAATATTTATACTTTCTTATAGCTAAAAAATAATGGCGAGAATTTAGGGAGCCATATTTTAGCATTTTCCGTGTGGGTGTAAAACACAGTTTCATGCCCCACTTAAAAGAATGTCGATTACAGGTGATCGAGAACACAGGGAAAAGAAGCAAAGATATGTGGACTTAAAGAGCAGCAAGATGAAGAAAAAGGAACCTTAATCTTTAGGAAAGACTATTAAAATAACAAATGCAGAATGTGGGACATGAAACAGCTTGAATGAAAAAAGAAAAGCGTAAAAAATATAGACATGAAACCTGCAGAAATGAAATCAATTGGGAGAAAAAAAATGGATTGTAGGGTAATATGAAATGAATTTTAGACAAATAGCCTATGCGTTAAAATTGTAGGCTGGAATCAACTGACCCATAACAAGTCAGTGATGGTTTGTCGTTTTGTGTCGTGTCTGTGAAAGTGATTATATTCCGTGCTCACATTATCGAATACCGGTTTTTAATACAACCGCTAACAATCATATTAATTAAAGTTACATTAAAATCAATTCGCTTCGAATCGCGATGTTTCCCACCAAATCAGAAAAATGAACATATACAAAGTACAATATTAAAGACGAGCAAGTATGTGGGAGAAGTGAATTGCAGAAAAAGTTCTGCTAGGTATATCTGAAGGGAAAAGATAATTTGGAGAACCTAATCGTATATGGAAGTATCGTAATGAAATTATTTTTAGGAAATTGGATAGGGTGTGTGTGTGTGTGTGTGTGTGTGGAATTTATTCGTCTGGCTGACAACAGGGACAAGTGGCTGGCTCTTTTAAACACGAAAATAAATTCAGGATCGAAAAATGCGGATAATTTATTGGCTGTGTGAGAAAATATTGTTACTCAGGATAGATCTTATGTTTACTGGACCGTGCATCATCTTGATAGTTGAATAAAGAGTGACCAACTTGATGTCACTTGCTTTATTGTTTCATTATTTATTGCTCAACATGTTTCGGATCTTATGCGTATTGGACCGTGCATCTTCTTGATATTTGAATAAAGGTTGACCAACTAGATGACGCTTGCTTTATTATCTACTGCTCAACATGTTTCAGACGTTAATACGTCCATCTTCAGGAGCTTGCAACTATTTGTTGCGTTGTGTAGGCTGTAATGATAGAGGTTTTGTGTGTTAATTTATTTA
>Ga0123354_10019229_pt1 | contig 10722 bp, 8 predicted proteins | sample TergutLab28metaG_2_FD_97872 | JGI IMG/M metagenome (GOLD analysis project Ga0123354, IMG submission 97872) | Labiotermes labralis P4 segment gut microbial communities from Petit-Saut dam, French Guiana - Lab288 P4 | ecosystem: Host-associated > Arthropoda: Insects > Digestive system > Gut ...
GCGCTGACCACGTGACACCCCTCTATCCGCAAAAGTTGGCACTAATTTCGCCGACCGGCGGCGGCCGCTCTGTCGGTATAGTTCGCGTGCGGACTAAGGCCACGGAGTTTAGTTTTAGTTTAGATGAGAAACTGTTAGCTTGTCAAGGGGATTGTTTGCTGCGTGGAGTTCATTAGTGAGTCAATCGGTCAGCCAGCCAGTGAAACATCCGTTAATTACTTTTTGTAAACTCTTCGAGCATATTTCAGAACATTTGTCTGAACTCTGTAATAATATTAGATTCAGTATACCTAATTTGGTTGGCCTCTCTGTCCACTGCGCTACAAATCTGAAGGTCGCTGGTTCGATCCCAGCTGGTGTCAGTGGATTTTTCATTGACATAAAATCCTTCCGATCGCACTATGGCCCTGGAGTCGACTAAGCCTCTAACAGAAATGAGTACCAGGAGTATTTCCTTGGGGTAAAGGCGGCCGGTGCGTAAGGCTGACAACCTACCACCATCCTGTGCCGTCACGAAATCTAGGAAGCGTAACTTCCTGGAACCCTCTGGGCTGTCCAAGCCTCTAACGGGACTGCCTTACCTTTACCTCTGTCCACTGCGGTGTACACGATACACAGGACGTTTCGTGAGCTCTTTCTGCTCCCGTTTTCAGGTCTATGTTGTAACACGTAGTTACAAGTTTCAAGAATCATACCTTTTTTTTAAAACAAAAGTAAAGTAAAGTAAAGTTCACCCTATAACAGACCACGAAGGCCCAGAGGTGGAGTATAGGTATAGCTCTACTCTTCCTTCAACCTTGGCGCTAGATGAGGTGGGTGATCAACGCCACGCTCCGGCCGCTTTACCCCCGAGAAAGACCCGGTACCCATTGTATAGGAAGCTGAGTGGGCCTCAGGGCCGGTCTGGACGGGTGCGGAATATCTCGCCCCCACCGGAATTCGATCCCCGGACCGTTCAGCCTGTAGCGAGTCGCTATGCCGACTGCGCCCACTATTGTCATTATTTTGGTTTTTTTAAACAAATTAGTGACAATATTTGTGCACTTTGTTTTTGACAGACATTCTGTAGAGTCATCCTGCCCGGTGCCTGGTGTAGTCGCCGTGACGTCACATACATCCCTCCTGCACGCAGCTGTGCAATATTGTGCTTAGAGACAGTGCCTTGTGCCGGTTGTCACCTTCTTGTGTTTCCACCTTACAACACTTGCCATGAATCAGATTAGTGCAATCGGTCTCGTCATTTTTGTTACCCCGTACCCATTTAGCGGTATCAGTAATTCTACGATCCCCTTCCTAAAAATTTCGCAAATCTTTGACCCCAAAGGCACGAATCGCGGTAACATTTAAATATGAAACGATTACAAAGAGGAACTGTGCTTAAAATGTAAGGAGTCTGTTAAGACGGAATGACAGTTTGTTATTACGTCACGTGCCTAACATTAATGAGAATTTTGAGGTGAGACTTCCCCGTCGTGTTAATCAAATCACAAATATGGCAGACGTATAGTCAAAACACAACTATATTCATTTAATAAGCACACCAACTACTGCACATACATAATTTTTTACATTAAAACATTTAAAATCGCTTCAACATGTTTCGATCCTAAGATCATCTTCAGGGAGCTACAATGTTCCTTGCTAAAGTCACATTTTATCATCTTCAGGGAGCTACACTGTTCCTTGCTAAAGTCACATTTGTTCACTTTCAGGGAGCTACACTGTTCCTTGCTAAAGTCCCTGAAGTTGATCTTAGGATCGAAACATGTTGGAGCGATTTTAAATGTTTTATTGTACAAAATTTTATGTATGTGCATTAGTTGGTGTGCTAATTAAATGACTGTACGAAATGCACGGTGTAACGGTAAGGTATCTTTATTGTAGCTACAGGTGGTACATTTAGTTATCAACAACTACATGTTTCGGCCTCTATATTGGCCATCTTCAGGTTGTACTGCTTCTTGTTATAAAGTAACTATACAGTATACAACGTGTCTGTTGCTGATGACGAGATCTCTTTCAGAAAATTTTTGTAACATGGACTGACATCAATTCTAGTGGTACAGATACAAAGTGCTCTCGATAACAACGTTCAAAGTAGTGCAACTCGGCTGCAGTTTGGTTAGCCAGCCCATGCTTCAAACTTTTGTGAAAGAGATCTCATCATCAGCAACAGACACGTTGTATACTGTATAGTTACTATATAACAAGAAGCAGTACAACCTGAAGATGACTAATATAGAGGCCGAAACATGTAGTTGTTTATAACTAAGTGTAGAGTCCAGTTGAAATGTGATGGCACACGCTGACGCACGGGAGGGGAAGTGAAGGGGAAACTGGCGAATGGAGTGGTTAGCCAGTACCCTTCTCACTACCTCAGAACATGGTGTATCCAGCATTACTACCGCTGATGCGCACACCTCGGCTGCCAGTAGTCGACTGAACTGACGCCCCCGCCGATTTAAATGGACTCGTTTGTTTCGCCGAAAGACGAAATCTGTAGTCTGCGCGTGTGCCATCACATTTCAAACGCAGTCTACCGTCTGTAGCTATAACATAGTTGTGTTTTGACTGTACGCCTGCCATATTTGTGATGATTAATGAGAATAGTAAGATGGGGTAAAACCTAAAGGAAAGAAGCCTAGTTTTATGTTCTCTGAACCGCGCATCGTGATACAGATATGTGAGAGAGACCAACAAGATGCACACTTAGATACATGGGAAAATACTGCGTGCTGCGTGTACAGGAAAAGAAAAACCTCCCGTTGATGAACAATTATTTAATAAAGATAGGTAGAGCAAAGTCAAACACAACTTGTTGATACTTTATTGCTAGGGAGCTTTATTCAGATAGATAGGTTATGTCAATAGGGCTCCTTAGCAATGAAATATACACAAGTTGTGTTTGACTTTGCTCTACATATCTTTATGATTGTATGCAGGACAACGAGGATGGCTCACTTCAAAGTGAACATTATTTGTTCGCAACATGTAGAGGGTGGTTTAATTGGAATGAATTAATGAGATAAAGATGCATCTTGTTGGTCTGTCTCTCACGTGTATGAAAGAAACTTCGCGTTAAACGGAGCAGAATAAACAGTCGGTTATGTTATCATTCCGGATTAACAGATTTTGCAAAATATTAAATTTGTCCAGTAGTTTCTTATAATGAAACCAACTAGATGCACTAATTTCTCAAATTTATTTTTTTGGGAATAAAACTCTACATGTTTCGGACAGTTCTTCGGTCCATCATCAGGAGGACAGAGGAACTGTCCGAAACATGTAGAGTTTTATTCCAAAAAAAATAAATTTGAGAAATTAGTGCATCTAGTTGGTTTTATTATAAGAATTTATCACGTTGCACGGTCACCTGAAATTATCCAGTAAAATAATTTTTCTGCAAAGTTACACTACGAAACCAATCCCACGTACAGTACTCAGAATCGCAGCAGTAGAGAATAGCGCCAGCCATGATGTAACAACAAATTAAACTTTTAAATTGAAGCTGAAAGGGAAAAATTGAAGCGTTGAAAGGCAACCCAACGACTCTATGCTTACTTAATATCAATTCTTCCTGCAGACAGATGTCCTGGCGAGTACCTTCAATTGGATCCCAATCCTTCCTCCTATGAACATTCCATTGTGTCGCTGCAGTTCAGTCGGTATAGTGACTAGCTTACCGACTGGACAATCCAGTAGTCGAATCCCAGCCGGGGCGAGAGGGATTCCTTTCCTCCCAAACGTCCAGATCCTCTTTGGCCCACCCAGCCTCTTGTTCAATGGGTACCAGACGTTATGCATGGCGGTAAATGAATGTCCGTCTTTTCTACATTTATTTTTCGATTTGTATGGAAATCGATATGAGGTATTTACACATAATGCAGTTGATGAGTTGTACATTTTGTGAAAATCGTCGCAGAGAAGGCTGTACTTCTCTTATATACGCGCGAAAGGAATTACGTTTGGTTTACTCTACACCCTAAAGATAAAGAACGCCTTCGTATTACTGTGTGCTCTGTCGCGGAATGCGTCTACACCCTTTCCGGTGTTGTTCCTTAGGTTGTTTGTACAGAGCGTTTTGTTAACTTCAGGGCAGGGTGCTAAACTTGCAAATGGATCTGTGGGAATATTCGTTTTATGCGTTAATTGGTAACCAAACAAAGAATCATAATTAAACGTAGGTCAAACCGGTAGTACTATGCATATGTACCAGACTGTATGACTCCACATCCCTAAAGATTGTCACTGTTATCATCACTGTTATGAAAATCTCGCTTATCACGTCTCGCACTCGGTCCAGACAATATGTTATGTGGAGTGTCGTGAGGAAAGACTCTAAATAATAGCTAAGATGGGGGCATGTTCACTTTCTGCAAAATCGGTTTGCAGTTTACCTAAGTTGACCGCAGTCTGTCCAATTTTCAACTTGACTGTGCCATGCATGAGCAGAGAGCGGCCTCTCGCGTTGCCGTCGCTAAGACAGCCTCTTGTGCGACATGACTTGTGCATCCAACCCCACAATATCCAGTTTGTCGGATACGGGGGCTGGGAGGGGGGAATGGGGGAGTTGAAGCTGACAGCCAGTCCGGTGCCGAGATTAAGAAACCTTGTAGCTTTATCCCTTGAAGCATGAAATTAATCTGCAGAATATTTATACGTTAAAGTCCTTATCTCAAACAACATGGTGCTCCTCCATTAGCAGTCGATGCTGTTTGAGGAAAGAAAAGCTGTCTGTTGCAACAGCAGTATGGAATACACACCTACACGGTGTGGGCAGAAAGTGTAGTTTTTTTTTACCGTTCAAAATCAAGTGAAACTACTTTCCTGTACAACATTACCTGATTTCCGAAATGGAAGGTTCCCAGGCTTGTTCCATTTGTCTTTGTGGTAGGGGAAACGTGTAGATGAAGATGAATATGCAGTATTTTGGAAATGATGCGGACAGGGGAAGACCGAAGTACTCGGAGTCAAAGCTGTCCAACACAAATCTCACATGAGTGGACCTGGGATCGAACCCTGGGCTCCGCTGTTAGAGGCTGGCGACTAACCGCCAAGGAATTGGCACGACCTTAAAACCCGAATTTTATTGAATTATTCATTTCGAACCGCGCAGTAAACACACTCCTCCAATCAGTTAATTCTGTAGAGGAAAGTAATCGCTGTGTTCCGACAACTGTGCGAAACACAAAATTACGCTCTGTGGGCACCACCTAGAAGTTTGGAATGTTAAATCTAGTTGTACGTATAGAAACAACTAGGCTTTAAACAAGAGGATAAAGCAGTCCCGTTACAGGCCTGGAGTGGCCCAGAGGGTTCCAGGAATTTAAGGTTCCCAGATTTCGTGACAACGGCACGGGATGATGGTAAGGTTGTCAGCCTTACGCACCGGCCGCCTTTACCCCCAGGAAATGCTCCTGTGCTATCTTAAGGATTTTATATCACTAAAGAATTCCATTGACACCAGCTGGGATCGAACCAGCGACCTTCCTATTTGTAGCAAAGCACCTTAACCACTGTGCTACCGCGGTCCCCTACTAGGCTTTAAATGGTTAATATCAGAGGCGGGGGTTATAATAAACACTGCGCCTAGGAGGTGAAAACATTGTCTATGTCTCATCAGTGCGAATCCGCTGTCTGTGGAAGTGTTGTGCTGCGTGAAATGGCTGTCATGTGGTCGACGAAGAACACTTCGTGTCACTTGATGTCTATCAAATATGGCCAGAGCGATGGCGGCTGTAGACAGGGACTTGTAATGAAATGCCAGAGAGCCTTAAAATGTGATTCAGCATTGCAGAATACTCATTTCATCAAGTCATCTTCTGAGGCAAGAACTGGTAGATTGATTCTGGGACCACTTAATGCTTAGGTCAAGTAACGTCGAATATTGGTGGGGTCAAGGTCAAGAGTTACTGCACGAAGTACGAATTAGAAGAGAGGAGATGGAAATGGTCGTTGAGTGATTTGACTGTCATTGCGTTTGAAGATGTGGGATGTCAGGCTGTGTCTTTGAGTGAATTACTGCCTACATCGTTCAGTGTCACGCTGCACTGCTTGACCCGAAAGATGAAGGCACTAAGGCGGTGAGTAAGGTCCCGGAAGACTTGGTTCTCAGAAACACTTCTGTGATGTCGTATCTGGTACGGAAGGCAACACCGAGATGCAGCAGACAAAAGAGCGGTTTCGGGACACGAAGTGCGAAATCCGAGCCTACAGTAATACGAGACAGTTGTTTATCGTTAAATCGTGATAGTGTTTTGTGGTTGTGGTGGACATTAAATGACACTCCATGCGCGCAGACTGTGTGCCATAAGGCAGAGTTTAACAAATTTGACCCAGAGGTCTTAATGGGGCACAATAAATGCCCACAAATTTTTGTATTGTAAGTCTTTTTGTAAACACTTAATTTTTCTTGTATCGGGCAGATCTTATGACGAAAATTCAAAAAACCAGATGAGAATTGCATAAAAATTTGTATTTTCAATACAGTGTGACAGTAGTCTGTAATATACAACTTACGCAGGATTTCCTTGTATTTAATAAGAAATTAGTACGCGTTTATCAAACCTAAAAGCGGCCGACACACCTCAGTAGGTATAGCGACTAGGCTTTAGACCAGGGCTCGAATCCCTTCAGGGACTAAACATTTTTGTCTTCTCCTAAAAGTTCAGGCCCACTTGTGGGCCCACCCAACCCCTCCCACCGGTTTTGTTTCCCAAGGATAGAGTGGTCGGATTGTGGAGGTAACCACTCATCTTCGTCTAGCGGCGAAGTTAAAAGATTGCGAGGATCTGTACGTCTGCTCCCTCTATACGCCGTCGTGGCGTGAACAGGGAGAATTTGGATCAAACTTGCGAGCACGGGATATGTAATTACTTTACGTTAGCCTAGAAATTAATACATTAATGAGCGGGTTTGATCGGCTTTTTAGTAACAGAATGAGAGGGCATGCCACATTACAGTGGTACTGACTTGTGTCTGTGAAATTTACTGTTGTACGGAGTTTCAGTGACGCTGCTGATTAATTTGAAGAACTGGGCTGTTGAGGATGTATCTCTCTCTCTCTCTCTCTCTTTCAAGTAGTCACGCATAACTCGCAGTGCAAGGTAAAACAGGCTACATGTTTCAGGTTGACCAGGCCGTCATTAGGCATATAACCAACGCTCCAACAATTAGGCATTACCTCCGTGCTTTCTTTTCTTTTCTCCCCCCCCCCCCCCCCAGTTACATGTATTTGGTACCCAAAATATTGCCCGTTGCTCGCACAGCCACACGCTGGCCAGCTGATGCTCCGTTGGTGTCCGGTAAGAATTCCGCCGATTACAGGTTCCGTCCACGTTATCTGACAAACCAATTGGCGCGCGTCACGGTGCTGTGCGCCAGCAGCCACAAACATTTTGTACCGAAGTAACCGGGACAGCATAGTGGTCATGGCGACCAGGATGATCCGTGCTTCGATTCGCGACAGGGGCAAAGGCTTTTCTACCCACCCTCTCCCGCCCCCATCCAGACCAGCGCTGGAGCCCACTAACCCTCTTATAGAAAGGTTACCAGAGAGTTTTGCCTCGGGGTTAAAGCGGCCGGAGATTATAACTGACCATTCACCTGCAGTTAGTGCCTAGGTGAAGAATGAGTGGAGTGATACTCCTGCTCCCCCTATACGCCCCTTATGTTCTGCACAGGGAGATGTAGACTTCGGACCAAAGTGTGTGTAGTACGTTGAATTTCTAGAATATCTATAACAACATTCATTTTGGGGGTTATCTTTGCAAAAACGATGTGGCGCTGACGAATGTTCTGGCTTTTAAATCACACAGTGCAATTTTTATGGCGTAATTGGAACTGGCGGTTAGCGTGTTGATTTTCGTTATTACTGTCGCGAATTCTTGCAGCCGCTGTGGTAAAACATGACGTCATATGTTATGAAAAGTTGTTCATTGCCGAATGTAACTCGTGGATGTTACTGACAAGGCAATTACAAGGAGCTGAACGATCGAAACTGGATATGGATATTTGAAATATCGAACGGACCAGACGCTGCGTAAATGTTACTTGGTGAGGCCGATTCTGGTTGGCTGTCTTGGACAGTATAGTGACATCAGTTTATGTTCTGGTTCATATGTTGCTGTACAGGCTTCGGACCCAGTTTACAGCCACTGTCAGAAATATAATTTCAACACACGCTTTTTCCTGTATAATACTGCACCCGTAGCCTCCGATTCTACTCTACCAAAATGTACGATATGCATAATCTTGGTAATTGACCAACTTAATGCACAAATTCTTGTTTTATAATAAGTTTATCATATTCCTCTACATGTTTCGAGCACCATGTGCTCATCATCAGGAGGTCAAAATTGTATTATACAGCATCTGGTATCATCACACTCAGTAGGTAGCCGTCCGGTTCAACGGAAGGCCACCTACTGAGTGTGATGTGAACCGGACGGCCACCTACTGAGTGTGATGCTGTATAATACAATTTTGACCTCCTGATGATGAGCACATAATGCTCGAAACATGTAGAGGAATATGATAAACTTATTATAAAACAAGAATTTGTGCATTAAGTTGGTCAATTACTAAGATTATTCTGATATGCGCGGTCAGCAGAACATCACAAAATGTACGATATATATATGTCACAGCTGTGCTTGAACCATTTTCAGTGCCATCACATCAAATTGCATGAAAATTCTGCCAATATAAACAGTTTTGAAAATGGACTTTGAACTTATTTTGTCACAATTAGCGACTGGAATATTTGTGGTTCAGTAGAACCGAAACTTCGTGTCGCCAATATTTGATGCTGGCGACCAAAAAGGTTTTTAACGCTTTTACCTTATTTACTTTGGGCGTTATGGTGAAGTAAATAGCTCGTGTGTGTGGTATAGCGTGTGGTGGGAATCTGGCACCACACGCTATACCATACATAGACGGGATCCATTTGGATCGAAGGAAAATAGATGTTTGTACACAAAGAATATTTACAGTGTAGACATGAACAGTTTTTTAAACATTTTAAAAGTCGGCCATATTTACTGTTGTTGCACCAACACTATATTGTATGTATGTACACAGTATTTATGTGTATTTATGTATGTACACAGTTCTAAGAAAGACATGTAAAATTCTGCACTGTTTATACCGCAACATATTTGACATTCAGGTGAGCATGCATCGTGATAAATTCTTATAATAAAACCAACTAGAAGCACTAATTTATCAAATTTATTTTTGGAATAAAACTCTACATATTTCGGACAGTTCCGCTGTCCTCCTGATGATGGACGGAGGAACTGTCCGAAACATGTAGATTTTTATTCTAAAAATAAATTTGAGAAATTAGTGCATCTAGTTGGTTTTATTATAAGAACCTACTGGACAAATTACAAATTAATTGCACAATTTTACAATCTACTCTGTACCTACTTCTGTCCAGTACAAGGAAACTACTGCAAACAAATTGTGAGAATCTGACGTTCAGGTGACCGTGCATCGTGATACATTCTTGTAATAAAACCAACCAGATGCACTAATTTCTCAAATTTATTTTTGGAATAAAACTCTACATGTTTCGGACAGTTCCTCTGTCCATCATCAGGAGGACAGCGGAACTGTCCGAAACATGTAGAGTTTTATTCCAAAAATAAATTTGAGATATTAGTGCATCTAGTTGGTTTTATTATAAGAACCACAATATATGTATGTTTATTGTGAATTATTGCTTATATTTTAAAAACATTTTGGTGTCAGCTCCCTGAAGAAGACAAGATAATAGCACCGAAACCTGCGGGAGTTATGTGAAAGATTGTACGTAAAAACTATACAGTAGTGCATATGTTGGTGTTACGTGAGTTATTTGCTAAGAACCTTTTAAGTGTGTGTATCCTATATACAGGATGTTCCTATTTAATTTTGTTCCTGAGGGCTACAGTTTTAACGACTAGCAATCCTACATTCGCCGGCACGTACCGTGATTTGTTGCGTGCGTAGAGACACCATAAAAGGCACAAACAATTTTACCATGCTCGGATCCCAAATGTCTCAAACCGAAGGACGCGCCTGGGATAGCTACAAGAGAGAGTGTAGATGTACTGTATTACCGGCTGTCAAGAGAATATCACAAACTGGGTGGTAGGACACCGGGCTTGTTCTGTTACGGCATCTTTCATATGCTTTTGCCGCCACGGAGATATTCGTTTTCGTGTCTCCGCGCACGCTCACTCGTGTTGCGAATATTGCCAATTCATAGTACCGCTTGTGTACATGCTGTGATGAGCATTAGCATCAGTTCGAACACTGCAAGTAGACGGATGCCTGCTGCAACCTGCGTTACTCAAACCTGACAACAAGGGACCGTGGCTGATTTAGGTGAACGTCAAGAATGCCCTGACATTTGTTTGAAGTGGATGTGCGTGAGCAACACGCAAGCTCGGACGTTGCATTCCGGGCTAAAACAAATCGATCGTTTCTCATAGCAGCTTTGTGTAAGCTGGCTACCGCTAACATTGTTACTTGCTAACCCTCTAAAGCCCAATGGTCACTATATGTACCGCCAGGATTAACATTAAGAAATCCCACGTTCTGCCCACACAGCTGTATTTATGTGTTTTGTATGTATCTCAGAACAAACAGCGATTATTTCCCTACACAGCATTAACTGACTGGTTTTTGTAACCGAGACGGAGTGTTTACTGCGCGGTACGGACTGGATATTTA
>Ga0123354_10019233_pt1 | contig 10722 bp, 5 predicted proteins | sample TergutLab28metaG_2_FD_97872 | JGI IMG/M metagenome (GOLD analysis project Ga0123354, IMG submission 97872) | Labiotermes labralis P4 segment gut microbial communities from Petit-Saut dam, French Guiana - Lab288 P4 | ecosystem: Host-associated > Arthropoda: Insects > Digestive system > Gut ...
AGTGTGTAACAGCTGTCAAAGTTTCAAACTTCTCTGGCCATTATCTCCGTAACCGCTCAACTTTGGACATAGGTGTTTTGGGTTATATCGGTATACTTTAACATAAGGAACACCCTCCCGAAGACTGGCACATTCCTCCTGGGACACCCTGTATAATGAATGTCACAGCAAATGTTAGTTTGTTTCATCGCGAGACATATTTCGCAAGAAATTGACAACATTTAGCCTATTTACTATTCATGAAAGTGTGATCTAAGTGTGCTATTTGATAGGGGCATGTGGCGGGCGCTTGTGAATGCAGTAATGAACCTTCAGCTTCCATAAAATGAGGGATATTTTTGACTATCTGAAAACCGGTTAGCTTCTCAAGAAGGACTCTGCTACATGGAATAAGTCAGTGAGTGAGTGAGTATGTGAGTGAGTAAGTAAGTAAAGTTAAGTTATGTCTGTTTGCGACGTCATGATCTACTGAAATATTCAAAGGAGTGTTTTGAAGAGCGTGACATTTAGAAGGTTACGATTTGGCATTGTCAGTATCCTTTGTTTTTACTAATTCCTACTCAAAAAATTGTTTTATAACGAAAAAGGTTACAGCTAAGAATTAAGAGCGCTCCATCAAGCGGAATAAAGAATTCTAACACATTTCGTGTACTTCCATTCGCCTCTGCTCGAGCAGGGCTCTCGATTTCAATGTTTTGTGTTTTATTTGCACGTGCTACATGCTGCGTGTAGCGTGATGTACTCTGGACTCGGAAGAACATCGCCCAACATGAAGCATTATTCAGTACAACTTTCGTTGTTTACTAATAAATGACCTGCTCTAGTTGTATTTGGGTAAAAATTTTACTGTTTCTATTTGCGAATTATTCGCACATGCACATATGGTGTAAATTGATTATGCATAACATTGTTTTTTTATACTTCTTCGTGACTTCGTAAGTCGTGGAATGGAGCTGCAACAGTTATTACTCTCTCTTTCTAAAACGTTATTTTCTTCAGGTGTACAACTTCACCGAAACCAAAAATGAGAGGTGGAGAGAAGATGGAGTAAACAAGACATTGGTATTTTCAGGATTTCATGCGTAGGTCTTGGTGGTAGTGTGCGCCATACTGTAGGAAACATGGGGATGCAAGGGGAATGGTAATAAATTAAATATCTTGTGATGTACATAGCCCTGAACGGCTCATTCCTTATTTACGGTTGCCATGATACGTATTTGTGCTTGCATACTTTGTAGGGCTGCAGAAAAGAAGCGGATTTTCCATCTCCGATCCATGGAACAGAACTTGGTGTTGACAAATCTGTCTGAATATATTTCCTGTACACATTTTTCACTTTTAATCTGCAGTCTTCAGGCGTCCTGTAACATTGACGTTTTTACATCGCAACCTAACATATCGTTATAAGAAAGTAACCGAAAAATAGTGACTTCTATGACAGCGTTGCGGCCATCTATTTTTTCAAAATTCTGGCGCCCAATTTTAAAAGTAATAAAAGTGTCTTCCCATTTTGTATTTTTAAATGAAACGTATACATAGATTTGGGGTTCACATACGATTAGAATATATTTAAACAGTATGTAAAATTTCAGGTTGTATCTCACATAAAACAGTGTGTTGATGTTAGATAGAAGCATTGCTTAATACCCTACAAAGTAAACAGTCATTGTTTAAGAGATTTTACGGTAGACATAAATAGAGTTTGTGGGCAAAATGCCGGGTTCTTATTATGAAATTTGACGGTACGTAAATTAATTTTGTGCGGCTTCGGAATGACAACACTGGGAACATGTATCTTTGAGCGGAACGCAAGGCATAATTTCCTATTGTAAATTTATAGTTTATATATACATATATATATATACATACATATATATATATGCGAGTAATGTGTTTTTTGCACTTTGTGTTCGTGAAAAATTTATTGCTGAAAGTTTTTGTTGTGTGGGACTTAATCTGAGAATTCCTGACCGCAGTCGTTTTTATAATTGTTTGCCAAATTTCTGTGTCTTGTAAACGTTTACACGTGATCGGTCTACGTGTGAAACTGCACATGCCTAATTTCCAAGGTCCTTTAATCACTGGCGTGAAAGCAAAGGCTAAAAAAGATGCCACTGTCTCAATTTATTAAATTCTTATTCATTGAAAATATTAACTAATAAATCCTCCGTCTTTACAGAACAAAAAGACAGGTGTGGTAATTCAACAGCAAAGTCGCAAGTTTCTGATGATGGAGAAATTAATGTCCGAAACATGTTGAGTACATAAGAAGCGAAATAAAATAGCAAGTGAAATCAAGTTGGTATTTTATTCTTTAAGTATGGACTAAAAAGATCTGTAGAAGTTTCCAAGATCTATTGCAATACATCATATCACGACTTAAATCAAATTGTATTAATGTCTCCCCTACCTCGTAATTTTACGTGTCCTCAATGTCGTCATTGCTGATTGTAGTAAATTGAAAAGTACGGTGTTTTGGTGCCGCCAACTGCATAATGTTCACATAATATTTCCTGGAAATTATTCAGATATTTCGGGAGTTGAAATGGAGAATATTTTGCAGCGCGAGCACGCTGTAGTTTGTTTTAAGGGAATTAGGGTAAAATTACTTAAAAACATGAAAGACTAAATGTATCCAAATACAGACATCGTAACGAGGTAGAAGACCCAATATGACACATAGTTGATGAATAAAAGACCAACTTGATGTCACTTGCTATTTTAGTTCACTTCTTATGTGCTCAACATGTTTCGGTGCTCAACATGTTTCGGACATTAATATAGCCATCATCAGGATCTTGCGACTGTGCTGTTGAATTACCACATCGGTCTTTTGTTTTCGGTTCGTTTTGTGTTGGAGATTTGGTGCGGCTGGGTTTGAGTAGTGTCCGTGTTGCAGGCTTCAGCCGCACCAAATCTCCAACACAAAACGAACCGAGAACAAAAGACCGATGTGGTAATTCAACAGCACAGTCGCAAGCTCCTGATAATGGCTATATTAATGTCCGAAACATGTTGAGTACATAAGAAGTGAAATAAAATAACAAGGGACATAAAGTTGGTCTTTTATTCTTGAACTATTACAATGATGCACGGTCTAATAAACCCAATATGACACTTAGCTGTCGGGGTCTCAGTCCATTTCGCAATCCGAATAACATCCAACCTCACATTACGCAATACTGCCTCTGACATTTATTCATTCTACAGTTGCTCCTCCCCCATTCTCGGTTTGTTCCATTGACATATATTTGTATCTGGTCCAGTTGCTCGATAATCTCACCCCTTACATTTGCACAGAAACTGTGCCTGACGCAGTCGCAGGAGTCACTTTGCCCGTTTTGAGCCGAATTCTGCCACTAATTTCATCGTCGCTCTTCCACTTTCGAATGATTGTCATAAAGTATTCAACGGGACAACAAGCAAATTCGCTCCGTTGCGGCATATCGATTGTGCAAATAGTACACTTTGGGCTTGCGTACAGTTTGGGCCAAGGAAAATAGATTCCTAAAGTGTATGGTCTCTTTGTACACGGCTGGCGAATATATGTGCCACCGAAATATTTCCTCCGCTCTCGTCATTCACCGGTGTGCCAATTCTTTCTTTTTATTCTTTTGCCCGACCATTGTCCCAGTATTGCAAAGAATATGTCTATACACACAAATATCGGACTGCGTAGAGAGTGTACATGCATTACAGTTGCTACCAAATAACATTGCAAGTGTAACATTTTTAAACAAATGGAAGCAGTGCGAAGTTTTCACTGGGTGTTTATCATTGAGGGTGCCGGCCCGGAGGTGAGTGGGCGAATATGTGACACTGGGCAAAATATTATACAGCCATATTTTCAAACAGGAAGTAATAGCAGCTCCACTTACTTCCACTTTTTTGCCTTATCACATTCCTCGAGGAAAACTTTTGTTATAAATAAAATATAATGATTATACTATTCGTTAATTATACACTATAATTATAATGTGTATTAATAATAGTGCAATAGTTAATAGTAATACTAATTTTGGAAGGCTCCATGACAGTATTTTGCTTTTCAAAATTCCCATGGGCACGTGAAAGAATTTCCTTGAAATCTATCCAAAATTTAGGCACGAGCCCTCCAAAAAGTTTTGCCAGCTCACTCCTAGTGTGAGCTGTAACCCCAGTCGGTTATATAAGGACCGCCATATGAGATTATATATATAGGACAATGTGACAGTATCATCTGACTTCTCTTACTGTGGCAGTACGTTGGCAACTCGGTTCATTTCTGAGGCTTATGTAACACGTGTGTATGTAAAATTTGTTTGTGGAATAGACTACAAGCTGACATTATACTGCGCAGCTGCACTACAACTGCAAAGTCCCGTGTCTGCAAGACGTGTTCGTATGGGGTAAACCACGAACACGTGTTTTGTGAGTCTGAACACAGCTGCGAATACGTGATAGCAATTGACTAATAAAGACACACACAATCACACACGTTTGACAGTGTCAGAGTCTATTTACAACAAGCTACCTTTTTTCGGCCCGAACAGTTCACTATCATATTTCGTATCAAAGTACAGGGTTATTCGAAATTATTGTCGGGGTTTTAACAAATTGCCACCTCGTTCTCCAGATGCAACCCAATGTGATTTCTTTCTATGGGGTTACGTCAAGGATCAGGTTCATCTTCCTCCTCTTCCCGCAAGTATCCCGGAACTGAAGGTACGCATCAGAACCGCCATTGAAACCATCACCGCTGACATGCTACATACACTTTGGAACGAAATCGATTATCGTGTTAATGTTTGTAGAATCACAAAGGGTGCACATATAGAGCATCTGTACGGTATGTAACAAAAACTTGGAGTGTTGTTCTATTAAATAAAAAAAAATACGTATCCTTCTATCTGAAGTGCATTGTGTATGACAAGCTGTTAAAGCTCCGACAATCATTTCGAATAACCCTGTATTAAAAAGAGATAAATGGGCCGAAGCATGTAGCGTTTTGTAAATAATACATTGTATATTTTATTCGTATTTAATGTTTTATTTTTTAAGTTTTATCTGCATAACCCAACTCGGTGTAATTCTTCAAATTAAAAAAAATATTCTAGTGTGTGAAGTTTACCCAAGTGTCCGTTCCACTTCACGTACGCTTACATACACCAGATATACAAATTTATAACTTCAGTTTTTGTTTCTAAAACACCGGTTCCTGTGAGATTTTAACATCCACACTCTCGTTGACCCGAGAAAGAATAAATAAATCGGGGATTCAATTCCCTCTAAGAATGTCCTTTTTTGTGTTTTTATGTATTTTCTGTGATGCAAGTGGCCTTGTAGATAGTCTTGTTGCCCATATTAGAAGTCGTAAATATTCAATCAATAATAGCCCTCATCGTGACGTTTCATATGATTCAAGTAGGGAAGGAAACGAATCGATGGCGTGACGTGTTTTAATGTCAACAGCAACAGCATTCCACATGTTTGGGTCCACATCTTTGTAAGACTGCTAATATTAAGGAAGTGATAACTGATAACATTCTGTCTGTCGCAAGGGATTGGCTGGTTTGAAGTCGCTAACAGGATGGGTCTGCCTACATTCTGTAATCTATGGGTCTCTTCTCCCGTCTTTTGATGCTGCTGACTGAATTCAGTTGTTAATTCTCAGAAGCGAAATAGAGCAAGTGTTAGTTAAATCGATGCATCATTGATAGTGAAGTGAAGGAGTCTGGAATCAAATACATGTAGCAAAACACACACCTATATCCTTTAAAAGTAAGAGTACATTTTGCAAAATATACTATTAGATTCGGGTGTATTTATCCATTTTCCATCTTAACCTTTTGGCGCCGGAATTATTTTTTTAATTTTAGCACATCCTGTATATAAAATGTGAATAATACAGGAGCCAAATATGTTAGAATTATGAAACAAACTGCATTTTGAAGAGAAAAAAACGGAGAGTATATACCATGTTTAAAATTTTCAGTACCTATATTTGTTGAATAAATATACAAAATGCAACTTTAGAGGTTAGCGGTGCGGTACGATCACTATAGTTGACACTAGGCGTCAAAAGGTTAAACATTTCTCATTTAGTCACTTAATTTGTGTGCAATAAATGGATATATATATATATAATTTGGTTAATACACCTTTAAAATTTAATGGTAGAAGTTTCGAAAGGTTGACCTTAGAAAATGTTTATATGATTGATTGGTAGGTCACCGGTACTTGAATGTTAAGTTTATATCCCGTCAAATATTGCAGGAAGGTAATATGGACTTTACCGCAAGACGGATAAGTCGGGTCCACTGTCTTAAAACATATTTTAATAAAAAGGTAAAGTGATCCCGTTACAGGTCCGGTGTGGTCCAGAGGGTGGGTAGAGGTATAGCTCTAATCTTCCATGACAGCGGCACTAGAAGGGGGTGAGTGGTCAGCAGCACGCCCTGGCCGCACTTTATCCCTGGGAGAGACCCTGTACCCATTTTACAGGAGGCTGGTTGGGCCCCAGGACCAGTCTGGATGGGCGGAAAATCTCGTCCCCACCGAGATTCGATCCCGGACCGTCCAGCCCGTGGCTCAGTCGCTATACCGACTGAGCTACCGGGCCCACAAAACATATTTTAATATTGTCATTTATTTTAAATCTAAGGCTCACAACTAAAAATTTATGGGAATTTCTCATCTCCGAAACAAAACCGATATACTGTTTTGTGTGCCTCCTGTAATTGATCACATAATGTTTATTAAATCATAAACTTCGGTCTAGCTTCAGATCAAGCATATTCGATTTGATATGAACAAACATTAAGTAATATTTAATGTATGATTATGCAGTTTCTTAAGTGGCGGAAGGGACGTGGATTGGTTTGATCTGGCTCAAGGTAGGAACAGGTTGCCAGTTATTCTGAACGCAGAAATAAATAATCGGTTTCCATAAAAATGCAAAGAATTTCTTGAGTAACGTAAAAAGTATTAGCTTTTGAAGAAGCACTCTGCTTAAAGGAGCTAATTTGTATGCAAGTGCTTCGGTGTTTTGTAAGATACCATTACTCTTCCAACAAGAAATATGTCGTGTGATGCTTCTTGTGTATTTAGACGAGTCACTTGTGTGAGTTTTACAATAATGTGTCAAAAAATATTTGGTTTTTGTATTTGCTACATTTGATGTACCTGTGTCCTACTTTGCTACATGTAAGTTGCAAAGACCATCTCCAGAAATGTTGCAGAAATTTTTGATGTTATTTTTCTTTCTTCTGGCAGGAAATTCGAAAGGACAAACCTAGTGAAAACGTGAGTGACAACTGTGTGTACTTTAGCATCGACATTTATACTGCTTTATAATTGGAGGCAGACTTCCGCGGTCCGATGGTTTCAGATGTCAACGGTGATTGCGCTCGGAGCTGAATTATCTTTTTCCATTTAGCCTGACAGGAAAAGTGTAAATTTTTGTGATGTAAAGTCACGCGATCCTGATTTCTTTTTTTTTTTCGGAGTGATTGTACACTGCATGTGTGTAGTGCTACATTTGTTGACTGGGGAATCTTATTATGACCCTGAAAAGTTTGGCATGTGTAATGACTTTCCCTCTATAAAATAAATAACTCTTTTAAGCCATAAAACTAAAATTTATAACTATTTTTATTAATATATTTTTATTATAATACATTTTACTTTTATAACAATAAAAATTATGTGTGACTTTTGTAATTATTATTATTTATAAGGCAACACAGCGGAAGTCCACATATCAAAGTTAAGTGTATCTGTCTTTATGCTTGATCACATAATGTTTATTAAATCATAAACTTCGGTCTAGCTTCAGGAATAAATATTTCCTTCAATTAAAGAAGAAAGTTACACAATTATCCGGATGAAATGTACAGTGTGTGTCTTTATGTCGCTCTCCAAGCTATGATTTCACGTCGTCTGGTGGGTTTTTGTCAATGTTTTTTTAGCAACAAACTTTTTCCACACTTATGTATGTTGGGCAGGATCTAAATCTATAAAGTTGGTACACATGTGTCACGTTGTACCATACTGTAACATACGTATCTTTACAGTCGCGAACGTCTGAGAGATCTACTTCTGAAGAATAAAAAACTAACTAAATGCCATGTGTTATTTTATTGTACTTCTTATAGGCTCAATATGTTTCGGGCACTACTATGCCCATCATCAGGAGCTCGCTGATGGCTAAAGTCGTGCTTTAGCCTACAGCCCGGACACTATTCCAGCCTAACAGCACCTAAACTCCAACATACAGCAAACCAAGAACGAAACGACCAATGTGGTAATCAACATTAGAGTCGCGAGCTCCTGATGATGGGCATAGTAGTGCCCGAAACATGTTGCGCCTATAAGAAGTACAATAAACTAATAAGCGGCATCTAGTTGCTTTTTATTCTTCAGTTATCACAATGATGTACGGTCCAATAAACATCAGATCTACTTCTATTTCTATTGTCTGTTTGTTTTCTTGAAAGCAACTACGGTTATCAAATAACATTATATTTTTATGCGCTCATATGATTGAGAAGCGACATGCTAGACACTGCATTGTCGAGGTCGCTACCTCAGCAATTCGAAAGAGACGCGGACGTAATTTGGAAACATTCAAGTCCGTGCAGCATTGCAGACTGAGCGATAAACAATATTCCAGGAACTTTATTGCCACACTGCGAATAGTGAATGTGACTAAGTGTTTCTGATCGCTATATATATATATATATATATATGTGTGTGTGTGTGTGTATACACACACACACAAAAACACACACCCATACCTACGTACGTTAATACATACATGCATACATTTATAAGTAAAGATAACGTTCACCCTATAACAGACCACGAAGGCCCAGAGTTGGAGTAGGGGTATAGCTCTACTCTTTCTTTAACTTCGGCACTAGATGGGGTGGGTGGTCAACGCCACGCCCCCGCCGCTTACCCCCGAGAAAGGTCCGGTACCCAATGTTTAGAAGACTGGGTGGACCCATGGGCCGGTCTGGATTGGTGCGGAAAATCTCGCCGCTACCGGGATTCGATCCCCGAACCGTCCAGCCCGTAGCGAGTCGCTATACTGACTGCGCTATCCCGACCCACGCATGCATACATACATATAATAGCACTGTTTAGAAAGTGGATGAAGGCACCACGCAACGATATTCCGTTGAAGATAGTTGAAAAACACCCATTTGAAAGAACGAATTAGAGATTTATGCGTAATTTTAAATTTTCTACAGGCTTTTGAGACAATATTTGTAGAGAAACATTTTGCTATCAGTAAAGGAAATAACCGGTAGTTAAAATTTTCTTAGGGAAATAGGTAAGAAATACTTCGAATGTTTGAAATGTGTTGCTGGGGAAGGACGGAGAAGATCAGTTGGACCGATCGTGTACAAAATGAATAAGTGTCACATACAGTGAAGGAGGACGGGGAAATGCCATGTAGAACAAAACAAAGGTAGGTTAAGTGGGTTTCTCACAACTTGCTTATGCACTGCCTTCTATATCACGGTACCGAAGGAAAGATAGAAGGAAGGTGAACATGAGGAAGAAGAGGATTAGCTGGTATTTGATGACCTTAATGACAGGAGAACGTGCTAGACCGTTAAAGAGGAAGAATAAGTTCGCACTCGCTGGAGGGCTCGCTTTAGAAGATGCTGTGAACCTGTCGCAAGATGGCATAAGGAATAAATGAACATTATGTTCCCTTCTGTTACACACGATTAGTGAAGGTTTGAAATTTTATCATTCGGCAAAGAACTCCGGTGGGTGAAAAAGATTTTCTCTTCTCCATCCCCTTTTAGACCTGTCCTGGGACCCTCTCTTCCTCCTCTTCAGTGGATAACTGCGGGTGGTTTTGAACACCCTCCCTTTCTAGCGCAGAGTGTTATGTCAAAACTCTTTTATGCGCCTTCTATGGCATGTTACGTAGGACCTTTAATAATCATTCAACAAAAGGTGTGTAGATAAAACATTTTTAAGAAACGTAACTTGAAAATCATACATCCTAGAGAAGCACAGGTAAAAGTATCATTAGTATAGGTACTGCGATCAAGTGATAATTGTTTTGGTATTATGCTTTTGTGTTTCAGTTATTAGAACTTCAATTATGTCACACCCAAAATTAAGAGATGTGTAGGATAGCCAAGCTGTTTGCTTTTAGCAGATAAGGAAGTGAGCATTCTGACGTAATTATTCCACACGTATTGAATAAGCTATATTAGTTTTTCCCTGTAATTTAATATAGATGAAAATATAAGCAAATCTTTTCTCAAAAGAACGCTGCTTTTAAAAGGGAAATAATATGAGCATGTAACTGTAGTATAGGGTCCTTCTGGATGTTTAATTAAAACTTAAGGCTGTGAAAACGGTAAGAGTTTAGCAATAATTAGGTGGGAGTTTGACGTGTTTACAGTTTCGTGAGTAGATGACAGATGTGACAACGTGATTAAAAGCGAGCATATCTATCGTACGATCCATAAAATTGGATGGGGTGAGTTAGTAAGTACTGTGTTATTGGGTAGATTTACAGATAAAATATAAGGCTTGCTTTTATCTGAAATTTGTGGTATTGGATTTCGATAAGAGTATATTCTGAGTCTTTTGAATAAAGGTTGACCAACTAGATGACACTTGCTTTATTATATATTGCTCAACATGTTTCAGACGTTAATACGTCCATCTTCAGGAGCTAGCGAGTACTTGTTGTGTTGTGTAGGCTGA
>Ga0123354_10019234_pt1 | contig 10722 bp, 3 predicted proteins | sample TergutLab28metaG_2_FD_97872 | JGI IMG/M metagenome (GOLD analysis project Ga0123354, IMG submission 97872) | Labiotermes labralis P4 segment gut microbial communities from Petit-Saut dam, French Guiana - Lab288 P4 | ecosystem: Host-associated > Arthropoda: Insects > Digestive system > Gut ...
CCCAGGCTGGGCCATGACGGGGATGGGTGGTCCACCGAAGCCTTTCTAAGCCGGTGGCCCTTCCCCCCCCCCCCCCGCCCCCAAATCAAATGGCTGGAGTTTTATCTTTTCGTGTCACTGTCCAACTGGTTACGAGCACGCTGACGAGAGTTTATGGTGGATTTCTAAATGGTTCTGAAAATCTGACTAAATAACTGATAGTACAGCTCTACCATATTGCAGTGACGCTATGATACAACTGGCTATACAGGGTGGTAATAGAGAACTGTTTCTGTGGAGCGTAAAATGATTCTCACCGTATAAAGAGGGAATGTTTACGAATGTAGTGAATCTTTGGAAAAGTACAGAAAACACGTGGGTCCAGGTTCTAAGTGCGTAAGTTTTTTGGGGGGTACGGAATCTTTCAGACGGGCAATACAAACAAGTGACGACACTACTTCAATGATTATGTGACGCCGACTCCGGAATCTAAGGAATTTGTTTCCTTGCACAAACATGCCAATAACCCATTCCTGCAGCAAAATTCACATGCTTTGTATTATTTGTAAAGTCCCAAGTTCGAATCCGGCCCTCTGTTTTGAATGAATTCTACTACTTTTCACAGTCAGTGAAAGGAAAGTAGCACCTGAAGTAGGTGACAAATGTTTTCTTCCAGATTTACAAATTTACAGATTCTACAAAATGAGTTTAAAAAATGTTACACATATGGCAAAGCACAGAATTTCATACTTGGGTCTAGTGTAGTAACCTCAAAGAAAAAGATAATATTTGGAAGACCTAAACATATATGATGGAAACTTTTGATCAGGTAATAAAACTTGGGGTTCCGTAAAATTCGTGGAATTTGACTAGCTGACGAAATACCTATATGCATTATCTTATCGAGAAGAAATCCGCTCTAGGAAATTAAGAGCTTCATTCATCCTATCAAAGTAATCAATGATCTCAATAGGCAAATGAAAATATATACTCATAGGAACGGGCTTCACGAGGCATATAGTACACACTCTTATAACATATGGAAGCAGCGTAACCCAATATTAACTGTCAAAACTTTACCTTTGACACGAGAAATTGTGCCCAGTTTAATAACAGAAGATTTATACCTCGGAAGCATACTTTTTTGGGTCCAGATTGTCTTTGTCATCTGGAATTTTCGAGATTACTGTACGAATTGAATTGTGAAGCGTAAGAGGAAGAAAAGAAGAAGATAGGCACGAGCGATAATTCAACAATTTTTAAAGAAGGAACGATTCATAGCAACTGTGACACCGTCAAAGAGTCGATTCACACTCTGGATTCTTTTGTACGAGGATAATAAGGTCCGACTGAGCGATTTTTATTACAAAAAGACATCTCTCGCTGCTCGTATCGATTTCTTCTCGTCACCCTGCCAACCCTAGCCCTTCAAACTACAAGTAACCTAGCCAATCTTTCCACCACTCTCCACACAAGCGTGTGTATTCAGTGATTTTATACGTGACTGAGTACAATTTTAAAGTCAAACAAATTTGTCTCCCTCTTTTCACAATGCTACTCCTAAAAAATGCAACTTATTTTTTTCTCTGTTTATTTTTTAATGTTTTCTTTTAATTTCCGTACTACCTTTTTATCTTTCAAGCAAAACATAACATGAGATGTCATCATTGTTGACATCCCTGTACTACTTTGCATGTCTCCTTGGAGAAATAACGTAGAAAATGTAAAAGCTATGGCACAGCAAAAGTAAAGTTTTCTCCATAACTCTAACACTGAAAGGCTTTGCTACGATCTCATTTAGCACAATTCCAATTAAAAATGAGCCATGAAAAAGTATCTTACATGTTCTTCTTCGTTGTAACTTATCTTTTGAAAATATAAAACATACATTTATTTTGTGCTGATTATACACTTTTATTGGAACATAAATAGAATTTGGTTCATCAGACACATAACAGGCCGTACAATACACGTGCGGTGGTACTTCTCAAACGTTAATTCGTAAACGCTCAAACCAAATTTCGAAACCGAAAACAATTCTCAGTTTAGTTCTTTCCATTTATAATCCTCATAAACCTAAGAAATGAGTATATCGCTACCCATAATTCCTTTACCGATATTTCAACCAATCTTATTACAAGATGCTTATTGTTGCACCGTGCATTTCGTAGAATCACTCTAATTATTAACCAACAAATTCACTATATAAAATTTCACATTAAAACACTTAAAATTGTTCCGACATGTTTCGATCCTAAGATCATCCTCAGGGAGCTACGTTGTTCCTTGCTAAAGTCATTTTAAAAACATTCACAAAATAATTCCATTATATTAACAGGGTGTTGCGGCTATGGTGTGCATTGTGTGTTACGTAGTCTACTACGTAACACACGACGCACACCATAACCAGACGCATTCCTAACAACGTACTCTTACACAACACGACATGCTTTCACAACACCCTGTTACTATAATGGAATTAATTTTGTAACGTTTTTGAAATGACTTTAGCAAGAAACAATGTAGCTCCCTGAGGATGATCTTAGGATCGAAACATGTCGGAGCGATTTTAAGTGTTTTAATGTGAAATTTTATATAGTGAATTTGTTGGTTAATAATTAATGTGTTTTTACAAGAGTTTAATCTACTAGTATTTAATATATGTTTGTCCTCCTTTCTGAACAAGACGCCCAATCCGCTGGTATTATGTAAATTTCACTACCTTAAGACCCGCAACACTAAAACAGTTTAATAAGTTGTGTACAATTCTGACGACAGTACGCTTCATATTATTTGCTCATTGGACTTTGTCCATCTCCTTATGCTTAAGAATTAGAACAAAGTTTCCGGTAGACGATCTGTCCCCATTTTCACGTGAAACAGTAAGGGAGACCTCTAATTAGTCGGGTGCGATAGGAAATCTGTTCTAAAACTGATTGGTTCCTGTAGTAGGGCAAAACGATTCTAAATTCTGGACAACTCAAAGAGATCAAGACTTCCGTCTAATATTTGGTAAAATAAACATAAAGTAATAAAATCTTCTGTAATAAAAACTGTCATTTACTAATAAACACCTCAAAACGCGACAGACAACAAATCTGAGTTAAGCACCATCAAATAATAAAATTAATTAACCCCCCCAGTTTGGAATAGCTTTTCCTGTCTGGAAACAATAGTCGTTCGGTTATTACCGAGTTGCTGTCTTATTTTTACTTTCAATAGGGGAGTAAATAACAAATTCAAAGAGTACATGATTCCACAAGTGACACAACTTAACTTTACGTAATTTCACTAACAGTCCATTAACTTTATTCATTTACGATTGTTAAAACTATAGACTTGTATTTGGAGAGTGGAATGACTCGCTCTTGGTAGGAAAATTCCAAATTAATGCATGAACACTTCCTTCGCCTCAAGGCAAGGCATTTATCTAAGCAGGACAACACAACACAGAAGAAAGCGAGCAAACTTCCATGCCCTGAGAGGAATTCGAACCAGAAAAAGTCGGGTAAAGGATAGAGCAAGCGAGGGGAAAAGCACTGTGAGTTATCATTTCTGTACCCAACTCTAATCCGAAACCCATCTTCTCACTTTCGTCATTCGAAACGAGGAGAACGAAAAGGCGCGAATGGCTCGGCGAAACACAATTTTGAGCGTGCGAGGATATTTGTCCTTGCGCTTTCGCATGCATGCTGATGTCTGTGTACGACTTAACTCGATATAGACGACACAGCCCTTATCATCATCATCATCATAATTGAACTGCAAATTTAAAATTCGTTGTCATCACTGTTCTCATCACTTACTGGTTAGAATAAGATGAAGTGCAGATTTGTCCATTCGAATTCGAAAGCCTACAGTGGTCACTAGAAGAGCGTAACAAGCAAACTGCTAGAGCAGACACAGGAAATCGAAAACGCCATATTTAAGAAACGTTTGTGCGAAAATTGGTTGAGTGTGGGCCCGCAACTGTTAACTGCTGCAAACTGATATTTCAGAAAATGATTCGAAAATTTCACAAATTACAATGCCCCATGAGATATAGAACACAAATGACACGCAATCTCATACATGCAAATTGGTACAATTTTAGTTTTCTAAATTAACCCGCTCTGCAAGTTATTATTCAAATGCTTTCCATAACAGACGCCAACGATGCACTCTAGAATCTGCATAGTCACACAGAGGCTAATATGACACTGTAGTCTACTGTGTACAGAATTTAACTGTATGTAACAAAAACCTCTCTAGAAACCCTAACCAAATGGCACATGTTAAAGAGGATAGGCTTAACAACAGAACAGATTCTGGGGTCCTCTTGTTTGCTTCCGCCTTATCTAAACACTTGCAAATATGAAACCACTTTTGCATTTCCTAGAAGCAATAGTCAGCTGCTGTCTAAAACATGTCCAGCAACAGTAGCCAGCTGCTCTGCAGCGTTCAGTTTCATTATATCAATTCCCGTTTGAATCGAATCCTCTCCCAGGCTGATAGCCACAACCCAGTGCCACCCCGCTCACCCCCCACCCTAAGGCTACTCACTACACTGTGTGAATCTACTAAACTACGACTAAGAGGCGGTCAACATAATGATATTACTCAACGAGGAATTCGACGTGTATGGCAACACTTCTCTTTATGCTAATTCTGAATTTCGAAACTTTCAAAAGGCACTTACTTCTTAAAAGCTTTCTCTCACACGCGTGGACGTTGGTACATGCAGGCGTGGGATATATGCGGTGTATTGTGAAAAATTAAAAGCAAATATACAATATGTATGTATCTATGTATATATATATGTGTGTGTGTGTGTGTGTGTGTGTGTGTGCGTGTGCGCGCGCTTGCGTAAGTTGTCTGCTGCACAAACAAGATAAGAAATGTATTTACCGTTAATCACAAAACCGCTAATTATTAATTTTCTGTTGAAGATTATTTAGATATGTATCAGAAGGATATTTGACAACTTACATTGTTCGCTGGTTACAACTGCATAAAAACACAACCGGTATTTTCTGGCAAATTTATTTTATATGAATATTTATTTTTATGAAAAAAACAGACGATTCCCTCTCTGAGATTTTATCCGCTTAACTCTGTTCAGAAATCCGAAACTCTGTGTGATCTCTCCCGGTTTTGTAAGATTTGGTCTTGCTTCAAGTATTAAGCTTCTTAACACTATTTAACTACAGTTCGAGTGTGCCGCTTTTTTCCATTAGCCCTGTACAACATGGAAATTTTGACGGAATAACAAGAGTACATTTGAAACAAATTTAAAAACTCGCTCATTATTTTCAAAAACGACCATGTACCTACGATCCTCATCCGTGAAGTATTTCCTCCAATAAAATTATCTTGATCTCATAGCACACAGATTAAAGACAGACACATAAAAATATAAACATGTTGCCATAATGCATCACTCCTACTTCGCATTCGGAGCACCATTTCCAAATTTATACCGAAACGAAATGCAGCGATAGAACGTTTCGCTGTTGAGTTTCTTCAGCCATAAATAACACGGACAATAGAGTCTTAATACACTGTCGTCTCTTGCTTCGACTGTCATCTCTGCCATGGCAAATTCTATCGGGACACCAGGAGCGCTAGTGACCGGTCTGCAGGAAGGAGCCAGCTGCTTTCACAGAACTAAACATTATTGCCCCGCGACGCCTTCCGATTCGTCGCATCTCTTGAAAGACGACTTTATACAAACTAACGAAGTTAGTTACCAAACACGAGGGCTGAACGCAGATGGCCAGGCACGTGAGTTCTTCAGTTTCCACAAGTTAACATCCATTGCTGTGCCCGTGCCAACATGAGGGATGCGCAATGAACTGAAGGATGATGATAAGACGACGACTTGCATCGCCATTAACTAATCCCCCCGCCCCCCCCCCAACCTCCCTCGCCCCCAGCAACCTTATTCAGTCGGTTTCTATACTTTTATAGTTGGAAATGTGTTCAGAATACAGCGTCATCGCTGACAAAGATGAAGGTCTTAGGCTCGGAGTAGGGAAGGGAACACAGACGAGGGTGAACAGTGGAAAAGAAGCGAGAAGATAAATTGAGTTACACAGAGAAGGAGTTGGAGATTTGTTAAAAAGAGGGTCAGAAGTGAAATGTGTGTGTGAAATGAAAATCAGACCAATAGAGAAAGTACGGACAGGTAACGGACGCTACATGAACTGGAAAAGGAGACGTCGTAACTGAGACAGATGTCAGGGTTGCGCTTGTAATTGTTTGCTTGCCTCGTTACGTTAATGATAATGTATACTGAGACTTAGGACATATAAGAGAAAAACAGGAAATAAAATTAAAATGAATCAAAGTATAGGACAAAGCTTAGTCTTGTATTGACCACTGTCACATTACAAAAAGGCTCTTTGATTTTGCTGAGACATCATTATTTTCGTCACACAATCATTACGTAAAAATTCTGCCAACAATCTTAGAACTAAATATTAAGGTTAAAAATAATTTATCATAATTATATATTCAATAATAGTGACTTTAAAACTTAATATATTTGTTTTAATGGATTCAGTCGTTCCCTTATTTACCAAATTTTACTAGTTATATTGTGTTGACTATTACAGTAATTGTAATTGAGTAGCTGAATACATCGCCGAATTACAATAAAATTGTCACTTTATTATGCATAATTATTTTCATTATTTGTTTTAAATTCACTTACACCAACCATGTATTATAGGGTCTGTTCGCCGTTTATGTGTGTATGCACTTGTACAGTAATAATTCCATCGTGATTGATTGACTGATTCGCACTAGAAATTTTACTGTTGCACTTTTACAGGACCTTTAGCTATTAGATCTATTACTAGGTAGTGTACCTATAATTTTGATACATAAAATATCTTTGTTATTATTTGCACTTTCACTGCATTCTTGGCTGTTACAGTTTCTCATTCAGTTTACCCTTTTTTTCTCTACGTTGATATTGCATTTATAATCCAAAAGTAATGCAGTCGATATTAATACACTTTAATCCGGCTATAACGATATCGATTTGTATGACACCTCGTACATAGCGTCAGATATTCTGTGGTACAAATTAATTCCTCACTGTTAGCCATAAAGTTACACTAACAGTTTATAAGAACACTCGTATATAACGTCACAAAATATTCAGTCCTCTTCATGACTTTGTAACCGAGTTCGACCCTATAATCACTACTCATTGCACGTTATGGGCTTTACAACCTTTTTTTCTTTTTGAAGTTTTGCTGACCGTGTATCTCAGTATATTTATCTCAGTAATTAACCAACTTGATGCATTAAATTTTTGTTTTAAAATAAGTTTATTTCATGCCTCTACATGTTTCGAGCACATGTGCTAGAAACATGTAGAAGCATGAAATAAACGTATTTTAAAACAAAAATTTTGTGCATCAAGTTGGTTAATTACTGAGATAAACTTCACAACTTGTTTTCACTACTCAAACGATAAGACAGAAACAGAAGATTAAGTTAATTTTCATAGTGTTAATTTTGCCAGAAATTTCATGTAGTTTTGTGCCATGTAGTCGATGATGGCTTACAGCTCAAACATTATGTCTTAACGTTCACAGTGGCGTAATGTAGGCTTACGTTTGGGTTATTATATATCTATAGTAAGGAGCTTGATGTATTAATACTTACAGTCGAACACAACTATATTTGCCTCTCGTATTACAGGAGGATTATAACGACATGTTTCGGCCCTATATGTGGACCGTCTTCAGATTTGCGACTAGACTTTCGGATCAGTTATACAGGAATGCGTGGAGCGTTCTTGGGGAGTTGTGGGGGAAGGGGGCGGGTCGAGATCTCATTATAACAGTGGGTACCATGTTTCCGGGTTTTTCAGTTGGACTACCATTAGTAGTTTTGTAGTGCCCTTTTTTCAAGGTGGGTACTACTCTTATGCTAGGGATATAATGTACGTACAATTCTTATGCTAGGGTTATATTATAAGTACAACCATAATTACAATATAGGGTATACATAGGAGTTAGCGTGCTAAGGTACTAAAGTACAATAGTCCTGTCGCAACCTTAGTATTGTTCCGTATTAGTTTTATGTGATGCGTGGTGTTCACATCAACATGTTTTAATAGTTATTCAAAGATATGTGTCTTTTCACTGAGTTGAGGTGGGGTTCTTTTCTGGCGGTTGCTTCTGCTCGCGTAGTCAGGACGGTCTTTTTGGAGTGGTAGGAGTCGATTTCGCTGGTGATCCGTGAACTGCTACTTATTATCTGTTACCTGCGGATCGCGGTGTATTACGATTCCAATGTCTTCTTATCCCTGCCATGAGTCGTGCGGGCTTTCTTCTGTGTGACACATGTCGTTGTTATAATCCTCCTGTAATACTATAGGCAAATATAGTTGTGTTCGACTGTAAATATTAATACACAAAGCTCCTTACTATTGTACTAACACAACGGGGATGACACACATCAGACTTATTATGTATCTATATTAAATAATGTTAGGATATGAGGAATGTTCAGGTCAAAATTTTAGGAAAGATTTGAAAGTAAAAGATATGTCGTTATATTTCGGTTACAACACATTTCAGACAAATATACGAAACGAAACTTGGATCCAGGAATGACGGGCGACTGAAATTGAAAGATCATAATTTGGACCACAACACAATTCAGCGGCAGATTACCCTCGAATTATGACATAGAGACAGGAACGAATACAGAGGATAAACACATATGTAAATAATCTGATTCAGTGTTTCCAAAAGCGTGCTCCAAGGATCCATTGGGATCCGCGACCATTTCCCAGAGGATCCGTGGGTACATTTCCGTAATTGCTACTTCGAACTTTACTTATTTTTTAATCAAAGGAAAAATGGTTTGTTAAAAATAACAAAGGAACTTCTTTAAGTGGCTATAAGTTTATTTCGTATGGTCGTTAGAATATCTAATTAAGAAACCCCCTGTACCCACAAAGCGACAAAGCGAGTGACAATCAGTTTAATTAAGTTCAAATCACGCAGTGTATTTTTACGTATCCTACTGGTTATGTATTCGTAGCTATCTAGTACCAGTTCCTAGGCATAAATATCTACGGGATACCTACAATCCGGAGACTCTGTATTTACTTGACCAAGTATGTGAGAATCCATGGTAAATTTCGAAGCCAAAACATTTGGGAAACACCTTTATCCTGCTAACGTGGCAAATATGGTGAGCTCCTAATAGAGCCAGCAAATGACAGATGGAATTTAACCTGGCGTTTAAAGGGTTAAATTCATGTATCAAGAGACATCAGTGTCTTAAGTTTGGCATACAGGGGCCAAAACTGATCATTTTGTCAGACTTCGAGCTTAATTCCGATTGAAAAATAATAGGGATATTGGGCCTGGAGACAGACTATTTTGATGGGGATCGCTATCAATACAAAATGTCTCAAATTATGCTCTTTTAATTAAGTTACCCTGTAACACATTTTGTAACAACATGTACACATTTGTTTATCATAGACACTTTCACCATTAAACTCTCCTCCACGCTGCAGCGCCCTCGTCCAAATTCAGGGAACTAATCTAATAGCTACTGCAAGAGGGACCTCTAAACTATTACGTTCAGCAATTTGAAAGTCTTAATTTTTACCTTGTATATAGGTAAAGCATGATGCAGTCTGGCATGAATAAAACAAGAATGAAAGAGCGCATGTGTATAACAGTGATCCCAAACCTCCGACAAACATGAACGCAAGAAGGACTTCCTATAACGTGGTCGTTAGAATGTTTCGATCTACAAACAAACTCAGATTCCTCTACAAGGGTTGTAAAATCCCCCGGTGTTAAATTTTACAAGACCCATTCAGTCGCTTCCCAATCATTATATGCTTAAAGACAGACTGCCAGATAAAGAAGACTGTAATAGTCACTTGGCCGAATGTGAAGACACATACAGTCTATCCACTTCTTCCCCAGAGTTTGCTCTGAACAGTTTACATTTTTCAAGCGCAAAACTCCCTTCATCCCTAAATAGAAAGACAGTCTGTCCTTCCGAAAAGTTACCGGCTACTTATAGGGGACACAGTGGCACACGGCTGAAGAACACAATTTTAATTAAGATCCAACAGTTCATCCCGAAATCTCAAAACCTCCTTTCTTCAGCCTGTCATTAGAGAGTTCAAACTAATTTAGAAATTTAAAAAAATTATTCTCAGAGAAATTTTTAGTGGTATTTTTCGCAAGCTCTTTTCACGTGATCCCCCCAAAAGATGTACGCATTTATTCTACACATACTTACTGACACCATGATGGAGAGTCCTTCTTGAGAAGCTAACTGGTTTGCAGCTAGTCAAGAAATTGCCCGCATTTCACGGAACCCGAAGGTCCATTACCGCACTCACAAGCGTTCGCCACCTGTCTCTATCCTGGGCCAGCCCAATTCAGTCCATATACCCACATCCAACCTCCTGGAGATCCATCCTAATATTATCCACCCATCTATAACTAGGTCTCCCCAGTGGTCTCCTTCCCTCCGGTTTCCCCACCAAGACCCTATAGGCCCCCCTCTCCTCGCCCATACGCGCCACATGCCCAGCCCACCTCATTCTTCTCGATTTTATCACCCGCACAATATTGGGTGAGGAGTACAGATCATTTATCTCCTCGTTATGCAATATCCTCCATTCCCCCGTTACCTCGTCCCTCCTAGGTCCAAATATTCTCCTCAACACCATATTCTCAAACACCCTCAGCTTCCTTTCCTCCC